>LNAP01000404.1_pt1 | contig 48889 bp, 44 predicted proteins | sample 602601 | NCBI WGS metagenome assembly LNAP01 (sample SAMN02440304, study PRJNA202911) | soil metagenome | biome: Subtropical and temperate rainforests or woodlands; isolation source: soil samples (1 kg each in a 20% v/v slurry with milli Q water) were... ...
ACGCTGGCGCGGGCCATGGCCGACGGCAAGCCGGTGGCGTCCGATCCGACGCCGCTGCTGCGGCCGAACGGGCCGATCGGCGTGGTGCTGGCCGCGCCAGTGCTGCAGGAAGGCAACGCCATGCCCGCGGGCTTTGTATCCTTCTCTTATGAACTCGGCCCGCTGATGCTGACGAATGACGAAATGTCGCTGTTCTCGGTGGCCCTGAAGGATCCGCGGGTGCCCGACGGCGAACTGGTCGCCGATGACAGCGGCGTGGTCACCGCGCGATCGCTGGTCCCCAACGGGCCGGCGCTGGCAATCCTGCGCACCGTCAGCTTCGGTAATCGCGATTGGTCGCTGGGCTATTATCCCAAGACCAATTCGGCGCTGCGCGCGCAGCAGACCGCGCTCATCGTCGGCGGCATTGGCATCGCGCTGACCAGCATCATCTGCGGCCTGTTCGGCTACGTCGCCTACAACAACCTGCGGCTCAGCCGCGAAGTGCAGATGCGGATCGGCTTCGAGCGGCGGCTGACCGCCGTCATCGACGAGCTCAACCACCGGGTCAAGAACATCCTCGCCGTCATCCAGTCCATCGTCACGCGGACGCTGCGCCACGGCAGCGATGTCGACGTCGCCCGCGATTTGCTGATCGGCCGCATCCACGCGATGTCCAACGTGGTCTCGCTGTTGTCGGAGAGCCAGTGGCAGGGCGTCAACCTGAAGGGACTGTTCGAGGCGCGTGCGATTCCGCATGCCGAGCGCATCGCCATCGACGGTCCTGACATCGTCGTCAGTGCCCGCGCCGCGCAGAGCCTGTCGCTGCTGTTCTTCGAGCTGGCATCGCATTCCGACGAGGGTCTGTCGCTGGTCGGCAAGCATCCGCACATCGTCGCCCATTGGGATATGGACGGTGTCGGCCCGGACGCCATCTTCAATTTTCGCTGGGAGGAATTCAACACCAGCGCGGCGACCCGCCGTGCCGACAGCGACTTCGGGGTGGTGCTGCTTGACCGCGTCGCGCCGGAAGCGCTCGGCGGCACCTCAAAGCGCTACTTCACCGACGTGAGCTATGTCTACGAGCTGACCGCGCCGATGGAAACCGTTGTCGACATGACCGAGCGTGACCGCACCGAAGCGCTGGCGGCGCCGATCAGGCGCCGCTCCTGAGCAGCTTCCGGCGGTCTGGACGCGTCACAATTCCGTCCCGGGTTTGCCGCAACGTCGCCGCAGGCGAAATCGCGCAAAAAAGCGGCCACCGCGAGGTGGCCGCTTTGGCATTTTGCGAGGGCCGTCGCGGCATTAGCCGCCGCTGCCGCCGATCACTGCGCGGGTGGTGTTGTCCGGACCGAAATCATCGGCTCCGTCCACATAGAGCAGGGCGCTCAGCTTCGAGCGCGCACGGTTGACGCGACTCTTGATGGTGCCGACCGCGCAGCCGCAGATGGTGGCGGCATCCTCATAGGAGAAGCCGGATGCGCCCACCAGGATCAGGGCTTCGCGCTGATCCTGCGGAAGCTTTTCCAGTGCTGCACGAAACTCCTCGAATTCCAGATGGGCGTTCTGCGCCGGCTGGGTTTTCAGAGTCTTGGCATAGCTGCCGTCGGCATCCTCGACTTCCCGCCGCCGCTTGCGGTAATCGGAGCGGAACAGGTTGCGCAGGATCGTGAACAGCCAGGCCGGCAGGTTCGAGCCCGGCTGGAATGAATCGATGTTGGCAAGCGCACGCAAAAGCGTTTCCTGCACCAGATCGTCGGCCCGGTCGCCATTACCGCTGAGCGAGATGGCGAAAGCGCGCAAACTAGGTACCGACGCCAGAATGTCGTCGCGAAGTGAATCTGTCAGGGGCATTACTCGCTCCCTTCGGTTTTCGCCGCGGGATCGACGGCTTCAGGACCGTCCAGCTTGCGGATCAGCTCCGCGAAGCGATCCGGAACGCCTTGCCGCACCACGTCATCATACATCGCGCGAAGCTGGTGCCCGATCCGGGACTGGATCTCCGCGTTGAGACCACCCTGCTTGGACTTCACATCTTTCATGACCCGTTCCACATTCCCCAAGAGTTGAGCCCCTGGAATTCGAGAAATTTTCTTGATTTCTGAGGCCTTTGCGGCGTCTGTACGGGTGCTAATGCAAAGCTGGCCGGAAAGTTCCGGAGAAGTGGAACTTTTGTCGGGCTGGGGCGTAAACACCTGCATGGCGCTGGGGATCCTTTCCAGGCGTGATGCTTTGACTCAGACAGGATGGAGTGGGGATGTCCCGATCACAGCTCGTAGCCGAACATTTACCGCTTCTGCGGCGATATGCCCGCGCCTTGACAGGAAATCAGGCCTCGGGAGACGCCTACGTGGGAGCGATGCTGGAGGCGTTGCTGCAGGACCAGTCGCTGCTCGACGAAAAATTCGGCCCGCGCGCCGCTCTTTTTCGTCTGTTCACGCAGATCTGGAATTCGGTCGCACTGAATGACGATACGGATGCGACTGCGCTTCCGATGCCGTCCGAACGCCGGTTGTCCAACATTACGCCGCTGCCGCGTCAGGCCTTCCTGTTGCTCTCGCTTGAAGGTTTTTCGGAAGAAGAGGTGGCTTTCGTGCTCGACACCGACGTCGCCGAGATCCGCACCTTGGCCGATACCGCCGGCCGCGAGATGGCAGCTGAGATCGCCACCGACGTTCTGATCATCGAGGACGAAACCTTCATTGCCATGGATCTCGAAAGCCTGGTCAAGAACCTCGGCCACAACGTGATTGGCGTTGCACGCACCCATTCGGATGCGATCGCGCTTGCCAAGAACAAGAAGCCCGGTCTGATCCTCGCCGATATCCAGCTTGCTGATGGCAGCTCCGGCCTCGACGCTGTGAATGAACTGCTGCGAATCTTCGAGGTGCCGGTGGTCTTCATCACGGCCTATCCCGAGCGCTTCCTCACCGGCGAGCGGCCGGAGCCGGCCTTCCTGATCTCCAAACCGTTCCAGCCTGCCATGGTCTCCGCAGTGGCAAGCCAGGCCTTGTTCTTCCAGCGCAACTCGCGCAACAAGGCTCAGAAGGCGGCTGCCTCCTGATCTCCGGGCACCGATCGCAATGAAAAAGCGGCTGCGTTGCAGCCGCTTTTTTTGCTAAAGCAGGTATCACTTTCGTCCCATAAGAATGCGAGGCGCGGCTGGCATCACCACAGCCGCGCCCCGCGTCGCCGGTCAATTGGGGCAGGGGACGACCGGCTGCCGGATTGACGCGCGGTTCAAAAAAACGTTCCGCGGAGCGAGAGAAAATCGTCACACGGTTAATTGATCGAACGACCAAGAACTGAGCCGCGACATCTATGTTGGTAGGCTGGGCGTCCAATGGCGCCGGCGCGACGAGCGAGGCGGCCATGTCTCAGGTCTCAAACGGAATTTTCGCATTGCTGGCGGCAGCGGCGACGTTCGGTGCGATTCAGTTCGCGTCCGGCAGCGACCTTGGCAGTACCCGGGGCGACACGAGGCAAAGCCGGGTCGATCTGAGCGGTGTAAATCGTACTGCCAAGGCTGACCGGGCATCGCCCCGTTTGCCATTGGTCCCCGGAACAACCCTATCGTTTAAGACCGATAGTCTTGTCGACACTTCGGTGCTGATGCGGCTCCATGCCAAGCCTATAGAGGTCGAAACCGTGAATAACGCACCTGCTTCGATCTCGCTTCGGCCGACACCCGGACGTAAATCGACCGTCGCTTGTGAACCGGTTGTGAGCGTTCTGACTGAAATTGCCAAGCATCTACAGCCCGGTCGCTGCATCACCTGAAGGCGCACTGACGACTATTGCGCGTCGGTCTCTTCACTGTCACTTGAGGCGGCCACATTGCGGCTCATCAGAAATCCCAAGGCGACGCCGCCGACGGCGAGCAACGGGATCAGCTTCTTGAGGCCGACCGCTCGGACCAGTTGGAGACCTGCGGCCAGCAGCATCGGATCCGCCAGCATAGAGGACGCCGCCGATTTTGCAGCTTCACGCGCGGCGGCGGCAGCCGCTGCGGCTCGCAGTTCGGCTTGCCGTTTCTTGGTCGAATAGATCGCAGCGACAATCAGCGAGATTACCAGGAAGATGCCGGCCACCGTCAGGCAGGCCTCCACGGGGCCATATTTTTGCAACACCGCCATGAAAGCCGCGGCGCTCAGGAACGCCAGCGTCACGAACAGTGCGAACCCGACAGCCGCGGCAAGCGACGTCATGCGAACCGCCGCGCCGGTGCCTGACTTGAAGTCCTCGATCATTCGCTGAAACATGCAACGCCCCCGCATTCAAAAACAATACATAAAACGATCTGACGGCGCCTGCGCGGCGCCGTCAGATCAGGTCAAAGCCGCCAAATCGTCCTGAAGTGGCTTACAATTTAGATATCAGCGGCGCCACGTCACGCCAATCAGGAAACCGAGCCCGAGCGCCAGGCCGACGGTGGCCAGCGGGCGCTGCTGGATCACGTCTTCCAGCGTTTCCTCGAAGGAATAGGCAGCGTCCTGCGCCGCGTCAAAGGCCGCGTTGCCGCGTTCGGAAACGTCAGACATCACGGAATCGACATTGGCCCGCGCCTGCTTGATGCCGCGGCGGGCCTGGTTGCTGGCCTGTCCGGCGAAAGCGTTAAGTGCGTCGGTGATCTGGTCGGTGAGTGCTGCGATATCGTTTTTCACGGCTGTGAGATCCTTTTCGAGACGTTTGTAAGTGTCTTTCTCTGCGAGGTTTTTCATTTCACCTTCGCCGTCGATACTCGACATTCTAAGCTCCTGCGACTTGGAGAATGCGAGGCACAAACGCCCCGTTTTTGCGGAAGTTCCCGCGCTTGAACCAGATTAGTCTGGCGGCAGTTGGGGCGAATTGACCGGCATCAAATGCTCTTTCAGGACCAGCCCGACGATCAGCAGGGGCGAGGCGAGGAAGCCTCCCATCGGCCCCCACAGCCAGGTCCAGAATGCCAGGGCGATAAATACAGCAAGGGCGTTCAGCTGCAGTCGCCGGCCTATAATCGCCGGCGTGACGAAGTGTCCCTCCAGGAAAGTCAGCCCGACAAAAGCCAGCGGCGCCATCAGTCCGGCGGCGAGGGTGGATGACGTGATGATGCCGACACCGGTCAGGATCACGAACATGGCGACCGGGCCGATAATCGGGAAGAAATTGAGCGTCGCCGCCAGCGCGCCGAGCCCGGCCGGATTAGGCATGCCGGTGACGGCACAGATCAGGCCGGTGGCGATGCCGACGCCGAAATTGATCATGGTCACTGTAAACAGGTACCCACCAAGACTGGTCTCAATGGCGTTGAGGATGCGCAGCGTTCGCAGCCGCCACTCGTGGTCGGCGAAATTCATCACCAGCCCCCGACGGAGGTCCTTCCAACTGGCGATGAAGAGCACCAGGATGGCGAAGAACAGCAGAAATTCGGTGAACGTCGGCGACAGGAATTCCAGCGTCGGCTGCACCCAGTCGATCTTGGGCAACTCAAACTTGGTCGAGGACAGCGACTCCGTGCCGCCGAACATGCTCTGCACCTGGTGCCATAGCGCCAGCGGGCGATCGAAGACGTGCAACTTGTCCTTGAGCCGCGAGCCCAGCTCCGGCAGGCGATTGGTCCACTCCATCAGCGGCGAGGAAATCAGTCCGACGATGAAGGCGATACCGGCGCAGACGAGCGTGACGATCAGTACTGCTGACACCGCACGCGGAATGCGGTGGCGCTCGAGGAAGTTCGCGGCCGGCGACAGCATAGTGCCGACGATGAATGCGGTCACGATCGGCAGGAAGAACGCCTTAGCGACGTAAAGCACGGCCACGACAGTGATCAGCAGCAAGGCAACCAGTGCAAAGGCCACCACTTCGGCCCGCCGGATCACCGGCGGCTGTTCGGCGTTGGCGTCCGGCAGCGGCGTCCCTGCCCTTGCATCGGCAGGAAGCGCGCGGGCCCTGCTCGTGGAATTGTCCCGGCTGCTGGCCATCCGTCCCACGCCTAGATTTTACCAAGGACGAGCAGAACCAGAATGACGACAAGCACAGTACCGACAACGCCGGAGGGGCCATACCCCCAACTGTTGCTGTAGCCCCAGCTCGGAAAGACTCCGAGCAGGATCAGTACCAGGACGATGATGAGAATGGTGCCGAGTGACATGAGCGGTGATCTCGCGATGGACGGAAAAATTGCCACCCGCGGTCCGGTCCGCGTTCAGTGCCATAACAGGGGAGAATGACTTCGGTTCCATCGCGAAAACGTGATTATAGCGGCGGTTGACAGGTTCGCTATTGCGTCTGACCGGGGGAACTACGGGGGCCCGATCGGGTTGGTGTTGTGGATACCAACACGGCGCATCACAACGGGGCCATCATGTCACAGCCATTCTCCGCAAATCGCAAGTCGCTGCTCGCCTCCCAGGCGCTGCTCTTTGTCGCGGCTTTGATCGTCACCCCGGCGCTGCTGACAACCACCGCGTCGGCGCAGGTGATGAGCTATGCATCGTCGCCGAGCGCGTTCCCGTCCGACGACGTGATGGTAAACCCTGATGCCAACGAAAACGATACCAGCGTGGTGCCGGAACGTCTGCGCCGAGCTGTCGTTTCGTTCGACACCCGGGAGGCACCCGGCACGGTGGTCATCGATACCGCCAATACGCAGCTCTACTACGTTCTGGGCCAAGGACGAGCCATCCGCTACGGCGTTGGCGTGGGTCGCGAAGGGTTCACCTGGTCCGGCACGCAGACCGTGACACGCAAGGCAGAGTGGCCCGACTGGCATCCGCCCGCCGCGATGATCGCCCGCCAACCCTATTTGCCGCGTTTCATGGCCGGCGGTCCGGGCAACCCTCTCGGCGCCCGCGCGATGTATCTCGGCACCAGCGACTATCGCATTCACGGCACCAACGATCCCTCGACCATCGGCAAGTTCGTGTCGTCCGGCTGCATTCGCCTGACCAACGAAGATGTCTCCGACCTGTTCAGCCGCGTCGATGTCGGCACCAAGGTGGTGGTGCTTCCGAAGATCGGCGCGCCGCGCCTCGAGGCGCGCAATGCGCCGGCAACCCGCACCACGACCGACATTCGGGTCCGGCCGGCAGCGCCGCAGAACGACCGACAGGCGATGAACGTCTCGATGTCGTCGCTGTACTAACAGCTGCAAGCCGGAGATCGCGATGACTTGGATATTACGCAAGCGTCTGGCGCTAGGGCTGATGGCGGCGCTTTCCGTCGGCGGCGTATCGAGCGCGGTCCAAGCGCAGGATTTTCTGTCGGCCCTGTTTGGTTCCCTTGCGGGCGGGCGTGGGCCGGCGCCGTCGGTACAGATACCGTTCGCCAGCGATGGCGGTCCGCTTCACCATGAGGCGCGACCGCGCAGTGCCGGGGGTGGTGGACGGCAAGCGTACTGTGTCCGCACCTGCGACGGCCGCTATTTCCCGATCACCGCGTCGGATAGCCAGAGCCGCGCCGCCTCCTGCAACAACTTTTGCCCGTCGAGCGAGACCAAGGTGGTCTACGGCAGCAATATCGACCAAGCCGCTACCGAGACCGGAAAGCCGTATTCCGAACTGCCCAACGCCTTTCGCTACCGTACCGAGCTGGTTTCCGGCTGCACCTGCAACGGCAAGGACTCGACCGGTCTGGCCGCCGTGAAAATCGAGGACGATCCGACTCTGCGCAAGGGCGACATCGTTGCCGGCACAGATGGCCTGATGGTGTCGCGTGGCGGCGCCGACAAGCGCGGCGCAGCGCTGAACATGTCGCCGGCGTCGCCAGCATTGCGTGCCAAGTATGAGCGCGTGCCGGTGGTGGCTGCCGATTGATCACGCAGGGCTCGAGGTAAAGCCGGAGGCGGCGAGCCTGGAGCGCGCTGTAGTGCACTGACGCGGACGGTCGGGGCAATCTCTGTTCCCCGCATGGAACCCAAACGGTCCGTACAAGTTGGTCTGCCACAAGGCAGCAATACCGGCTGCCGTCCATCATCATGCGGGGGTTATTGCTATGCTCGTCGGCGTCCTGATCACGTTTCTCGTCGTTATCCTCATCCTGTACCTGATCAACCTGCTGCCGATTGACGGTCGGGCCAAGCAGATCTGCCGCGTCGTTGTGATCATCCTCGGGGTGATTTCGCTTCTGAAATACATCGCGGTCTTCTGACGCTGTTAGAATTCATAAGAAAAAGCCCCGGCGGATCCGCCGGGGCTTTTTTGTCTGCGGGCAACTGGCAGCCAACAACTCCATCGTCATCCTCGCCGACACGCAACTGCGTTTCGGCTGGAGGTGCCGTCGCTCTTGCGACGGCCTCGAAGGATGCGCCGCAAGCGCTTGCACCCGCTCCGCATCCTTCGAGGCTCGCCCTACCGGCGAGCGCCTCAGGATGACGGCGGTGGAGTAAGGCCCAGCGAAGAGCCAATCACACCGCCGCCTTGGCCTCGCGACGACGCGCGGTCAGGATGAATTCGGTATAGCCGTTCGGCTGCTCGCGGCCCTTGAAGATCAGGTCGGCTGCGGCCTTGAAGGCCACGCCGTCGAAGCCCGGCGCCATCTTCTGGTACAGCGCGTCGCCCTCGTTCTGCTTGTCGACCACAACGGCCATGCGCTTCAGCGACTCCATCACCTGATCTTTGGTGATGACGCCCTGGTGCAGCCAGTTGGCGAGATGCTGGGCGGAGATGCGCAAGGTAGCGCGGTCTTCCATCAGACCGACGCCGTGGATGTCCGGCACCTTGGAGCAGCCGACACCCTGGTCGATCCAGCGCACCACGTAGCCGAGAATGCCCTGGCAGTTGTTGTCGATCTCCTGCTTCACGTCATCGGGCGCCCAATTCGACTGCGACACCGGGATGGTCAGGATGTCCGACAGCTTGGCGCGCGGACCGCCCTTGCTCAGCTCCTGCTGGCGCGCGGCGACGTCGATCTGATGATAGTGCAGCGCATGCAGCGTCGCTGCCGTGGGCGACGGCACCCAGGCCGTGGTGGCGCCGGCCTGCGGATGCACCACCTTCTGCACCAGCATGTCGGCCATCTTGTCGGGCGCCGCCCACATGCCCTTGCCGATCTGGGCGTGGCCCGGCAACCCGTCGATCAGGCCCATGTCGACGTTCCAGTCTTCATAGGCCTTGATCCAGGCGGTGGCCTTCATGTCGTTCTTGCGGATCATGGGACCGGCTTCCATCGAGGTGTGGATCTCGTCGCCGGTGCGGTCGAGGAAGCCGGTGTTGATGAAGCAGATCCGCTTCGAGGCGGTCTGGATGCAGGCCTTGAGGTTCACCGTGGTGCGGCGTTCCTCGTCCATGATGCCGACCTTCAGGGTGTTCTCCGGCAGCGACAGCATCTTCTCGACGCGGCCGAACAACTCGCAGGTCAGCGCCACTTCGTCGGGCCCGTGCATCTTCGGCTTGACGATATAGACCGAGCCGGTGCGGCTGTTGCGCAGGCCGGTCGACTTGAGGTCGTGGATGGCGAGCAGTCCTGCAACCGCAGCGTCGAGCAGCCCCTCGGGGATTTCCTCGCCCTTGGCGTCGAGCACGGCGTCGGTGAACATGTGGTGGCCGACATTGCGCATCAAGAGCAGGCTGCGGCCGTGCAGCGTGACGTCCTTGCCGTCGAGGCCCTTGTAGACGCGGTCCTTGTTGAGCGAACGCTTCAGCGTCTTGCCGCCCTTCTCGAAATCCGCCGACAGCGTGCCGTCCATCAGGCCGAGCGTGTTGCGATAGACCAGCACCTTGTCCTCGGCATCGACCGTCGCCACGCTGTCTTCCATGTCGAGAATGGTCGAGACCGCGGATTCGATGATCATGTCGGCAACGCCGGCGGAATCGTCCTTGCCGATGGTGTTGCTGCGATCGATCTTCACTTCGATGTGCAGGCCGTTATTGACCAGCAGGATCGAGGTCGGGGCGGCGAGGTCGCCGAGATAGCCCTTGAGCTGGCTCTCATTCTTCAGCGCAGTGAGGTTGCCGCTCTTCAACTTGGCGGAGAGCTGGCCGGCGACGATGCTGTAGGCGGTGACGTCGGTGTGGCTGCCGGTCGCCAGCGGCACCGCATGGTCAAGGAACGCCTTTGCCCTGGCGATCACCCGGTCACCGCGCGCCTTGTTGTAACCCTTGCCGCCGTCGGTGGCCTCGTGCGGAATCGCATCGGTGCCATACAAAGCGTCGTACAGCGAGCCCCAGCGCGCGTTGGCGGCGTTCAGCGCGTAGCGCGCATTGGTCAGCGGCACCACCAGCTGCGGACCGCAGATCTGACCGATCTCCTCATCCACATTGGCGGTCTCGACCTTCGCGGTGGCCGGCTCGGGCAGCAGGTAACCGATTTCCTTGAGAAACGCCGTATAGGCGGGCATGTCGAAGCTCTTGCCCTTGTTGGCGCGGTGCCAGGCGTCGATCTTGTCCTGTAGGGTGTCGCGTACCGCGAGCAGCGCGCGGTTCTTCGGGCCGAGATCGCCGATGATCCCGGCGAGGCCGGCCCAGAAGGCGTCCGGCGAAATTCCGGTTTTGGGGGTGGCTTCCTTGGCAATGAAATCAAACAGGACGGGGTCGATCTTCAATCCGTGGGCGTCGATGCGTTTCATGTGTGATTTCTCGCGAAAGCGGCAATTCTGCTCAATTTTCAGGGAAAGTGACGGCCAAACGGCGTCACACGGCGTCCAGTTGCCCTTTTAGCGGCAAAGCGCGGCGTCTGAAAGACCCCGGTTTTCTTCCTTTCCCTCTCCCTATGTGGGAGAGGGGGACGCGCGTCGGCGCGGCCGGGTGAGGGGGGCGTGTTGCGGATTGTCCCGGCCAAGACCGATCCGCTGCAGCAGCGCTTTAATGACGATGGTCATCAGCGCCACGGCTGTCGACACGGTCGCGGCGGCAAAGGCGCTTTGAGCTCAGCCTTCACGGAGTAGGTCAGGCTAGATGTTGGCGGCGAGATCGACGTGTTCGTCGAACAGGATCCCGGTCTCCGCCAGCATGCGTTCAATGGCATCGGTGGCGTCGGCTACCGATGCCTGCGAGGTATCGATGGTCAGTTCGACCGCGCCCGGCGCCTGGTAGTCGTTGCCGATTCCGGTGAAGCCATGCAATGCGCCGGCACGGGCCTTGGCGTAGTGGCCCTTGGGGTCGCGCTGCTCGCAGATTTCCGCGGGCGTGGAGACATAGATCTCACGAAACGCTGTGTCGGCGATCCGCCGCGCCGCGGCGCGGTCAGCCAATGAAGGAGACACCGCGGCGACGATGGCAATATGACCATTATGCGCGAGATGGCTGGCGACTTCGGCCAGCCGGCGGATGTTCTCGCTGCGGTCCTGCGCCGAGAAACCAAGATCGTTGTTGAGCCCGGCGCGCAGCGTGTCGCCGTCGAGCAGGATGGGCGAGCCGCCGCGGCTGAACACGCGGCGCTCCAGCGCCAGCGCCAGCGTCGATTTGCCGGAGCCGGGCAGGCCGGTGAGCCATACGACCGCGCCGCCATGGCGATAGCGTGCCGAGCGCTCGTCCGGCCGCAGCGCGGATTCCACCGGCACGATATCGACCGGCACGGCGCGCTGCCCGGCATCCACGGACAGCACCAGTCCGCCGCCAGCGATGCGGCCGTTGACCTCGATCACCAGCCGCCCGGTGCGCGAGTTGTCCGTGTAGGGGTCAGCGGCGATCGGCTGCGCCAGCGAGATGTCGATCTCGCCCACATGGTTGCGCGCGATCGCCTTGGCCGCGACGCTGGCGAGATCGCCGGGATCGACGGCCTTCTCGATGGCGACGATGGTGGCACGGGTCTCCCGCGTGCCGACCCGCAGCAGGACCGAAGCGCCGACGGCCAGCGGCGCATCATGCAGCCAGAAGATCCGCGCGCGAATCCGCCTTGTGTCGCGGGGTGCGGCGCCGACATGGGCGATGACGTCGCCACGCTCGATGAACAATTCGCGGTCCAGCGTGATGCCGGTCGAGCGGCCGGCGCCCTGCGGACCCAGCAGCGGCGTCACCGGCCAACTCTCGACGCTTTTGATCCGGGCGATCTTGCCGGCGGGCATGATGACGATTTCGTCGCCGGCGCTGAGGCTGCCGGACTCGATGCGGCCGGCGACGATGCGGCGGTCGTCGAACTTGTAGATCGCCTGGACCGGCAGCCGCAGTGGCAATTCGTCGAGCGCGCGCGCCGGCGTCAGCGCGTCCAGCGCCTCGACGACGGTCAGGCCCTTGTACCAGCCAATGCGGTCGGTGCGTTCGGCGACGCCGTCGCCATCGCGCGCGGAGATCGGAATCACCGCGGTTGGCGTCACGCCGAGGTCGATCAGATGCGCCGAAATCTCGTCGCTGATTTCCTGGAAGCGCGCGGCGGAAAAATCCACCCGGTCCATCTTGTTGACGACCACCGCGACCTGTTTGACGCCGAGCAGATGCAGCAGATAGCCGTGGCGCCTTGTCTGGTCGCGCACGCCTTCCAACGCGTCGATGATGAGCACCGCGCCATCGGCCTGTGAGGCGCCGGTGATCATGTTGCGCAGGAATTCGGCGTGGCCGGGGGCGTCGATCAGGATCACGTCGCGCGACTGGGTGCGGAAGCGAATCTGCGTGGTGTCGATGGTGATGCCCTGGTCGCGCTCGGTCTGCAGTGCGTCGAGCAGGAACGACCATTCGAACGGCATGCCGCGCCGCGCGCTGACCGCCTTCAGCATCTCCAGCTTGCCGTCCGGGAGGGAGCCGGTTTCGTGCAACAGCCGGCCCACCAGAGTGGACTTGCCGTGATCGACATGGCCGACGATGACGATGCGGACCTGCGGGCGGGTGGTGCCGTTCGGCGTCGCGAGGCTTGATTGCGAGACAGCGATGTTCATCGGAGCGCTCAATTTCGTTCGTTACAGGTAGCCGGCGACGCGAAGCCGCTCGAAGGCGTCTTCGGTTTCGTGATCGAGCGCGCGGCCGGCGCGCTCCGGCACCTTGGTGCCGTCGAGTTCGATCAGGATCTCGTCAATCGTGCTGGCGGTCGACGCCACAGGATTGGTGATGTCCTGATCGCCGAGCGACCGGTAGCGCTTGCCGTCCTTGGCCAGATACAGCGGGATGATCGGGATGTTTTCGCGCTTGGTGTAGGCCCAGATGTCGGCCTCGGTCCAATGCAGGATCGGATGAATGCGCAGATGCGCGCCGGGCGGCGGCGAGGCGTTGAACTGGTCCCAGAATTCCGGCGGCTGGTCCCGGACGTCCCATCCGCCCTCGGTGCCGCGCGGCGAGAACACGCGTTCCTTGGCGCGCGTGGCTTCCTCGTCGCGGCGGATGCCGGCGATCAGCCCGTCGAAGCCGTATTTGGCCAGCGCCAGCTTCAGCCCTTCCGTCTTCCGCGCAGCCGAGCGTGCGGCCGGAGGAAGGGTCGGATCGATGCTTTCGATTGGCGGGCAGTAGTCGACCTTGAGGTCGAGGCCCCATTCGTCCGCATATTGATCGCGGAAGGCGTACATTTCGGGGAATTTCTTGCCAGTGTCGACGTGGAGCGCCGGAAATGGCACCCGGCCGAAGAACGCCTTGCGCGCCAGCCAGATCATCACATTGGAGTCCTTGCCGAGCGACCACAGCAGTGCGAGCTTCTTCAGACGCGCAAAGGCTTCGCGAAAAATGTAGATGCTTTGTGCCTCCAGCTCGTCCAGATGGTCCATGGAAGGGACCCTCGTCGGCTGCGCAAGCGCGCCCGGACCGCGGGACGAACCGCGCAACTCTGCTCTGGCCTCGTCAGTGTTGAGAAGATGCATCTCTATCTCTTGGAGTTGGTAGACAAAAATTCTATAGTTGCACCGCAGTATAGAAGAAATAATTTTCTCTTTGCGCGGCTTGAATGAGAGATATATAGAAAATAATTCCAGTCAACCCCGGATTTCGGGGAGCGGAGTATCGGATGCGATTTCTGCCGGTGTTTCTCGATCTGCAGACCGGACCGATCCTGTTGATCGGTGCGGGCGAACTCGTGCGCGCGAAATTGCGGCTGCTGCTGGCCGCCGGCGCGCGGATTCGCTGGTATGCGGTCGACGGCAACCGTGACACTGCGGGGCTGGATCCTGACGTCGTGGCGCGGATCGAACATGAAGATGGCGATCCGCTCGCCGCCGATCTGTCTGGCGTGATCGCTGTTCTTTGCGCCGGCGCCGGTGAGCTGGGCCATGCCGTGGCCGTGCGGGCGAAGGCAGCGGGCATCCCCGTCAACGTGATGGACGAACTCGCGCACTCAACTTTCATCTTTCCTGCCATCGTCGATCGCGGCGATGTCGTCGTTGCGATCGGCACCGGCGGCTCCGCCCCCGTGCTGGCGCGCCGCGTGCGCGAAAAGATTGAGGCCGTGCTGCCGGCGCGGATCGGCGATCTGGCCAGCTTCATCGGTCGCTGGCGCAAGCCGATGAGTGGCCGGCTTCCCGACATGTCGCTGCGCCGCCGCTTCTGGGAGCGCGTGGTCGACGGGCCGATCGGAGCGCTGGTGCTGGCGGGCCGCGGCGACGAGGCCGAGCAGGCTTTGCGCGGCATTGCCGACCCTATCGACTTTGCCGGAGCGCCATCATCCGACCAGATCGCCGGTCACGTGACGCTGGTCGGCGCCGGTCCCGGCGATCCCGATCTGCTGACCATCAAGGCGCTGCGCGCGCTGCAGGATGCCGACATCGTCTTCTACGATGAGTTGGTGTCGCCCGAAATTCTCGATCGCATTCGCCGCGATGCATCGCGGATGCCGGTCGGGCGCCGTGTCGGCAAGCCGGGCATCGGCCAGGACGCCATCAACACATTGCTGATCGATGCGGCGAAAGCCGGGCAGCGCGCGGTCAGGCTGAAGGGCGGCGATTGTTTCATATTCGGTCGTGGCGGCGAGGAGATCGCTGCGTTGCGCGCCGCCGGCGTGGCCTATTCGGTGATTCCTGGAATAACCGCCGGCCTTGGTGCCGCCGCGCAATTCGAGGTGCCGCTGACCTATCGCCATGAGGCGCTGCGCATCACTTTCCTTACCGCGCACAAGGCGAAGGATGCTGAAACCGTCGACTGGACCGCGCTCACCGATGAAAAGATGACCGTGGTTGTCTATATGGGAATGACGGCGTCTTCAGCGATCCGCGATGGCCTGCTCAAGGCCGGCCGTTCGCCGCAAACCCCGGTCGGCGTGTTTGCGCGCGTCACCAGGCCCGATGCGCAGGCAGTGGTCGGCACGCTCCACAATCTTCCGGCGCTGGTTGCGCAGATCGAAACTGGCCCGGCCATTCTCATCATTGGTGATGTGGTCGCACATTCCGCGCCGTGGCGCCAATTGAACCTCTCTCAACCTGCCTCCAACTTTCTGGTAGCTGCCGAATGACGTCTCCGCTGCAACAAAAGATCAAGATCACCGGCCCGTCGGTCATCACCGCCAACCGTACCTGGGATGGCGTTGTCATCTATCGCGACGGCCAGCACGGCTGGACCACCGATCTGTCCGCCGCCGCCGTCGTCCGCACCGCGGACGCCGCGCGCGCGCTGCTCACCGAATCCGCCGCCGATGACGTCGGCGCGATCGGTCCCTACATCGCGCCGGTCGACGTCACGACCGACGGCAGCATCGAACCCGGCAATCTGCGCGAACAGATTCGGCGGCAAGGCGTCACCATCGACCTCCCGGTCCCGGCCTAAGGCTTTCTGAATCATGTATGCCTATGATGAAATCGACCGCACGCTGATCAACGAGCGCGTCTCCGAATTTCGCGACCAGGTGAAGCGCCGGCTGTCCGGCGAACTCACCGAGGACGAATTCAAGATGCTGCGGCTGATGAATGGCGTCTATCTGCAGCTGCACGCCTATATGTTCCGCGTCGCCATCCCCTATGGCACGCTGTCGGCGCAGCAGATGCGCAAGATGGCTCATGTGGCGCGGCGCTACGACCGCGGCTACGGTCACTTCACCACGCGGCAGAATATCCAGTTCAACTGGATCAAGCTGGCGGATCTGCCCGACGCGCTGGAAGACCTCGCCGAGGTCGGCATCCACGCCATGCAGACGTCCGGCAACTGCACCCGCAACATCACCACCGACCAGTGGGCCGGCGTGGCGCCCGGCGAGATCGAGGACCCGCGCATCTGGTGCGAACTGCTGCGGCAGTATTCGACCATGCATCCGGAATTCTCGTTCCTGCCGCGCAAGTTCAAGTTCGCGATCACCGCTTCGGCGCATGACCGCGCCGCCATCAAGGTGCATGATATCGGCCTGCGGCTGCACAAGAACGAAGCCGGCGAGACCGGCTTCGAGGTACTGGTCGGCGGCGGTCTTGGTCGCACGCCGTTCATAGGCAAGACCATCAAGCCCTTCGTGCCCGGCCGCGACCTGTTGAGCTATGTCGAGGCGATCCTGCGCGTCTACAACCAGTACGGTCGTCGAGACAACATCTACAAGGCGCGCATCAAGATCCTGGTGCACGAACTCGGCATCGAGAAGTTTGCCGCCGAGGTCGAGGACGAGTGGCTGGCGATGCGCGACAATGCGCTGACCCTGGACGACGAGGTGGTCGAGGATATCCGGTCGCGGTTCACCTACCCGCACTACGAGAAGCTCAGAGATCTCCCCGACGAGTTGAGGGCGGCCTCGGCCGATCCGCATTTCGAGGCGTGGCGCACCAATTCCGTCGCCCCGCACAAGGTGCCGGGCTATGGAATCGTCACGCTGTCGCTGAAGCCGATCGGCGGACCGCCGGGCGACGCCACCGCCGACCAGATGGACGCCATCGCCGACCTCGCTGACAAGTATTCGTTCGGCGAAATCCGCGTCGGTCATGAACAGAACCTGGCGCTGCCCCATGTCGCCCAGCGCGATCTGCCGGCATTGTGGCGGGCGCTGGACAAGATCGGCGTCGCCACCCCGAACGTTAATCTCGTGACCGACATCATCGCCTGTCCGGGACTGGATTACTGCTCGCTGGCCAACGCCCGTTCGATCCCGGTCGCGCAGGAATTGACCCGACGCTTCGCCAATCACGACACGGCCAACCTGATCGGCCGGCTGCATGTCAATATTTCCGGCTGCATCAATGCCTGCGGGCATCATCACGTCGGCCATATCGGCATTCTCGGCGTCGAGAAGAACGGCGAGGAATTCTACCAGATCACCATCGGCGGCCGCGCCGACGAGAACGCGGTGGTCGGCACGCTGATCGGTCCGGCGGTTCCCTACGCGGACGTCGCCGATGTCGTGGAAGATATTGTCGAAGCCTACCTTGCATTGCGGGCCCGGCCTGACGAGCTGTTCATCGACGCCGTCAAGCGGCTCGGCGTCGAGCCCTTCAAGGAGCGCGTCTATGCCACTCGTTAAGGACGGCAAGATCGCCAGCGATTCATTCATCCACGTCGCTGACGATGTGGATATTCCGGTCGACGGCGCCGTGCTGATTCCGGCGGCGCGGTTTCTCGCCGATCCCGACGCGCTGGTGAGCCGCAATAGTCCGACCGGCGTGATCTGGCCGAACAATCGCGATGTCGACGACCTCGTGCCGTATCTCGGCAAGCTCGCGGCGGTAGCGCTGGTGTTTCCGACGTTTCGGGATGGCCGCGCCTATAGCCAGGCACGGTTGCTGCGCGAGCGCTACAAATATCGCGGCGAGCTGCGTGCCACCGGCCAGGTGCTGCGCGACCAGTTCGTGTTCATGCTGCGCGCCGGCTTCGACACGTTCGAGGTCAGGAAGGACGCCGACGCCGAGGCCTTTGCCGCCACGGCGCGACGCTACACGGTGTTCTATCAGCCCACTGGTGACGGCCGCATCACCGCGCTGCATCGGCGCATGCAGCAGCGCCATCAGGCGGAGAGCGCGAATCCATGAATGCTCCGCTGCACCAGCCCAATCCGGCATTGCCGGACGACCCCGCGGCTTCAACGCAGCTGCTGGCGGGCGAGCTCGATCATGCGCTGCGCGCGGCGTCTCCAGCGGAGATCATCGCCGCTGCCCTGCAGGTCGTCGGTCGCGACAGGCTTGCGGTGGTGTCGTCGTTCGGTACCGAGTCGGCAGCCTTGCTCAAGGTGATGTCCGATGTCGACCCGGCGATCCCCGTGATTTTCCTCGACACCGGCTGGCTGTTCGCGGAGACGCTGGCCTATCGCGATACGCTGACTACCCAATTGGGCTTGCGCGATGTGCGCTCGATCAAGCCGCTTGAAGAGACTCTCAAGCGCGCCGATGCCGACGGGGAATTATGGTTCTCCGATCCGGATCAATGCTGCTTCATTCGCAAGGTCGAGCCGCTTCGCCGTGCTCTGGCACCGTTCGAGGCGTGGATCAATGGCCGCAAGCGGTTTCAAGGCGGTGCCCGAGCGGCAATCCCCGTGGTCGAGGCCGATGGCGCCCGATTGAAATTCAATCCGTTCGCCAACGTTTCGCGGGAAGACATCGAGGCGATCTATACATCGGCCAAACTGCCGCCGCATCCGCTGGCGGCTTCGGGATTCCTGTCGGTTGGCTGTATGCCATGCACCAGCCGGACCTCGCCGGACGAGGAGGCTCGTTCCGGTCGCTGGCGCGGGAGGGCCAAGACGGAATGCGGCATCCACACGACGCCGACTTCATAGGATAATGCCGCCGTCGCGTCGCCAACATAGAAATGTGGTTTCGTTGACTTCGAGTCCCGATTTCAGGAGTTTGTGCCGTTGCCGACGACGCTTCTGTTGTTGTGCTGGAGGTAAGTCATGATCCATCGTTTGATTCCCGTCGTCGCGAGCCTGCTATGGGCGAGCTCTGCTTTCGCAGCTGATGTCACGCTGCTCAACGTCTCCTATGATCCGACGCGTGAGCTCTACAGCGATTTCAACAAGGCCTTCGCCGCGTCATATCAGAAGGACACCGGCAAGAGCATCGAGATCAAGCAGTCGCATGGCGGCTCCGGTGCGCAGGCCCGCTCGGTCATCGATGGCCTGCAGGCTGATGTGGTGACCCTTGCGCTTGCCTACGACATCGACGCCATTGCCAACAAGGGCCTGCTGGCCAAGGATTGGCAGAAGCGGTTGCCGCAGAATTCCTCGCCCTATACCTCGACGATCGTGTTTCTGGTGCGCAAGGGCAATCCGAAGGGCATCAAGGACTGGGATGACCTGATCAAATCCGGCGTGAGCGTCATTACTCCGAACCCGAAGACCTCGGGTGGAGCGCGCTGGAACTATCTCGCCGCCTGGGGTTATGCGGAGAAGAAATTCGGTTCGCAGGACAAGGCGCGTGAATTCGTCGGCAATATCTTCAAGAACGTACCGGTGCTGGATACCGGCGCGCGTGGCTCGACCATCACCTTCGTCGAGCGTGGCGTCGGCGATGTATTGCTCGCATGGGAAAACGAGGCCTTTCTCGCGGTGAAGGAATTCGGTAAGGACAAGTTCGAGATCGTGGCCCCGCCGCTGTCGATTCTGGCCGAGCCGCCGGTCGCGGTGGTCGATACCGTCTCCGACAGAAAGGGCACCAGGGCGGCGGCCGAAGCCTATCTGAAGTACTGGTACACCACGGAAGGACAAGAAATTGCCGCACGCAATTTCTATCGTCCGCGCGATTCCGCGGTGGGCGAGAAGTATGCGGCGTCATTTGCCAAGGTTAACCTGTTCACGATCGATGAGGTGTTCGGCGGCTGGACCAAGGCGCAGAGCGAGCATTTCAGCGAAGGCGGGATCTTCGACAAGATCTACAAGAACTGATCGATGACACCGGCTGTCCGGGTCGGATCGACGCCCGGGCAGCAACTGAATAGTTAGGGGACATTGTGAGCGGGGCATCAAGACGGAGCGCGTTGCCGGGGTTCGGGCTGACCATGGGCCTGACCCTGACATGGCTGTCGCTGCTTATCCTGATCCCGCTCGCAGGCCTTTTCATCAAGACCACCGAACTCAGCCTTGCCCAGTTCATCGAGACGGTCACCAGCAATCGTACGCTGCACGCGTTGAAGATCTCGTTTGGCCTCGCCTTTGCCGCGGCGCTGGTCAATCTGGTGGCGGGTCTGATCATCGTCTGGGCGCTGGTGCGCTACCGGTTTCCCGGCCGACGCATCTTCGATGCGATCGTCGATATCCCTTTCGCATTACCGACCGCGGTGGCCGGCGTGGCGCTGACCACGCTGTTCGCGCAAAAGGGCTGGCTGGGCGCGCCACTGGCCGCGCTCGGGATCAAGGTGGCCTTCACACCGCTTGGTATTTTCATCGCGATGATCTTCATCGGGATTCCTTTCGTGGTGCGCACGGTGCAGCCGGTGCTGATCGATCTGGAAGTGGAGGTCGAGGAGGCGGCAGCCTGTCTCGGCGCCAACCGGTGGCAGACCATCACCCGTGTCATCCTGCCCAGCCTGACGCCGGCGATTCTCACCGGATTTGCGCTGGCCTTTGCCCGTGCCGTCGGTGAATACGGCTCAGTCATTTTCATCGCCGGCAACCTGCCCAACGTGTCGGAGATTGCGCCGCTCCTGATCGTGATCCGGCTGTCCGAATTTCGCTACGCTGATGCTACCGCCATCGCAGTCGTGATGCTGGTCACGTCGTTTCTGATCATCTTCCTTCTGAACCGCATCCAGCGGTGGGCGCAGACGCGCGCTCTGACTGTCGGATGATGCGGTCATGACCGTCACGTCCACCAATGCCACCGCTGTCGCCCCGTCTGCAGCTCCGGACACCGCGTCGGCTGCGCTGCCGGCCAAGCCCTACGTGGCGCCGCTGGCGCGGCGTGACGCCCGCACCGAACCGCGTCTGGTACGCGGCATCGTCATTACACTGGCGCTATCGTTCCTGACGGTGTTCGTCGTGCTGCCGCTCGTGCTGGTGTTTGTCGAAGCGTTTTCCAAGGGCGTCAGTTTCTATCTCAAGGCGCTGGCCGATCCGGAGGCGCTGGCGGCGATCTGGCTGACGCTGCTCACCGCGGCGATCTCGGTCGGTCTCAACCTGGTGTTCGGGGTCGCAGCGGCCTGGGCTATCGCCAAATTCGAATTTCGCGGCAAGACCCTGCTGATCACCCTGATCGACCTGCCGTTTTCTGTGAGCCCGGTGATCTCCGGCCTGGTGTTCGTACTGCTGTTCGGTGCGCAGGGCTTCTTCGGGCCATGGCTGATGGCTCATGGCATTCACATTCTGTTCGCGATGCCGGCCATCGTGCTGGCGACTACCTTCGTGACCTTCCCCTTTGTTGCGCGTGAATTGATTCCGCTGATGCAGGAGCAGGGATCGCAGGAGGAGGAAGCTGCCATTTCGCTCGGCGCGTCGGGCTGGCAAACCTTCATGAAGGTGACGCTGCCGAACGTGAAATGGGGCCTGCTATACGGCGTATTGCTGTGCAATGCCCGCGCGATGGGCGAATTCGGTGCGGTGTCGGTGGTCTCCGGGCATATCCGCGGCGAAACCAACACCATGCCGCTGCTGGTGGAAATCCTGTATAATGAATATCAGATGGTGGGAGCCTTTGCGATCGCGTCGCTGCTGGCCATGCTGGCGCTGATCACGCTGATCGCAAAGACCGCCCTGGAAGGCCAAATCGAGGAAGGACAGCAGGCCCGTGACGATTGAAGTCCGCAATATCGTCAAGCAGTTCGGCTCCTTCAAGGCGCTGGACAATGTTGACCTCAAAGTCGAGACCGGGGAGCTGGTAGCGCTGCTCGGACCGAGCGGCTCGGGCAAGACCACGCTGCTGCGGATCATCGCCGGCCTTGACTGGCCGGATTCCGGCAGCGTCAGCTTCGACGGCGAGGACGCCCTGTCGCGCGGCGCCGGCGAACGTCATGTCGGCTTCGTGTTCCAGCACTACGCGCTGTTCCGCCACATGAGCGTGTTCGAGAACGTCGCTTTCGGCCTGCGCGTGCAACCGCGGGCCATCCGCCGCTCCGACGCCGAGATCAAGAAGCGGGTGAAGGACCTGCTCGACCTCGTGCAGCTCGACTGGCTGGCCGACCGCTATCCGAGCCAGCTGTCCGGCGGCCAGCGCCAGCGTATCGCGCTGGCCCGTGCGCTGGCCATCGAGCCGCGCATCCTGCTGCTGGATGAGCCGTTCGGCGCGCTCGACGCCAAGGTGCGCAAGGAACTGCGCAAATGGCTGCGCTCGCTGCACGAGGAAATCCACGTCACGTCGATCTTCGTCACCCACGATCAGGAGGAAGCCCTCGAGGTTGCCAACCGCGTGGTGGTCATGGACAAGGGCCGTATCGAGCAGATCGGTACGCCGGGCGACGTCTATGACGAGCCGGCCACCGCCTTCGTCCACGGCTTCATCGGCGAATCGATCATGCTGCCGGTGAATATCAGCGACGGTCGCGTCCGGCTCGGCGAAAGGGTGATCAACCTTGAGGCCCAGAATGCGCGCTCCGGCCCGTCGCAGCTGTTCATCCGCCGCCACGACATTGCCATCGGCCCGGCCGGCAGCGGCGTGCTGGAAGGCGCGGTCAAGCGGGTCCGCGCCTTCGGCCCGACCCAGCGCGCCGACATCCTGCTGAACGCCGCTGGCGACGATCGGCTGATCGAAATCGACGCGCCACGCGACGGCCTGCTCAAGGCCGGCGACATCGTCGGATTGCAGCCGCGGCGTTACCGGATTTACGCCGCACAGGACTGAAACCGCCGCCGTCTTCACCTTTCAGCCACGGTTGGTGTGCAACAAACTTTCTCACGCTTGGGGGAGTTTTGATGCGCGCGGTGGTGGCCATTGTGGGATTCTTGTTGCTCGGCGGCTGCGCGGCGGACGTTGCGCCCTCGATCGAACAACCGACCATGTATCTCAGCATGGCGAATGGCGGCGCCAAGCTCGATCCGGTCGCCGCCGCATCCATGATCTCGCTGTACCGGCAGAACAACGGCCTCGGTGCCGTTGTGGTCGATCCCGCACTGATGGCGCTGGCGGAAGACCAGTCCACGGCCATGGCGAAGAAGAACAAGCTTGATCACGACGTCAAGGCGCCGCTGGCCAAGCGCCTGAACGCCGGCGGCTACCCGGCCACCCTGGCGGTGGAGAACGTCTCCGCCGGCTATCACACCATGGCGGAAGCATTTTCCGGCTGGCGGGACTCGCCGCCGCACCGCGCCAACATGCTGAAGAGCGGTGTCACAAAATTAGGCATCGCTGCCACCTATGCTCCCAACACCAAATACAAGGTGTTCTGGACCATGATCCTCGCCTCCACAGACACCAAATAACCTGCATGCTGCCGCGCAGCATTGCCGTTGACGCCGCAGCCTAGGGACGCCACGGTAAGGGCCCCATGGTCATTTCTTGATCGAGGTTTCCGATGGATACGTCCGATCAATCCGGCACCGTGCCGCCCGCCAGGGCGCGGCGCGTTCTCGTCCTGCAGGGCGGCGGCGCGCTTGGTTCCTATCAGGCCGGCGCCTACCAGGCGCTGTGCCATCACGATTTCGAGCCCGAATGGGTAGCCGGGATCTCAATCGGCGCCATCAATGCCGCGATCATCGCCGGCAACCCCCGCGACAAGCGCATCGGCCGGCTGAAGGAGTTCTGGGAACTGGCATCGTCGCCGGTGCCGTGGAAGCCGGTGCTGCCCAACGATCGCGCGCATTCGGCGTTCGACGGCGCAAGCGCCGCAATGATCCTTGCCTTCGGTGTGCCCGGCTTCTTCACGCCGCGGTTTCCGCCGGCGCAATTGTTCCCGTCCGGCAGCCTGCCGTCGATGAGCTATTACGACACCACGCCGTTGCGTGCGACGTTGCTGCGGCTTGTTGATTTCGACCGCATCAACGCCAAAACGACACGGTTCAGCGTCGGCGCCGTCAACATCGCCACCGGCAATTTCACCTATTTCGACAACATGAAGCAGACCATCGGGCCGGAGCACATCATGGCCTCGGCGGCGCTGCCGCCGGGTTTTCCGGCCATCGAGATCGACGGCGAATTCTACTGGGATGGCGGTATCGCTTCCAACACGCCGCTGGACTATGTGCTCGACGCGGATACGTCGGAAGATCTGCTGATCTTCCAGGTCGACTTGTTCAGTGCGCGCGGCCCGCTGCCGGCGACGCTGCTCGACGCCGCGGAGCGCGAGAAGGATATCCGCTTCTCCAGCCGCACCCGCATGAACACCGACAAGAACAAGAAGATCCATAACACCATCAAGGCGATCGGCGATCTGATCGCCAAGCTGCCCGACGACCTGAAGAACGATCCGTCGGTTGCGATTCTCAAGGAAGCGACCAGGGAGAATACCGTCACCGTGGTGCATCTGATCTATCGCCGCAAGAACTATGAATCGTCGGCGAAGGACTACAATTTCTCCCGCCTCAACATGATCGATCACTGGCAATCCGGCGAGCGCGACGTTCATCTCTCGATGAAACATCCTGAGTGGTTCGCACGGCCGCAGAACGGCGACACCATGGTGACGTGGGATCTGACCGCCGCCGACATCGCCTGACACCCGAATCCCGAACCACCCAGACAGCATCAACAGGAGCGAATGAATGGCTGATTTGAAAGGCAAGACCGCGGTCGTCACCGGCTCGACCAGCGGCATCGGACTGGCCTATGCGCGCGCCTTCGCCGGCGCCGGCGCCAATGTCGTCCTCAACGGCATGGGCGTCCCTGCGGATATCGAGAAGGAACGCGCCGCCATCGAGAAAGACTTCGGCGTCAAGGCGATCCACTCGCCGGCCGACATGACCAAGCCGGCGGAAATCGCTGCCATGATTGCGCTGGGCGAATCCACCTTCGGGTCGGTCGATGTGCTGGTCAACAATGCCGGCATCCAGTTCGTGTCGCCGATCGAGGAATTTCCCATCGACAAGTGGGACGCCATCATTGCGATCAACCTGTCGTCGGCTTTTCACGGCATCCGCGCCGCCGTGCCCGGCATGAAGAAGCGCGGCTGGGGCCGCATCATCAACACTGCCTCGGCGCATTCGCTGGTCGCCTCGCCGTTCAAGTCCGCTTACGTCTCCGCCAAGCACGGCATCGCCGGTCTGACTAAGACCGTGGCGCTGGAACTGGCGATCCACAAGATCACCTGCAACTGCATCAGCCCCGGCTATGTCTGGACGCCGCTGGTGGAGAAGCAGATCCCCGACACCATGAAGGCGCGCGGCCTCACCAAGGAGCAGGTCATCAAGGACGTGCTGCTCGAAGCCCAGCCCACCAAGGAGTTTGTGACCTCCGAGCAGGTCGCGGCGCTGGCCCTGTTCCTGTGCGGCGACGACGCAGCCCAGATCACCGGCGCCAACCTGTCTATCGACGGCGGCTGGACCGCGGAGTAGGGCAGGCAAAAAATTCGCTGACCTCTCCCGCCGGCGGGGAGAGGTCAGGCAGATCGCTTCCCGAACGCCAGCACGTGCAGGCCGAGGCGGTTGCGGACGATCCAGAACAGCAGCACTGTCTCGAACGCCAGCGAGATCGAGGTGGCGGCGGCGGCGCCGTGGCCGCCGAACCGCGGCACCAGTGCCACGCACAGCACCACGTTCATTGCGAAGGCGGAAGCATAGGCCAGCGCGCAGATGTTCTGGTGGCCGAGCATGTTGAGCAGCCGCTCCACCGGGCCGATGGCCGAGCGCACCACCAGGCCGATGGCGGCAATGAACATGATGTCATAGCCGTTGACGAATGTCGGCCCGAACAGCCACAGCAGCGGCTTGCCCGCCGCCAGCAGGATGGCGGTGGCGGCCAGCGACGGCCAGAACGTCCACTTGATGGCGTGGGTGACGTAGGCGGCAAGCCGCTCGCTGTCGCCGGCCTGGTAATATTCAGTGAAGCGGTGCGCGGTGGTCGCCGACATCGCGTAGTGAATGAACGACACCAGCGCCAGTGTCTTGACCACGGCGAAATACACGCCGACCTCTTCCGAGGGGCGGAACTGCTGCAGCACCAGCACGTCCGTGTAGGACAGCAGAAGGTAGAAGCTCTCGACCAGCAGGATCGGCAGCGAGGTCTTGAGCCAGCCGCGATAGTCATAGGCCTTCGGCCCGGGCGCCATGTGGGCGGCGAGGCGGCGGTTGAGTACGAGCATCTGGCCGATCATGGCGATCCACACCGCGGCGACGCTGGCCGCCATCGCCGCGGTCGCGCCGAGATGAAAACCGAGCGCGAAGGCGCCGGCGGTGAAACCGATGATCAGCGCTTGTCGCACGATGAATTGCGGCATCAGCCCGAGCGGCATCCAGTCATGAGAGCGGGCGATGCCGTCCTGGGTGTTGGCAACCACGAAGGCCGGCAGCGTCAAGCAGCCAAGATAGAGCGGCACGACGGTGTCGGGCGCGATCCACGGCGACAGCAATTTGACGAAGCCAGCCAGCAGCAGGGCGATCGCGGCAGAAACCAGCCCGGTCATCCATCGGCTGCCGGTGAGGAAACCGCGCAGCCGCGCGTGATCACCGCTGGCGCGATATTCTGGGATGATCTTCTGCGCAGATGCCGAGATGCCGAAGTCCATCATGCTGCCGAGCAGCAGCACCCAGGTCCAGACATAGACATAGACGCCGTAGTCTGACCCGCCCATCCAGCGCGCCAGCAGGATCTGCGAGACATATGCGAGGCCGGCGCTGATGAAACGGATCAGGAAGATGGTGCCGGCCAGCCGCCGCGTTAGCGACGCGTCGCCGGAGCCGGTGAAAATTCCGCGCAGCCGCGCCCATGGGCCGGCAGGCTGCACGACGGGGGCGTCTTGAACGTCCAGCACGGCCACAACAGAATCCCTGGCCGCAACGGCGCGGCGACGGTCAATGGTCGCAAGGAATCCTTAATATCAGGTTGGGTGACGTTGCGGCCGGTCCGTCGCCGGATCACTGCAGATTGACGTCATATTCGTAGGCCTGGTCTGCGCCCAGCAGGGTGAACTTGAGCGCCGCCCCCTCGGCTGTGGCGCCGGGCGGCAGGCCGAGCAGGTCGAAAGTGAAGCGTCGCGCCTCCGCCGAGTTCGAGGATACCTGCTTCGGCACTGGCAGGGCCCACTCCGGGGTCGGGCCCTCGGCCAGCAGGGTGACCTCGCTCCCGGCCGGTGCCGTCACGTCGACGATCACAGTCTTGCCGTCGCGCCGGACTTCACGGATGGCCAGCGGATGGGCATCGCCGACTTTGGCGGGTTTCGGCACAGTGTCGAGGGCGGCCTTAAGCGCTCCGTCGACGCTGCTGACGGCGCTGGTGAAGGCGAGTTCGGCGCTGGCTTCCACCGGCACGCAGAGCTTCTCGCAGACCGCATAATTGACGGTAGCCCGCAATGTCAGCGGCTGGTCCGGCCGCTTGGCCACGACCCGGAGCGGCAGCAGGAGCCGGGTCTGGTAGCCCAGCGAGCGGCCGCCGGCGCCGTCGTCGAACTGCTGCGGTGCCGGCCACAGCACGGTGACCGATTCGACATTGTCAGATCTGGAGAAATCGAACCGCGGCGGCACCCCGGAATCGCCGGGATCGCGCCAATAGGTATGCCAGCCCGGATCGAGCTGGAATGCCATTCCGCCAAGTACGGCGGCACCGCCGCTGCGCGATCCGGCCAGCAGCCGCATGCTGGAATGGCGGTCTTTCTGCCACGCGGAGGCATCCTGCGCCCGGGCGCCGGACAGGGCGACCAAGGTCAGCAGCCCGGCGAGACCGGCAGCGCGTATGGGAACCATCCATTTCATGCCACGTCATTACAGGGAGCGGCCGGTCGAAACCACTGAACTGCTTGTGATGCGGATTTTAGGTGCGGTGCGAAGCTTGATTGACAGACGCCGCACCCAATATCAGGATGGGTACCAACACGAGAGCGCTTTGCCGATGGAACCGACACGCAAGCGGACCAGCAAAAGCCGGGGCACGGGCGACAGCGATTCGTCCGGCAGCTATCTCGACGGCCAGTTGCTGATCGCCATGCCGGTGATGGAAGACGAACGGTTCGCGCGCTCGGTGATCTATGTCTGCGCACACTCGTCCGAGGGTGCCATGGGCATCATCGTCAATCGCCCGGCTGGAAGTATCGATTTTCCAGAACTGCTGGTTCAGCTCGACATCATCGAGAAGGCCGACCAGATCAAGCTGCCGGAAAATGCCGAAACCATGAAAGTGCTAAAGGGCGGCCCGGTGGAAACCGGCCGCGGCTTTGTGCTGCATTCCAGCGACTTCTTCATCAAGGACGCCACGCTGCCGATCGACGACGGCATCTGCCTGACTGCGACGGTGGACATCCTGCGGGCCATCGCCAAGGGTGGCGGGCCGAAGCACGCCATCCTGGCGCTGGGCTACGCCGGCTGGGCGCCCGGGCAGCTCGAGACCGAAATCCAGGGCAATGGCTGGCTGCACTGCGCGGCCGACGAGGACCTGATCTTCGGCGGTGACATAGAGGCCAAATATCTCCGCGCCCTGCACAAGATCGGCATCGATCCTGGCATGCTGTCCAACGAGGCCGGCCACGCCTGACCTGATCTTCCCGCTGTCAACGGCAAGGCCTCCGCCTGCGCAAAAGCGGGGCCTCAGTTCGCCGCCTCCAGCCGTTCTTCCGTGAGCAGCCGCATCGCCGCATCGGCATCCATCGGCTCGCCGAAGGCAAAGCCCTGCGCGTATTCGCAGCCGAGCTGATACAGCTCGACGGCGTCGGAATCCGTCTCGACGCCTTCGGCGACCACGTCCATGCCGAGATCGTGGGCCATGGCGATGATCGATTTCAAGATCACCGGGCGGGTGCCGCGGGCGGTGGTGCGGACGAAGGACTGGTCGATCTTCAGCGTATCGAACGGGAAACGCTGCAGGTAGCTCAGCGACGAATGGCCGGTGCCGAAATCGTCGAGCGACAGGCCGGTACCGAGTTCGCGGATCCGGTGCAGCATCTGCGCTGCGTGTTCCGGGTTTTCCATCACCAGCGATTCCGTCAGCTCCAGCTTGAGCGTGCCGCGGGCGACGGAGGAGCGCGACAGCACGGTGCGGATATCGTGCAGCAGATCGTGGCGCAGCAACTGCCGCGACGAGACGTTGACGCTGGCGAAGATCGGCTCGCGCGACCGCATCGCGCGTTGCCAGATCGCCAGCTGGCGCGCGGTCTGGTCCATCACGAACATGCCGAGGTCGATGATCAGGCCGATCTCTTCGGCGATGGCGATGAATTCCACCGGCGACATGCGGCCGAGCTTGGGATGATCCCAGCGCGCCAGCGCCTCGAAGCCGGCGATCGAGCGATCCTCCAGCCGGACAATCGGCTGATACAGGATCGTGATTTCCTGGCGCTCGATGGCGCGACGCAATTCGGATTCCAGCGTCAGCCGATCGGTTTTTCGCGCGCGCATGGCCGGCTTGTAGACGTCGATGCGGTCGCCGCCGATGCGCTTGGAATGATACATCGCCAGCTCGGCGTCCTTGATGATCTCGTCGGTGAGCTGGGCGGCCGGATCGGATAGTGCGAGGCCGATCGACGCGGTGAGAAAAATCTCGCGGTCATTGAAGGCGATCGGCGCGCGGATGGTCTTGCGGATGGTCTCGGCGAAGGTGGTGATTTTCGCCGGGTCCTGTTCCGACATCAGGATCAGGCCGAACTGGTCGCCGGCGAGGCGGGCCAAGGTGTCCTGCGGTTTCAGGATGCGGGTCAGGCGGCGCGCCAGCGTCAGCAGGATGGAATCGCCCACCGCGATTCCGACGGAGTCATTGACCTGCTTGAAGCGGTCGAGGTCGATCACCATCAGGGTTGGCCGCAGCGTCGGGATGGTCTTGGCGAGATTGGCCACCGCGTTGAGACGGTCGATGAACAGCTTGCGGTTCGGCAGGCCGGTCAGGTTGTCATGCACCGAGTCGTGCAGCATGCGCTCTTCGGCGTTCTTGGCTTCAGTGACGTCGGTCAGCGTGCCCACGACGCGCGAGACTTCGCCATCGGAGCCGACCACCGGGCGCGCCTTCAGCGCGAACCACATGAAGTGGCCGTCCGGGGTGCGCAGCCGGAAATCCTGCACCAGCCGGCCGCGGCGCTGGTCGAGCACGCTGTCCAGCGCGGCTCTGAAGCGGTCCTGGTCGAGCGGATGCAGCACTTCGAGCCACTTCGCCGCCGGGCCTTCCAGCGTCCCGCGCTTGAGGCCGAGCAGCGCCTCGGTCTCGGGGCTGGTGAACACCTTGTCGGCGGAGACGTCCCAGTCCCAGATCAGATCGCCGGAGCCGGTGAGCGCCAGCGCGCGGCGCTCGACGTCGGAGACGATGCCGTTGGTGGCGCCGCCGCCAGCGAAGGCGTGCTGCATCACCGTGAAGCCGATCAGCATCACGATCAGCACCAGGCCGCCGAGCAGAGCGGGGCCGACGATGTCGTTGGTGACGCTGCCCGCCACCGCCATGCCGGCGGCGACGACCCAGACCACCAGCAGAAACCAGGTCGGGATCAGCAGCACCGCGCGGTCGAAGCCGTGGGTGGAGAGGTAGATGATCAGCGCGAAGCCGGCGAAGGCGATCAGCACCAGCGAGATGCGCGCGATCCCCGAGGCCACCGCGGGATCGAACAGCGCCAGCGCCACCAGCGAGCCAAGAAACACCAGCCACGCCAGCGTGATGTGCGAGTAGCGCACGTGCCAGCGGCTGAGGTTGAGATAGGCGAACAGGAACACCAGCAGGGTGGCTGCGAGGATGGCTTCGCCTGAGGCGCGCCATACCCGCTCGGCGCCAGCGGACATGTCGAGCACCTTGCCCCAGAATCCGAAGTCGACGCCGATATAGACCAGCACCGCCCAGGCCAGCGCCGCTGCGGCGGGGAACATGATGCTGCCTTTGACCACGAACAGGATGGTCAGCACCAGCGCCAGCAGGCCGGAAATGCCGATCACGATGCCCTGATAGAGCGTGAAGGAGTTGACCTTGTCCTTGTAGGCTTCGGGCTCCCACAGATAGAGCTGCGGCAGCTTGTCGGTGCGCAGTTCGGCGACGAAGGTGATGACGGCGCCGGGGTCCAGTGTGACGCGGAAGATGTCGGCGGTGGCCGAGTCCTGCCGTTCCGGTCGGTCGCCGGTCGACGGCGTGATGGTGGCGATACGCGACAGGCCGAGATCGGGCCACAGCAGGCCGGACGATACGATCCGGTAATGCGGCGCCACGATCAGGCGATCGAGCTGGTCGTCGGTGTTGTTGGCGAGCGCGAACACCACCCAGTTCTGGCCGGCTTCACGGCCGCGCACCTCGATGCGGCGGACGATGCCGTCGGTGCCCGGCGCGGTGGAGACCTGGATGCGGTCGGTGTCGCTGTGCTGATAGTCGAGGATCGCCGTGAGGTCGATTGCGGGCGCGTCACCGCGGACGCTGACCGCGTCGATGGCGCGTGCCGGTTGCGCGGCAACGGCAATCATGAGGCCCAGCGCGAGGGGCGCAAGCCACCTGATCAGACGCAATGTCAGTACTCCGCTTTCAACCTGTGCCAGGAACGCGCCCCGCAGGGCAGGGCGCGTTCTGACACGGGATAAATGACATGAAAGTGAGGATTATCAAAGGGTTTCCGGCCGGCTACACCGGCTAAACGACCAACACAATTTTGCCAATATGTTGGCTCGTCTCCATCCGCCGATGGGCATCGGCGGCCTGTTCCAGCGGGAATGTGCTGTCCATTAACGGTTTCACCTTTCCATCGCGGAGCAGCGGCAGCACATTGGCTTCGATCGCCCGCACCATGGCGGCCTTGTCGGCGGGGGACCGTGGGCGCAGCGTTGAGCCGGTATGATGCAGCCGTTTCATCATCAGCTTGGCGAAGTTGACCGTCGCCTTCGGCCCGCCGAGGAAGGCGATCTGCACGATGCGGCCGTCGATCGCCGCGGCATCGTAGTTCTTCTCGATATAGTCGCCTCCGACCATGTCGAGAATCAGTTCGACGCCGGTCCCGGTGATTTCCTTGACGCGGGCGACGAAGTCCTCGGTCTTGTAATTGATGGCGTGGTCGGCGCCGAGCTTGAGACAGGCCTCGGCCTTGTCCTGCGAACCGACGGTGACGATTACCTTGGAGCCGAACGCCTTGGCGAGTTGGATCGCCATGGTGCCGATCCCGGAGGAGCCGCCATGGATCAGCAGCGTTTCGCCGGGCTGCAGGCCGCCGCGCTCGAACACGTTGTGCCACACCGTCATCAGGGTTTCCGCCGTGGCGCCGGCCTCGATCATCGAGAATCCATCGGGCACGGTCATCGCCTGGGCGTCCGGCGCGATACAATATTGCGCGTAGCCGCCGCCGGCGACCAGCGACATCACCTTGTCACCGATCTTGTGCTTGCTGGCGCCTTCGCCAAGCGCCACTACCTCGCCGGAGATTTCCAGGCCGGGCAGGTCGGAGGCGCCGGGCGGCGGCGGATAGCTGCCGGATCGCTGCGACACGTCAGGCCGATTGACGCCGGCGGCGGCCACCTTGACCAGGATCTCGCCAGGACCGGGCGTCGGCAGCGGGCGGGTCTCGGGCAACAGCACTTCCGGACCGCCGGGCTTGCTGATGCCAATGACGGTCATTTGCGCGGGCAGCTTTTCCATGATTTGTCCTTGCGGCGAACGGGGGTATCGAAGAGACCCTGATTAGACAGCCGCGCAAGGGCTGGCAACCATCCGACTGACTGTTGCAGACGGGGTACCCATGGCCATCGACGACGAAGACAAGCCGAAGAAGAAGGTCAGCCACGAGATCGGCCAGGACCTGACCCTGCTGTCGGTCGAGGAACTCGCCGAGCGCATCGCGCTGCTCAATGCGGAGATCCAGCGGCTGCAATCCAGCATGCAGCTCAAGCGCGCCACCCGCGATGCGGCGGATCGTTTTTTCAAGAGCTGATATTTTCTTGTCCTGGACGCGGTGCGGCATTCCGCTTCGCGTCGTCAGCGCGCCGCGTCCGGCGACGTCATCCCCCGCTCGCGTCGTCCCGTTTTGAAACACCCGCCGCGCCAGGAATGGCAAACAAGACATGAAGAGAATCGCTCGATTTACGGGCGATTAAGCTTTCTCGGATATTACTCTAATTGTCCTTGTTTGGACACCGAGTGGCTCCTGTCCACTCTGTTTGACGCCTCCCTGTTATCAACTTCAAAGCCGCCGGAAACGGCGGCTCTTTTTTTGGGCGTTGGCGAGGCCGGCATCGCGTTGGAAACCATAACGAGTGATTAATTTTCGCGCCGCTGGACTCTCCGTCCGGCGCGCGCAATGATTTGTTCATCATAAAGTCGGTCGCTTTTGAAACCGGCGGACAACCATTGCGTGAGGCGTTAACTATGTCGGATCGTTTGCACAGCGACACCGCTCTTGTTCAGTTCAGCGAGCGGCTGACCAATTCCGCGGCATTCGGCACCCTGTTTCGGGAAGGCATGGACCTGGTCGAGGAGACCGCATCGTATCTCGATGGCGCCGGGCGCCTCGAGGCCAAGGCGCTCGATCGTTCGGTCAGCCTGACCTATGCCACCGAAAGCATGCGGCTCACCACGCGGTTGATGCAGCTCGCGTCCTGGCTGCTGCTTCACCGTGCGGTCAAGGAGGGCGAGATGACGCTCTCCCAGGCCAATCGCGAAAAAACCAAGGTCAAACTCAGCGCCGCCGACCCGAGCCCCGACGACATGCTGTTGCGGCTGCCGCAGCAGCTGCAGGAGCTGATCGCCCGCTCGATGGCCCTGCAGACCAAGGTCCGTCGCCTCGATGTCACTATTCACGCCCCGGTTTCGGAGCAGGCGTCGATCGGCAATCCGCTGGTGCCGCAGATGAATCGTCTGAAGGCGGCATTCGAGCGCTGATCTTCATTGTCGTCCCGGGGCTGCCCCCCCCGGGGCTGTCATTCCGCGGCGCGGGCAGCGTTAGCTGCGCGTGAATGCGAAATCCCGATATGTTCAGAACATCCCCGGATTCCCCGCCACTCCAATTGGAGTGGCTGAGGTTCGCTCGGGCCGCGCCATCGCCCCGGAATGACAAAGCGACCACGCTGCGCTAAGTGTGAGCCCGCGCAACGAGGCACTATCATGGCAGCTGATATCAGGGCATTGACCGGCGTGCGCGGCGTCGCTGCAGCGGTCATTGTGGTCTATCACTTCGGCGACGTTCAACTCGCCACCGGCGGGACGTTGTCTTATTTCCGGCTTCCGTTCGGCTATCTGCTGGTCGATCTGTTCTTCATGCTCAGCGGCTATGTGATGGCCCTGACCTACAAGGACGCCTTTGCGCATCTGACCCTGAACAAATTCGCAGGTTTCATGGTGAAGCGCGTGGCGCGGCTGTACCCGGCCTATTTCGTCATCGGCCTGTTCTATGTGGCGAAGATGGCCGCCGGCCTGTCCGGCGACCACCTGTCGATGTATTCGGCGTGGGACTGGACCGGCAACCTGCTGATGATGACCGGCTGGGGATTGTACGTCCACCCGGTGATCGGCGTGGCCTGGGCGGCGAGCGCCGAAATGGGCTCCTATCTGCTGCTGCCGATCCTGATGGCGTTCACGTTGCGCAAGAGCGCAGCGACCGCTGGCGTCGCCGTGCTGGCCGCCTTCGTTGCAATCTATGCCGTCAGCGTCAGCGGCCGCGGCTCCGGCGGCCCGATCGACGTGGTCAACGGCAACTCGTTCTATCCGCTGCTCCGGGCGGTGGCCGGCTTCACCCTGGGGCTGGCGGTCTTCCGCTTCGCTGAAATCCTCGACCGGCTATCGGAGGCAGCGCAGGGCGCATTGCTGATCGGCATTCTCGCCGCCATGCTGGCGGTCGGCGTTTTCAGCCGCAACGATCTGCTGTTGTACCTGCTGTTCGTTCCGCTGGTCGCGGTGCTGTCGCGCGACGGTCGCATGGCGCAACTGCTGTTCGGCAATGCGCCGGTCTACCGCCTCGGCATTATCTCCTATTCGATCTACCTGATCCACCCGCTGTTCGTCAGTTTTGCGGTTCGTGCCTGGCGGCATTTCGGCCAGAGCCAGGAGGTCTACGTGGCGGCGGCCGGCGCCTGCTTCGTCGCGATTTGGCTGCTCGCCGAGCTGAGCTATCGCTTTATCGAGATGCCCGGCCGTGCCTGGATCGCCGGAGCATTGTTGCCGCGCAGGAGCGACGCGACCGCGAAGTGATAGGTTGTCCGTTGCTGTGGCGTGATGCCGCAGCAAGACGGCCGGCCTTCCTTCATCTCCGCGGGCTAACGTTGCTGGAAATGCGAGTGTGTCGGCGCAGAAACCGACCGACGCGCATCAAGGATCCGCACCGGGAAGGCAATTTCGGCAACGACGACCAGTTAGGTCACGGCGGTCGAACGCGAGTTTTCGCTGCTTGTCCGACCGCGTATCGTCATGTTGCTGCGAACGCCATGCAGATGGCTCACGGTAGCGATGTGGCATATCCAGACGCGGCCACACGAATATTCGCGTCCGCCACCGACCGGGAATGCAATGTCCTCCTCACGTATCTTGTTCTTTGCCCTTGGCGTACTGGCATTGCCGGCGCCGGCCCTGGCCGCCGATCCCGTCGTGACGTTGCCGTCGGTGCCATTCGTGCCTTCGGCCTCCGGCGGCTGGACCGTCACCCTCGGCATCGGCGGCGTCATGCAGCCGTCCTATCCTGGCGCCAACAGCTCGATGCTGAGTCCGCAGCCGATTATCTCGGTGCGCCGCGCAGGGACGCCCGAACGCTTCAAGAGCATGCGCGACAGTGCGAGCTTCGCCCTGTTCGACTACGGTCGTTTTCGCGCCGGTCCGGTCGGCGCCTACAAGAGCGCCCGCAAGGCCGGCGATCACGCCGAACTACGCGGCCTCAACGACGTCAAGTTTGCCGTCGAGATCGGTGGCTTCGCCGAATATTACGCCTTCGACTGGCTGCGGGTCCGCTCCGAAGTGCGGCGCGGCTTCAATGGCCATGAAGGCATCGTCGCGGACTTCTCGGCCGACGTGATCGTGCCGCTGAACGAGCGCATGACCTTCTCGGCCGGACCGCGCTACAGGCTGACCGATGCAAAATATGCCAACACCTATTTCGGCATCAGCACGGTCGAGGCGCTGGCGTCGGGATTGCCCGCCTTTGACGCCAAGGCCGGCTCGAACGCCGTCGGCGCCGGCGCGCAAGTGCGCTACAAGCTGGATCCGCAATGGGAAGTGCGCGGCTATGTCGAATACGACAAGCTTCTTGGCAGCGCCGCCGACAGTCCGCTGGTGAAGTTCGGCGGCTCGGCCAACCAGGTCACCTACGGCGTCGGCGTGGCCTATTCCTTCGACGTCGGCGTGCGATAGCACGACGTGCCTGAGCGCAGCCTGCGCTAGCGCCGCGTCCGGCGGTTGTCGATCAGGTAGGACGTCAGCATCGTGGTGAGCTCGCGCTCGAGCTCGCCATTGGCGAGCGCCGCCGGTCGCAACAGAATCGCGGCATCGATGGCCGAGCCGACCATTCTGGGGATCAGGAAGCCGCCGGCTTCGATGTCGAAATCCGCGCGAAGCTCGCTGGCATGGGACGTGAAAAAATGGCGGAGGATTGCCTGCCGCTCCCGGAGTGATTCGGCGGGCCATTGGACCGCCGCCGGCAACGGGTTGACCTCCAGCAGGATCCGGCACAGCGGCAACGCCCTGGCATGGCCGCCGATCCCCAGGCGCAGACCGAGGTTGATGTCACTGCGCAGGTCCTGTTCGCGCTCCTCCGACAGGGCCTGCCAGAGCGGCGCGGATATCGTGGCCTTGAGACGGCGCGCTACAGCGGCGACCACCGATTCGCGATTTGGAAAATACTGGTACAGCGAGCCGATGCTGACCCCGGCGCGTTCGGCGATCCGGTTGGTGGTCGCCTGTTCGTATCCCTCATCGACCAGCAGCAGGGCCGCCGCATCGAGGATCACCTCGACGGTGGCGAGCGACCGCGCCTGACGCGGGATTTTGCGTGGCCGATTGGTGCCTTGCTGCATGATTTAGGTGCGCCCCCGCGCAAGCTCATGTGTTGCTGCGCCGACATGCATGACCAACGGGGGCGGTTTTAAGGTTCCATCACGGCACGGTTGCGGCATACCGCTAGATCTTGCTGCCAAGGGTCCACGAAAAACGCCCCGCAAAGCGGGGCGTTTTGGTAACAAAACCGAAGGATCAGGCCGAAGCGGCCTCGTCCTTCTTGAGGAAGCCCGAGAACTTCTTCTGGAAGCGCGACACGCGGCCGCCGCGATCGAGCAGCTGCGCAGAGCCGCCGGTCCAGGCCGGATGGGTCTTGCAGTCGATGTCGAGGTTCAGCTTGTCGCCTTCCTTGCCCCAGGTGGAGCGGGTCTGATACTCGGTCCCGTCGGTCATAACGACCGTAATCATATGATATTCCGGGTGAATTTCGGCTTTCATAGCATATCCTTCGGCGCGCTGACGCCTGAATCACGATGATTTCGGGGGCGAATTTAGCTGCTCTATATCGCACCAAAGCCGGTGAGACAAGGACTCCGGTCATTTGCGTCAGCCGTCGCACGGGCCTATTTGAGACAGGCGATGAGGATGGTCAGATCTGATGAGTGCAGTCGAACGGCTTGAAGTCCCGGCTGGCGAGAAATCGCCGCCCTCGCAGCCCGTTGTGGTGCTGCCGGAGCCGTCACTGGTTGATGTGGTTGTGGCCGCCCCGGCGCCCAGCCGGGCTAGGCTGCGCCCGCTGCTGGCCTTGGCGCCCTATGTGGCGCGCTATCGCGGGCGGGCGGTGCTGGCGCTGGTGTCGCTGACGGTTGCGGCGCTGACCACGCTGGTCGTGCCGGTGGCCGCGCGCCGCATGATCGACTTCGGCTTCAGCCCCGAGGGCTTCGCCCTCATCAACAGCTATTTCAGCGTCATGATCGCGGTGGTCGCGGTACTCGCCGGCGCCAGCGCCGCGCGCTATTATCTCGTCATGACGATTGGCGAGCGGATCGTCGCGGATCTCCGCCGCGACGTGTTCGCGCACCTCACTGCGCTGTCGCCATCGTTCTTCGATTCGGCGCGTTCCGGCGAACTGGTCTCGCGACTGACCGCCGACACCACGCAGATCAAGTCGGCCGTCGGCGCCTCGGTTTCGATAGCGCTGCGCAACATCATCATGTTCCTCGGCGCCGCCGCCATGATGGTGATCTCCAGCCCGAAGCTGTCCGGCTTCGTGCTGGCGGCGATTCCGCTGATTGTGATTCCGCTGGTGGCGTTCGGACGCTGGGTGCGCCGGCTGTCGCGGACGGCGCAGGACACGCTGGGCGAGGCGTCGGCCTATGCCGGCGAACTGGTCGGGGCGATCCGCACCGTGCAGGCCTACACCAACGAAAACCTGGCCAATGCCCGCTTCGGCGGCGAGGTCGAGCAGGCTTACGAGGCCGCGCGCAGTTCGACCCGCGCCCGCGCAGTGTTGACCGCCATCATCATCTTCATCGTGTTTTCCAGCGTCGTCGGCATTCTCTGGGTCGGTTCGCATGACGTTCTGTCGGGCGCGCTGACGGCGGGCCGACTCGGCCAGTTCGTGCTCTATGCGGCGTTTGCCGCCTCCAGCCTCGGCCAGCTCAGCGAAGTCTGGGGCGAAGTCTCGGCAGCGTCCGGCGCATCCGAGCGGCTGTTCGAAATCCTCAACGTTAAATCTGCCATTCAGGCGCCTGCGTCGCCGCGCGCGCTGCCGAAGCCCGCCCGCGGCGACGTGGTGTTCGACAATGTGGTATTCGCCTATCCCACCCGTCCGGACATCCTGTCGGTCGACGGCGTCTCGCTGGCGGTGAAATCCGGCGAGAAGGTTGCCATCGTCGGTCCGTCCGGCGCCGGCAAGAGCACGCTGTTTCACCTGCTGCTGCGGTTCTACGATCCCCGCTCCGGCACGATCTCGTTCGACGGCACGCCGATCCGCGACACCGATCCGCGCGAGCTGCGCCAGCGCATCGCGCTGGTGCCGCAGGACTCGGTAATCTTCGCCGCCACCGCGCGCGAAAATATCCGCTTCGGCCGGCCTGATGCCACCGACGCCGAGGTCGAGCATGCCGCCAGTCTGGCGCACGCCACCGAGTTCATTCGCCGCCTGCCGGACGGTTTCGAGGCCCAACTCGGCGAGCGCGGCGTAACCCTGTCCGGCGGCCAGCGCCAGCGCATCGCGATCGCCCGCGCGATCTTGCGTGACGCGCCGCTGCTGCTGCTCGACGAGGCGACCTCGGCGCTCGATGCGGAGTCCGAAACATTGGTGCAGACGGCGCTGGAAGAATTGATGAGGCACCGCACCACGCTGGTGATCGCCCATCGCCTCGCCACCGTATTGTCCTGTGACCGCATCCTGGTCATGGAGCAGGGGCGCATCGTCGAGCAGGGCACCCACGCCTCGCTGGTCGCGGCCGGCGGGCTGTATGCGCGGCTGGCAAGGCTGCAGTTCGGCGTGTGAGTTTTGCCAGAGGCCCGGCGCGAACAGGCGTCAGACTTTCCATGCCATCAGCAGCACTGCACGCCCGGATGAATTCAATTCCTCGCCGGTCCGCACAAATCCGTTGCGCTCGTAGAACTTGATCGCGCGAAAATTGTCGGCGTTGACTTTCAGAGTCACGCCATCGGGGGACAGCCGCTTGGCCTCGTCGACCAGCGCGCGACTGACATCGGTACCCCACTGCGAAGGACTGACCACCAGCTGGTCGAGATAACCGGATATATCGATGGTGACGAAGCCGACCAGCGCGCCGTCCCGCTCGGCCACAACGATCTGCGCCACCGGTACCAATTCGCTGCGCCAGCGCTCCCGCCACCAGTCGACCCGTTTATCGAAGTCGATCGATGGATAGGCCTGCCGCCATGTTTCCAGCCACAGCGCGATCGACGCGTCTTCGTCGGCGGCGCGGTAGGGCCGCAGATGAAAGGCGGACTTAAGTGCGGGCATGATCTGATCCGAAAACCGCAAGAACACTTTTCGGGATCATGCCCCTCACCGTTCCGTCAGCTTCAGCTCGATGCGGCGGTTGCGCTTGTAGGCGTCCTCGGAGGCAGCCGCGTCGAGCGGCTGGAATTCGGCGAAGCCGGCGGCGACCAGCCGCTGCGCCGGGACGCCCAGCGAGATCAGGTACTGAACCACCGAGATGGCGCGTGCCGACGACAGCTCCCAGTTCGACTTGAACAGCGGGCTGTTGAGGATCGGTCGCGAATCGGTGTGCCCGTCGACCCGCATCACCCAGGCGATCTCGGCGGGGATCTGCTTGTCGAGCTCGGTCAGTGCGCTGGCGACCTTGTCGAGCTCGGCCTTGCCCTCCGGCAGCAGCAGCGCCTGGCCGGTGTCGAAGAACACTTCCGACTGAAAGACAAAGCGGTCGCCGACGATGCGGATGTCGGGGCGGTTGCCGAGAATGGCGCGCAGCCGGCCGAAAAATTCCGAGCGGTAGCGCGACAGCTCCTGGACCCGCTGCGCCAGCGCCACGTTGAGACGCTGGCCGAGATCGGAGATGCGACCCTGATATTCCTTGTCGCGCTTCTCGGAGGCGTCGAGCGCGTCCTCGAGCGCAGCCAGCTGGCGGCGCAGCGCCGAGATCTGCTGGTTCAGCACCTCGACCTGCGCCAGCGCGCGCGCCGACAGCTGCTTTTCGGAATCCAGCGCCTTGTTAAGTTCGGTGGCGCGGCCGGCGGCGTCGGAGCCGGCGCCGGCGAGGCCGTCATAGAGGCCCTTCACACGGTCGCGCTCGGCTTCCGCCGAGGCAAGCCCGGCGCGCATCTGCGACAGCTGATCGTCGAGATTGAGTTTGCCGAGCTTTTCGAGCGACAACAGATCGTTGAGCTGCGCCAGCTTGGCGTTGAGCTGCTCCAGCGCCTTGTCCTTGCCGGTGACCTCCTGCGACAGGAAGAACTGCACCACCAGGAACACCGACAGCAGGAACACGATCGCCAGCACCAAGGTCGACAGCGCATCGACGAAACCGGGCCAGTAGTTGAATCCGGCGTCGTTGCGGCGGCTGCGCGACAGGGCCATTTCAATTGTTTTCCGGCTGGCGGGCGATGCGCTCGAGCAGCTTCTTGATCTCGCGGTTCTGCTCGCCCTGGCCGTCGGCCCATTCGCGGATCATTTCCTGCTCGGAGCGCATATGCGCCACCAGGCTCTGGATGGCGTCGGCGAGATTGGCCATCGCGGTGGTGGTGCCGCGGTTGTTGCCGCCTTCCTCCATGGTGACGCGCAGCCGCTCCATGGCGTGCTGCAGATCGGCCGAACCGGTGGCGGCGCCCTCGCCGGAATATTCCCGCACGGTGGAGGCGAGCCAGTCTTCCAGGTCGGTGTAGAAGCGGTTCTGTGCCTGGCTGGACTGCAGGTCGAGAAAGCCGAGGATCAGCGAGCCGGCGAGGCCAAACAGCGACGATGAGAACGAGATGCCCATGCCGCCCAAGGGGGCGGCGAGGCCTTCCTTCAGCGTGTCGAACAGCGAGCCGGCGTCGCCGCCGACCTTGAGGCCGTCGATCACCTTGCCGACCGAGCCAACGGTCTCGATCAGGCCCCAGAAGGTGCCGAGCAGGCCGAGGAACACCAAGAGGCCGGTCATGTAGCGCGAGATGTCGCGGGCCTCGTCGAGCCTCGTGGCGATGGAATCCAGCAAATGCCGCATGGTCTGCTGCGTGATGCGCATGCGCCCGATGCGCTCACCGCCAAGAATAGCCGCCATCGGCGCCAGCAGGGTCGGGCGACGGTCCAGCGCCAGGCCGGGATCGGAGATGCGGAAATTGTTGACCCAGGCGACCTCGGGATAGAGCCGGATCACTTGCCGGAACGACAAGATGATGCCGATGAACAGGACCGCGCCGATCAGTGCGTTGAGGCCCGGATTGGCGAAGAACGCGGTGATGATCTGTTTGTAGAGCACGACCAGCAGCAGCGAGCACAGCACCAGGAACACCAGCATCCGCACCAGGAAGATCCGGGGCGACGACAGCTTGGTCAGTTCGATCTCCATCGCGGAGCGGGAAGGGGAGCCTGGCGCCATGGGTGCGTTCATCTGGGTGCGAGGGGGAAGTCGTCGTGCGCAATATGGCACAGCCCGGCGACAAGAAAAGATCGTATCCACGGAATTGAGGCGGCTAATGGAACTTAGCGGTGAAACCGGGCTTGAATTGAGGCGTAGTTGTAAAATGCGCCCCTGCTCAGCTATTTAGCGGAATTCCCATGACCGTCCTGTACCTCGAAGCGGTTGTTGCCATCGCCATGTCCCTGTCGGTCCTGATGGCGATCGCGTGGGTGGTGCAGCAGCGTACCGGCAATTCCGGTTGGGTCGATACGATCTGGACGTTTTCGCTGGGCCTGGTCGGCGTCGGCAGTGCACTGTGGCCGATGGGCGGTGTCGCGCCCAATGCCCGGCAATGGCTCGTCGCCGCTTTGGTGGCAATCTGGTCGTTGCGGCTCGGCAGCCATATTGCGCAGCGCACCAAGGGGATCGCCGATGATCCGCGCTATGCCGCCTTCGCCAAGGATTGGGGCGTCGACGCGCCGCGAAAGATGTTCGTCTTCCTGCAGAACCAGGGCTTTGGTTCGATCCCGCTGGTGTTCGCGATCTTCGTGGCCGCGCGGTTTCCCGATCCCGCGCTGCGCCTGCAGGACTATCTCGGCGCGCTGGTGCTATTCGCCGGCATCGCCGGCGAGGCGCTGGCTGATGCCCAGCTGAAATCCTTCCGCCGCGATCCCGCCAACAGGGGCCAGGTCTGCGATGTCGGTCTGTGGCGATGGTCGCGGCATCCGAACTACTTCTTTGAATGGTTCGGCTGGCTGGCCTATCCCGTGATCGCCTTGTCGTTCGACTATCCGTGGGGCCTCGTCACGCTGCTGGCGCCGTTATTCATGTTCTGGATCCTGCGTTATGTCACGGGCGTGCCCCCGCTGGAGGATCAGATGATCAGATCGCGCGGCGACGCCTACCGGGCCTATCAGGCGCGCACCAGCGCGTTCTTTCCGCTGCCGCCCCGACAGGGAGCCACTTCATGAGCATGATCTCCAACATCATCGGCACGGCCGAGCGGGTGCCGCTGCCCGACGCGCTGATCCGCGCCGGCATCCAGCGGCTGTGTTCGCGCACCGCCACGCGGCTCTCCGATGGCGATGGCGACAGCGATGCCGCCTTCGCCAGCGAGATGGCGGCGCGCAGTATCGCCGAACATACCGATGCGGCCAATGCCCAGCATTACGAGGTGCCGGCGGCGTTCTTCGCCAGGGTGCTGGGGCCGAACCGAAAATACTCGTCGTGCTTCTACAAGGAGCCGGAATCGACGCTGCAGGAGGCTGAGGAAGAGGCGCTGCGCCAGACCATCGAACATGCCGATCTCGCCGACGGCCAGTCGATCCTCGAACTCGGCTGCGGCTGGGGCTCGCTGTCGCTGTCGATGGCGCGACAATTCCCCAACGCGCGGATTACCGCCGTCTCCAATTCGAACTCCCAGCGCCTGTATATCGAGGCGGAGGCCGCGGCGCGCGACCTGACGAATCTGCGCGTGATCACTCAGGACATGAATCAGTTCGATCCCGAGCAGACCTTCGACCGTATCGTTTCGGTGGAGATGTTCGAGCACATGATGAACTGGCGCGCGCTGATGACGCGGGTGCGCTCGTGGCTCACGCCCGACGGCCGCTTCTTCATGCATATCTTCACCCACCGCTCGGGCACTTATCTGTTCGATCCCTCCAACAGGGAGGACTGGATCGCGCAGCATTTCTTCACTGGCGGCGTGATGCCAAGCCACCAGTTGATCCGGCAATATGATGACCTGTTCGAAATCGAGAAGGAGTGGCGCTGGAGCGGTGTGCACTATCAGCGCACGGCGCTGGACTGGCTGGCTAACTTCGATCGCAACCGCCGCGACATCGAGGCGATTCTCCGCCCGGTGTATGGCCGCGCCACCGGCCTTTGGATGCGCCGCTGGCGCTGGTTCTTTCTCGCCACCGCCGGCCTGTTCGGCTACGCCAACGGCAGCGAATGGGGCATCAGCCATTACCGGATGATCAGTCGACGATGAGTTCCATTGGAACTCGAAATACGAATCTCAAGTCACTAAAACCAAAGCGTTTCGAATCAGAGGCCTGGTAGTTGAATTTGTCTTAGGCTCGGCGTTCACGCGGACTCACGATCGCGTGTCCGACCAAAGGCGACGTTATCTCAATACGATAGCACCGTGTGGCATTGCGTCGCCGCAAAATGGGTTGCGTTGCAGCACCAGTGTTTTATCGTGGTCCATCAAACAAGTTCGACTTTTCCAACACGTTGCGGAAGTTATCTGCCCGCCGCCGTGTTGATGCACGTTCGAATAGAAATCAGGACAACGGACTAGATGATGAGATTCAACGCACGATCCGCAGGCATCGCGTTACTGCTGGCGGGCCTCGCGCCGATCTTGGCTGGCTGCAATGAATCCAGCCAGGCGGTGGCAGCGTCCGTGACGCCGGAACCTGAAGTCAGCGTGGTGTTGGTGCGGCCGCAGTCTCGGTCCATCGTGCGAGAACTGCCGGGCCGCATTGCGCCCACCCGTGTCGCCGATGTGCGACCGCGTGTCTCGGGAATTGTTGTCGAACGGCTTTTCCATCAGGGCAGTGAGGTCAAGGCCGGGGATCCCTTGTACAGGATTGATCCCAAGCCGTTTCAGGTAGAACTGCATTCAAGCGAAGCGGCTCTGGCCAAGGCGGTCGCAGCTTACGATCTGGCCGCCCAACATGCGCGGCGTATCGCGACCCTGACCAGTCAGAAGGCGGTGTCCGAAGCCGAGAATGAAAAGGCGATCGGCGCCATGCGCCAGGCAGAGGCCGAGATTGGCGGCCGTAAGGCCGACGTCGCGCGCGCGCGGCTCAATCTCGATTACGCCACCATCCGTGCGCCGATCAGCGGCATCATCGGTGCGGCGCTTGTCAGCGAGGGCGCGCTGGTGGTGCAGAACGAGGCCGCCAACCTGGCGACGATCCAGCAGCTCGACCCGATCTATGCCGATTTCACCCAGTCGGTCTCGGAAATGAACAGCCTGCGGCGTGCGTTCGACAGCGGCGATCTAGATCGCATCGCGCCGGACGCCGCCAAGGTGCGTCTGGTGCTTGACGACGGCGCGATCTATCCGTTGCCGGGCAAGCTGTTGTTTTCCGAATCCAAGGTCGATGCCTTTACCGGGCAGGTGACGTTGCGCGGCGAATTCCCGAATCCGAAGCGCGAGCTGCTGCCGGGCATGTATGTCCGCATCCAGATCGAGCAGGGCATCGATACAGATTCGATCGCGTTGCCGCAGCAGGCGGTGCAGCGCAATGGCGGCGGCGGGAGCGAAGTGTTTGTTGTCAAGGAGGACGGCCGCGTCGCCAGCCATGCGGTGCGCACCGGAGCCGTGCAGGACGGGCTGTGGTTCATTACTGACGGTCTCAAGGGTGGCGAGCAGGTGGTGGTCGAGGGCTTCCAGAAGTTTGCGCCCGGCGACAAGGTCAAGCCGCTGTCGTGGGCCGCAGCAGATGCCGCTGGCGGCCCGGCCCCTCCGGGGCATGCGAGCGCGCAAGCCAAACGCTGAGTATATCAAATGCCGAGTTTTTTCATCGACAGGCCGATCTTTGCCTGGGTCGTGGCACTGTTCATTTGTCTGTTCGGTTTCATCGCGATTCCACAACTGCCGATCGCGCAGTATCCGATTATTGCACCGCCCTCGATCTCGATCTCGACCAGCTATCCCGGCGCGTCGCCGGAAAATCTCTATAACAGCGTTACGCGGCTGATCGAGGAAGAGCTGAACGGCGCCGCCGGCATCCTGAACTTCGAGTCCACCAGCGATTCGCTGGGCGCCGTCGAAATCATCGCCAACTTTGTGCCCGGAACCGACACTAGCCAGGCCTCGGTCGAAGTGCAGAATCGCCTCAAGCGGGTCGAGGCGCGGCTGCCGCGCGCGGTCATTCAGCAGGGCATCCTGGTGGAGGAAGCCTCCGCCGCGGTGCTGCAGATCATTACGCTGCGTTCCACCGACGGCAGCCTCGATGAGGTCGGCCTCGGCGACTTCATGATCCGCAACATTCTCGGCGAAGTCCGCCGCATTCCCGGTGTCGGCCGGGCCTCGCTGTATTCCACCGAGCGTTCGCTGCGCGTTTGGGTCGATCCGGCCAAACTGGTCGGCTACAATCTCACCTCCGACGACGTCAACAAGGCGATTACCGCGCAGAACGCCCAGGTGGCGTCGGGCAGCGTGGGCGCCGAGCCGAGCACCGCGACTACGAAGACGTCGTCACTGGTTCTGGTCAAGGGCCAGCTCACCACCCCCGAGGAATTCGGCGCCATCGTGCTGCGCGCCAATGCCGATGGGTCGACCGTGCGGCTGCGCGACGTTGCGCGCATCGAGATCGGCGGTCTCAGCTACCAGTTTACGACCCGTCTCAACGGCCAGCCGACCGCAGGTCTTTCCGTGCTCATGTCGCCGAAGGGCAATGCGCTGGCCACAGCAGCGGCCATTGAAGCCAAAATGAAGGAGCTGTCGAACTTCTTCCCGGCCAATATTGCCTATGACATTCCCTACAACGTCACGCCGGTGGTGGAAGCTTCCATCGAGAAGGTGGTGCACACGCTGATCGAAGCCATCGTTCTGGTGTTCATCGTGATGTTCATCTTCCTGCAGAACATCCGCTACACCCTGATCCCGACCATCGTCGTTCCCGTGGCCTTGCTGGGCACCTGCACCATGCTGCTGATGGCCGGCTATTCCATCAACATGCTGACCATGTTCGGCATGGTGCTGGCGGTGGGCATCCTCGTCGACGACGCCATCGTCGTGGTCGAGAACGTCGAGCGCATCATGAGCGAGGAGGGGCTTCCGCCGAAGGAAGCCACCCGCAAGGCGATGAGCCAGATCTCCGGCGCCATCGTCGGCATCACCCTGGTGATGATCGGCGTGTTCGTGCCGATGGCCTTCTTCCCGGGCTCGGTCGGCATCATCTACCGGCAGTTCTCGGTCACCATGGTGGCCTCCATCGCCTTCTCGGCGCTGCTGGCGCTGTCGCTGACGCCGGCTTTGTGCGCAACCTTCCTGAAGCCGGTCAAGGCCGGCCACGGCCACGCGAAAAAAGGCCTGTTCGGCTGGTTCAACCGCAAGCTCGAGGGCACTCGCGACGGCTATTCCAGAACCGTGGGCTGGTCGTTGAAGCGCACCGGGCGGCTGCTGATCGTCTATGTCGCGCTGCTGGTCGGTCTCGGCTGGGGATTCGTGCGGATGCCCGGGGGCTTCTTGCCCATCGATGACCAGGGTTTCATTACCACCGACGTGCAGACGCCATCGGACTCCTCGTTCAGTCGTACCGAAGGCGCGATCGAGAAGGTCGAAGCCTATCTGAAGAAGCGTTCCGGCATTGAGAACGTTGTGTTCCTCACGGGCTTCAGCTTTCTTGGCCAGGGCATGAACACCGCGCAGGCCTTCATCACCCTCAAGGACTGGGCCGATCGCCCGCCGCAGGATTCCGCGGCAGCGCTCGTTGCCGACATCAACCGGGAGCTGTCGTCGATTCGCGACGCCAAGATCTCGGCCTTGCAGCCGCCGCCGATCGACAATCTCGGCAACTCCTCGGGCTTCAGCTTCCGCCTGCAGGACCGCGGCCAGAAGGGCTTTGTTGCCCTGAACGCCGCGTCTGACAAGTTGATCGCCGACGCCAATGCCAGTCCGGTGCTGCAGAAGGTGTTTGTCGAAGGCCTGCCTCCGGCGCCCATCGTCAACCTGATGATCGACCGCGAAAAGGCCGGCGCGTTTGGCGTCACATTCGAGGACATCAATTCGACGATCTCGACCAATCTCGGCTCGAACTACGTCAACGACTTCCCCAACCGTGGCCGGATGCAGCGCGTCGTGGTGCAGTCGGAGGCCGCCAACCGCATGAATGCCAGCGACATCCTCAACTACAACGTCAAGAACAGCCGCGGGCAGCTGGTGCCGTTCTCGTCCTTTGCTACTGTGGAATGGGCGAAGGGGGCGACGCAGATCACCGGCTTCAACTATTATCCGGCCGTGCGGATTTCCGGCGAGGCGCGGCCCGGCTACACCTCGGGCCAGGCCATCGCCGAAATGGAGCGGCTGGCCGGACTGCTGCCGCGCGGCTTCGGCTATGAATGGACCGGCCAGTCGCTGCAGGAGAAGCTGTCCGGCTCGCAGGCGCCATTCCTGCTCGCGCTGTCGGCACTGGTGGTGTTCCTGGTGCTTGCCGCGCTCTATGAGAGCTGGACGATCCCCATCGCGGTGCTGATGACCGTGCCGCTCGGCATCTGCGGCGCGGTGCTGGCGGCCTCAATGCGCGGCCTGCCCAACGACGTCTATTTCACGGTGGGGCTGATCACCATCATCGGACTGGCGGCCAAGGACGCCATCCTGATCATCGAATTCGCCAAGGATCTGCGTGCGCACGGTATGTCCTTGGTCGACGCGACCATGGAAGCTTGTGCACTCCGCTTCCGCCCGATCCTGATGACCGGTCTCGCCTTCATCTGCGGTGTGCTGCCGATGGTGTTCGCCAATGGCGCCGGCGGCCAGAGCCAGCAGGCGCTCGGTACGTCAGTGACCGGCGGCATGATCGCGGTGGTGATCCTGGCGCTGTTGATGGTGCCGGTGTTCTTCGTGGCGATCCAGCGGCTGTTCTCGCCGGACAAGGTGACGGAAGAAGCCAAGGCAGAAGAGCCCGCCGGGCAAGCGACCGTCGCCCATTCATAGGAGCGCGACTGCGCCGCCCGGCTACTTGCTTTCTGACGTCGCGGCGGTGGGCGGATCGGCGCGATCTCGTTTCTCGGCGTCGCCCGCAGCGGGCGTGATCGCTGCATCTTCCGGCACTTCCATCTCCGGCGCTGACGCGGCGATGCTGTCGGGCGACTCGTTCGGCACGAGCCCCGGTAGATCCATCTTTTCTGACTCCGGCGCAACGACGGTCTCAGTCGTCGGTATCGGCACCGCCACCGCGGTCGCAACGACAGGAAGGGGCGCAACTGCGGCAGGCGCCGCGACCTGCGTCTTCCTGAGCAGATAAGCGACCGCGCCGAGCAGAACGACGATCAGCGCCACCAGGAAGATCACCAAGCCGTTGCTGCTGTCCGAACCGGCCGTTGTCGCCGTCGAGGTCGTTGCCGGCATGTTGGGTCGCAACGCAATGGGGGGGCCGACCACGCGCACCTCCGCCGGCGGAGCCGCTTTCGGTGGCTGTAGGACCGGTGCTTGCTCCGCGGCCTTTGGCGAGGCCGGGACAGCAACTGGTGGCGG
>LNAP01000435.1_pt1 | contig 48866 bp, 41 predicted proteins | sample 602601 | NCBI WGS metagenome assembly LNAP01 (sample SAMN02440304, study PRJNA202911) | soil metagenome | biome: Subtropical and temperate rainforests or woodlands; isolation source: soil samples (1 kg each in a 20% v/v slurry with milli Q water) were... ...
GGACGGCATCGTCAATTCGCGGGGCGAGGGAGGCCAGAAGGAAAGTTCGGCTCCCGGGAGAGCACGGCATAAGCCGTCCGACCATCGCGCAGGGAAGGCCGAGTGATCGGCGACACCTGTATGCTGCTGTGCGGTTCTTTTGCGCTACATCTTCGCGCAGCGGACCGCGGGCGCCTGTCGGCACCCGGTCTTCCCTGCGCCCTCTTGGATTGGAGGGTGGAGAGATCAAGCAAAGCTCGGGCGAAACGCGCCGCGAGAACAGAAAGGCGTGTCTGCCTTTGAGAATCTGAAAATCGTTGACGCGGGCTCAACCCCTGATCACCGTCACCCTGAGGTGCGCGCTCTGCTGCGCAGCGCTGCAGAGTAAGCCTCGAAGGGCGACGGCCCCGCTGCATCTCGGCCGTGCATCCTTCGAGGCTCCGCTTGCGATGCTTTCGCATCACAAGCTTCGCACCTCTGGATGACGGAGCCAGCCGCCCACCGCTTACCACGAAATCGGAATCCTCTGCGCAAATCCGCCGAGATCCGAGTCGGGGTAGAGTGGCTGGCGGTCCAGCGGCCGGTTGTTGTTGCCACGCGCGAACGAGGTGCCGGGCGGGAAGGCGTAATCGGTGAACTTACGCTCGCCGGGCAGCACCTCGGTGCCGCCATCCAGCCACGACCGCTTGCTCACATAGAGGCGGGTGCGCGGGCCCGATTGGTAGGTCCGGTTGGGGCCGCGCGGGCCGTAGTCGTAAACGGCATTCGGTGTCGCCTGCGGCCTCTCACGCTTGGCGGAGGTTGCGGCATGAGCGGCGAAGGTCGAGGCGAGGAAGGCAAGCAACACCGTTCTGGTCATGACAATCGTGCTCATCGGCGAATACCCCATGCGAGTTCCTGATGTGGCGGCCTCTCGCACCGGCCTGCGCGCCTGTAAAGAATTCGCGCGTTGCGCGATGTTGCTGCGCGCCTGGGCGGGCAACGCGCGCGCGATGGCTGCCGGGTCGAGCCACTCGACGCTGAAGCTTCGTGCGGCCGGTCTGGCCGCTCCGCCCACGCGGCTGATCCGCCAATCAAACTCAACGACCGGAAACAGTACAGCAATCTCAAAGCCACACCGCGGCCACAGCCGTTTCGTTTCAGAGCAGGTGCGTGCTCTTGAGGTGTGGAATGTCGGTTTTGCGGGCCTGGCTGATCGCGGTGGCGATGAGCGGTATGTCGATTGCGAGTTCAATTTCCGTCGTGCTGTTGCCGCAGCCGGCGGCCGCGCAAGTCGCGGAGACGATCGTGGTCGAGGGTAACCGCCGCGTGGAGGCTGAGACGGTTCGCTCCTACTTCAGGTCCGGCCCCGGTGGGCGCCTCGATCAGCCCGCGATCGACGACGGTCTGAAGGCGCTGATCGGTACCGGCCTGTTTCATGATGTGAAGATCAATCAGGCCGGCGGCCGCGTCGTGGTGTCGGTGGTCGAGAACGCCGTGATCGGTCGCGTCGCCTTCGAGGGCAACAAGAAGATCAAGGACGAGCAGCTCTCGGCCGAGATCCAGTCCAAGCCGCGCGGAACCTTCTCGCGGGCGCTGGTGCAGTCGGACACGCTGCGCATCGCCGAGATCTACCGGCGTTCGGGCCGCTACGATGTGCGCGTCACGCCCGAAATCATCGAACAGCCGAACAACCGCGTCGACCTCGTCTTCACGGTGGAAGAGGGCGCCAAGACCGCGGTCAAGTCGGTCGAGTTCATCGGCAACGGCGCCTACTCGGCTGCGCGCCTGCGCGACGTCATCAAGACGCATGAGAGCAACCTGCTCAGCTTCCTCGGCAGCAACGACATCTACGATCCCGATCGCGTCGAGGCCGACCGCGACCTGATCCGCCGCTTCTATCTCAAGAACGGCTTCGCCGACGTCCAGGTCGTGGCCGCGCTGACCGAATACGATCCGGAGAAGAAGGGCTTCAACGTCACCTTCAAGATCGAGGAAGGCTCGCAGTACCGCGTCGGCACCGTCGACTTCCGCTCCAGCATCGCCAATTTTGACGCGAACTCGCTGCGAAGCCTGTCGCGCGTCAGTGTCGGCTCGCTCTACAACGTGGAATCGGTCGAGAAGTCGACCGAAGAGATGCAGATCGAGGCGTCGCGCCGCGGTTATGCGTTCGCCCTGGTGCGGCCGGGTGGCGACCGCAACTTCGAGGCGCACACGGTCTCTGTGGTGTTCAACGTCGACGAGGGCCCGCGCACTTACATCGAGCGCATCAACCTTCGCGGCAACACGCGGACCCGGGACTACGTGATCCGGCGCGAATTCGACATCTCCGAGGGCGACGCCTACAACCGTGCGCTGGTCGACCGTGCCGAGCGCCGGCTGAAGAACCTCGACTACTTCAAGAGCGTCAAGATCGTCACGGAGCCCGGCTCTTCCAGCGACCGCGTGATCCTGATCGTCGACCTCGAAGAGAAGTCGACCGGCGACTTCTCGATCTCGGGCGGCTACTCCACGAGCGACGGTGCACTGGCCGAAGTCTCGGTCTCCGAGCGCAACCTGCTCGGCAAGGGGCTCTATGCCAAGGCGTCCGTCAGCTACGGTCAGTATTCGCGCGGCATATCGCTGTCGTTCGTTGAGCCCTATCTGCTCGACTACCGCCTCGCCCTCGGCATGGACGTCACCTGGCGCCAGCAATTGTCGAACAGCTATACCAGCTACGGGGTGACGACGCTGGGCTTCTCGCCGCGCCTCGGCTTTGCGCTACGAGAGGATCTCTCGCTGCAGCTTCGTTACTCGCTCTATCAGCAGAGCATCACGCTCGCCAGCGCCTACAACAACTGTAACAACAATGCGGCCAACGCGTCGCTGGCCTACAACCCGACACCATCCTATATCAAGAACGTCCTCGGCGGCGCCGACCCCACCAACGCCACGGATTCGAGCGTCTATGGCTATGGCTGCTACGGCGACGGCGAGTCGAGCCTGCCGGTCCGGAAAGAGCTGGCGAACGGCGCGACCTGGACATCGGCGCTTGGCTACACGCTGACCTACAACACGCTGGACAACACCAAGAACCCGACCGACGGATTGCTGGTCGACTTCCGTCAGGACTTTGCAGGCGTCGGCGGCGACGTCACCTATCTGAAGACCGCGCTGGACACCAAGTACTACACGTCGCTCATGTCCGATATCGTCAGCGTGATCCATCTCCAGGGCGGCCTTCTCAGCAAGCTCGGCAACCAGGATCTGCGCATGCTGGATCATTTCCAGATGGGCCCGAACCTCGTGCGTGGCTTCGCCTCCAACGGCATCGGTCCGCGCGACATCACCTACCTCAACTACGGCGCCACCGGCGATGCGCTCGGCGGCACGAAGTACTGGGGCGCCTCCATGGAGCTGCAGATGCCGTTCTGGTTCCTGCCCAAGGAGGTCGGGTTGAAGGGCGCCGTCTACGCCGATGCCGGCTCACTCTGGGGTTATCAGGGGCCGACGTCGTGGTCGGCCACGGGCGAAGTCAACACCAAGGCCTGCCCGACCTGCGGCCTGCAATATGACGACGGCAACGTCGTGCGGTCGTCGGTCGGCGTCGGCCTGATCTGGGCCTCGCCGTTCGGCCCGCTGCGCTTCGACTACGCCGTGCCGCTGTCGAAGGGCAAATACGACACGGTTCAGGAGTTCAGGTTCGGCGGCGGCACGTCGTTCTAACCACTCAGTATCCGCTTGCAGGCATCGACGAACACCCGCGCGCCGGTGACGATGTCGGCGTCGGCGGTGTTCTCGGTCCAATGGTGGCTGATACCGCCGATCGACGGCACGAACAGCATGGCTGCCGGCATCACGGTCGCAAGCATCTGCGCATCGTGGCCGGCGCCGCTCGGCATCCTGATCGATCGTCCGTCAGCCATGGCCTTGCTCGCGGCTTCGATTGCGTCCTGGAAGCCGGCGTCCATCAGGGCGGGAGCACCGGTGCGCAGCTTCGTCACGGTGACGGCGCAAGGGCCCTTCGCGTTGACTTCGTCCGCCATCGTCTGCAACAGGTCCTCCAGCCGCGCGATGACGGAAGGATCGTCGTCGCGGATCTGGAACAGCATTTCGGCCCCGCCCGGAATGATGCTCGGCGCGCCCGGATCGAGCGTGATGCGACCAGTGGTCCAGACCGTGCGCGGCCCGCAGGCGGCGGGGAAACGCTGGTCGATCGCCACGCAGAACTTGGCCAGCGCCAGCCCGGCATCCTTCCGCACGGCCATGCGGGTGGTGCCGGCGTGGTTCTGCTCGCCGGCGAAATTGATGCGATACTGCCAGATGCCGACGATCGAGGTCACGACCCCGATCGCGAGCTTGCCGCTCTCGAGCGTATCACCTTGCTCGATGTGCGCCTCAAGATACCCGATATGCCGTCCCTTCTCGACGGCTAGTCGTGCACGTCCGGCGAGACCCATGTCGGCGAGGGCATCCCGCATGGTGCGGCCGTTGGTGCGGTCGCGCGCGGCATCGATCTCGGCTTCGGTCACTTGCCCGACATAGGAGCGCGAACCGAGAAAGCTGCCGAAATGACCTTCCTCATCGCACCAGGCGGCGACCTCGACCGCGCCCTTGAACGAGGGATCGGCGTTGAGGACGCGGGCGGCTTCGAGCGCGTAGACGACGCCGAGCGGGCCGTCGAGCCAACCGGCGTAGTTCTGGCTCTCCAGATGCGATCCCGCCAGCAGCTTCGGTCCGGATTTGCTGCTCGTGCCGAGAACATTGCCGATGCCGTCGATCCCTGCGCCGAGGCCGGCCTCGGGGAGCTTCTGCACCAGCCAGTCCAGCGAGCGCTTGTGCGGATCGGAGAAGGTCGGCTTGTGCACGCCGGTCTCGTAGGCGCCGATGGCACGGAGTGCATTGAGGTCGGCGAGCACGCGCTGGCCGTCGGCGAGTGATTTGGTGTCAGGCATGTTCGGCAACCTTCAGCGCCTCGGTGCGGATTTCCTCGACCAGCCGTTCCTTCAGCTGGACGAATTCGGGCGTGGTCTTGATCTTGTAGGAGCGCGGATGCGGCAGGTCGATCGCAATGTCGGCCTTGATCCGCCCGGGACGCGCGCTCATCACGATGACGCGGCTGCCGAGGAAGATCGCTTCCTCGATGTCGTGGGTGACGAACAGCACGGTTTTCTGGTCGCGTTCCCAGATTCCCAGCAGCATCTCCTGCATGAGCGCACGCGTCTGGTTGTCGAGCGCGCCGAAGGGCTCGTCGAGCAGCAGGATCTTCGGATCGTTGGCGAGCGCACGCGCGATCGCGGTGCGCTGCTGCATGCCGCCGGAGAGCTGCTTGGGCCAATGGTTCTCGAAGCCGGTGAGGCCTACCTGGCGGATGAAGCCGTCGGCAATCTTGTTCCGCTCGTCCTGCGGCACGCCGCGCTCGCGCAGGCCGAAGGCGATGTTCTCGCGCACGGTCAGCCAGGGAAACAGCGTGTAGGATTGAAACACCATGCCGCGATCGGCGCCCGGGCCGGACACCTCGCGGCCGTCGAGCACCACACGGCCGCTGGTCGGGCGGTCCAGGCCGGCGACGATTCGAAGCAGCGTGGACTTGCCGCAGCCGGAGGGGCCGAGGATGGTGACGAAGTCGTTGTTGCCGATGGTGAGGTCGGTCGGCTCCAGCGCCCGGGTCGGCGCGTTGCCGTGGCGGGCGGCGAAGGTTCGCGAGACCTGCTCGATCTTCAGCGTGGTCATGCGAGCTTCCACGGAAACAGCCAGGCGTTGAAGGCCTTGAACAGGAAGTCCGAGATGAGACCGATCAGTCCGATCACGATGATGCCGAAGATGATCTGGCCGGTGTTGAGCAGCGCCTGGCTGTCGGTGATCATGTGGCCGATGCCTGAGGACGAGCCGATCAGCTCGGCGACGATGACATAGGTCCAGGCCCAGCCCAGTACCAGCCGGAGGACTTCGGCGATCTCGGGCGCAGAGGAGGGCAGCAGCACGCGACGGATGATGCCGCGGTCGCTGGCCCCGAGCGTATAGGCCGCCTCGACCAGATCGCGCCGTGTCGCGCCCACGGTCACGGCGATCATCAGGATGATCTGGAATACCGAGCCGATGAAGATGACGAGCAGCTTTTGCAGCTCGCCGATGCCGGCCCACAGGATCAAAAGCGGAATGAAGGCCGAGGCGGGCAGATAGCGCGCGAAGGAGACGAAGGGTTCCAGGAACGCCTCGACTGGCTTGTAGGCGCCCATCAGCACGCCGAACGGCACCGCGATGATGGCGGCCAGTGCGAAGCCGCCGACGACGCGCCAGATCGTCATGCCGATGTCGTATACGAAACCCTGCTTGGCAAGCAGGTCGTAACCTTCCTGCACCATGGTCAGCGGGTTGGCGAGGAACACTTTCGACACATGGCCGCCGAAAGTCGCCCAGGACCAGAGGGCAACGAACAGCACGAAGAACGCAAGGCCATAAACCACGCGCTGCTTCGATGTCACGGGATCCAGGGGACGCATCAAACGATCTATCCGGGAGGGGAACAAGCTTGCCGGCCCCGCCGCAAGACGGGACCGGTATGTCTGTTGAGGAGGTTACTTGATGTAGCTGGCGTCGTAGAGGTCCTCGACCTTCGGCGCGGCCTTGATGATGCCGATCTCGAGCAGGAGCTCGGCGGCCTCCTTGTTGAAGGTCAGGAAATCGCCGGCGAAGAATTTCTGGTTCGCGGCCTTGTCCTGCCAGCGCAGGTATTTTGCCGAGTTGCCGAACTGCTCGCCGGTCTGCTTCACGTCGGCGCCCATGATCTCATAGGCCTTGGCTTGGTCCTTGGCGATCATGTCGAGCGCCTCGAAATAGCTGTTGGCGAGCGCTTGTGCAGCCTTCGGATTCTCGCTGAGGAATTTCGGCGTGCAGCCGAACGTGTCCATCACGATCGGGTAGTCGAGCGTGGTCGCGATGATCTTGCCCTTGTCGGGTGCGGCGCGCACGGTCGACAGATACGGCTCATAGGTCATCGCGGCGTCGTTCTGGCCGGACACGAAGGCCTGCGCGGCAGCGGCCGGCTCGAGGTTCACGACGGTGACGTCCTTCGTGGTGAGACCGTTCTTCTTGAGCATCCAGGCCAGCGCGAAGTACGGCGACGTGCCGGGCGCGGAGGCTGCGACCGTCTTGCCCTTCAGATCCTTGATCGCGGCGAGATCGTTGCGGACGGCCATGCCGTCCGCGCCATAACTCTTGTCGAGCTGGAAGATCTGCTTGGTCGCAACGCCATTGGCGTTCCAGGATATCCAGGTCTCCACGGTCGTTGCCGCGCACTGCACGTCGCCGGAGGCGATCGCGAGGTGGCGGTCCTTCTGCGGGATCTTCTTGATCGTCACGTCGAGGCCGTTCTTCTTGAAGATGCCGGCTTCCTTCGCCAGCGTCAGCGGCGCGAAGCCGGTCCATCCGGAGATGCCGACGCCGACCTTGACGTCGTCGGCGAGCACCGGAGTGGAGGCCGCAAGAGCAATGATTGTCGCAAAAACTTTTGAACTACGCATGATTGTCGTCCTCTTGCCCAGATGGATTGACGTTCTGTTGATCTCTATCGGTCCATACGGACCGTTGCCCGAAGCGTTGCACGATTTGTGCCGACATCGTCCTCTCAGCCTCCCTTGAATCGGGCGACAAGGCGGTGAGAGTCACCGGGATATAGCAGTCGCACCGCGGTGATCGTGCGCGCGCTACGCCAGGTATAGCGGTCGATCACGAGGCAGGGGGCGCCGACGGCGATGTCGAGCGCTTCCGCCGTACGATCATCCGCAATGATCGCGCTGATCGTATGCTCGGCTTCTGTCCATGGGACATGATGAAGCAGCCATGAACCGGGTGGCTCTCGCGAGAAATCAGCGGTCGCGGCATCCGGCACGGATGACAGATCGATCAGCCTGTCTTCGACGGCAAACGGCACGTTGTCGGCGCTATGACGGCAGGTGATCGCGACTACCTTGCCGGCCTTCTTCACGCCAAGACGCTGACGGTCAGCGGCCGTCGCCGTGCGTAGCTTGCGGTGCATCAGTTCGTAGCCATAGCTGCGGCCGAGCGAGGTGATTTCCGCGCGCATGTCGGCGATTTTCAGCACTGCCGACTGATGTTGCGGACGACGCACGAAGGAGCCGGCACGACGACGTCGCTCGATCAGATCGGCCTGTGCGAGCTCCGACAGTGCCTTGTTCACCGTCATGCGCGAGCAGCCGTAGCGCGCGACCAGTTCGTGCTCGAACGGAATGCGGTGACCCGGCGGCCACTCGCCGGTCAGGATCCGCTTCTCGATGTCGGCGCGGATGCGCTTGTAGAGCGTCGGTTGGTCGGCGGCATCGGTCGCGAGGCTCATGCGACGAGCCTCCGCACCGATGCGTTGAATCGCTCGCGCGCGGCTTGCCGCAATCTGTGCCGGCCGCCTTCGACGACCTTGTCGCCGCCCGCCCAGACGCAATCGATCACGCCGCCGCCGGCGGCAAAGATCCAGCCGTCGATGACGGCGTCGCGCGCGCGCCCCGCCAGCGATGGATGGGCGGTGTCGAGCGTGATAATATCGGCGCGCGCTCCCGGCGTGAGGCCGATAGTCGGCTGCGCCAGCGCTTGTGCGCCGCCCGCGAGCGCGTGGTCGAACAGTGTGCGTCCTGTTGAGCGACCTGTGCCGCCGGAGAGCACGTTGCGCTGGCGATGCTTGAGGCGCTGGCCGTACTCGAGCTGGCGCAGTTCGTCGGCGACGCCGACAAGCACATTGGAATCGGTTCCGACACCGAACGCGCCACCGGCATCGAGGAATTCGCGCGCCGGAAAGATGCCGTCGCCGAGGCTCGCTTCCGTGATGGGGCAGAGACCCGCCACCGCACCGGTCTTCGCGAACGCAGCGACTTCCGCGTCGGTCGTGTGGGTGGCGTGAATGAGGCACCAGCGCCGATCGAGAGGCGCGTGCTCCAGCAGCCATTGCACCGGACGCCGGCCCGACCAGGCGAGGCAATCCTCGACTTCCTTCACCTGCTCGGCGGCGTGGATATGCACCGGCCCGCCATCCGCGAGCGGAATGATCGCCGCGAGTTCATCCGGCGTCACCGCGCGCAGGCTGTGCGGCGCGACGCCGATATTGGCGCCCGGCAATGACGCGATCGTCTTGCGCGAAGCGCTCATCAGCCTCGCGAATTGATCGACAGAGCAGATGAAGCGACGCTGGCCGTCATGCGGGGCTGCGCCTCCGAACGAGCCATGCGCATAAAAACTCGGCAGCAGCGTCAGGGCAATGCTTGAAGCTTCGGCGGCCTGTGCGATGCGCGCCGCCATCTCGCCGATGTCGGCGTAGTGCGAGCCGTCGCGATCGTGATGCAGGTAGTGGAATTCGCCGACGCGGGTAAAACCATGCTCTAGCATCTCGACATATAGCAGCGTCGCAACGGCAGTCACGTCGTCCGGCGTCATCGCCAGCGCGAAGCGGTACATCGTCTCGCGCCAGGTCCAGAACGTATCGGTGGAGGCGCCGCGCAATTCCGCAAGACCCGCCATGCCGCGCTGGAAGGCGTGGCTGTGCAGGCTCGCAAGTCCCGGCAGCGCGATTCCGTGGCGCTCGTCGCCGGTGGCCGGCGCTACGCCAGGCGTCACCTCCGCGATCGCGCCGGCGGTGATCACCACCTGCACGTCATTGGCCCAGCCCGAAGGCAGGAGCGCGGAGGCGAAATGCAGTCGGGTCATGCTTACACGCCGGCTGGACAGAACCGCCCCACGATTATATGTCTAGACATATAAGTCAAGCATCCCACGGCGAAGGGAGACCTTCATGGCAGAGCGCTTCGACCGGATCTGGCACAACGCCCGGCTCGCCACGATGCGAGCCGACCGTCCCGATCTCGGCGAGATCGAGCATGGCGTGATCGCCATACGTGGCGGCCACATCGTCTATGCGGGTGCCGCGGCGGATTTCCCTATCGATGCGGACGCGATCAAGCGCATCGATTGCGAGGGGCGCTGGATCACGCCGGGGCTCGTCGATTGCCATACTCATCTCGTCTATGGCGGCAACCGTGCGCACGAGTTCGAGCTGCGCCTGAAGGGCGCGAGCTACGAAGAGATCGCGCGCGCCGGCGGCGGCATCGTCTCGACGGTGGCCGCGACGCGCAAGGCGAGCGAAGCCGAGCTTGTCGCACACGCGCTGCCGCGGCTTGATGCGCTGATCGGCGAGGGCGCCACCACGATCGAGATCAAGTCCGGCTATGGCCTCGAGACGGAGACCGAGATGCGGCAACTCGCGGCCGCGCGCAGTCTCGGCCGTCAGCGGCCGGTTGCGATCCGCACGTCCTTCCTCGGCGCGCATGCGCTGCCTGTGGAAGCCGATGGCGACAAGGATCGCTACATCGATCTCGTCTGCAAGAAGATGCTGCCGGCCGTTGCAAAGGCCGGCCTTGCCGATGCCGTCGACGCCTTCATGGAGGGCATCGCGTTCTCCGCCGAGCAGACCGCACGGGTGTTCGAGACGGCGAGAGTGCTCGGGCTGCCGGTCAAGCTGCACGCTGATCAATTGTCGAATCTCGGCGGCGCAGCGCTCGCCGCACAATTCTCCGCGCTGTCTGCCGATCATCTCGAACACACAGACGAGGCCGGCGCTGCCGCGATGGCGACCGCCGGAACGGTGGCGGTGCTGCTGCCCGGCGCCTTCTATTTCATTCGCGAGACGCATAAGCCGCCGGTCGATGCGTTTCGCAAGCACGGCGTGCACATGGCGCTCGCGACCGACTGCAATCCGGGCAGCTCGCCGCTGACGTCGTTGCTGCTTGCGATGAACATGGGGGCGACGCTGTTCCGGATGACGGTGGCCGAATGCCTCGCGGGCATCACCCGCGAAGGGGCACGGGCGCTCGGTCTGCTCGCTGAGACCGGCACGCTGGAGGCCGGCAAATGGTGCGATCTCGCCATCTGGGACATCGAGCGTCCGGCCGAACTCGTCTACCGCATCGGCTTCAATCCGCTGCACCGTCGGGTGTGGAGGGGACAGTGACGGAGCAGGGCGCACCGATCGTCGTCAAGCCGGGTACTGTCAACCTCGACGATCTCGCGCGCGTGCTGGAGGGCGCTCCTGTCGTTCTCGATCCATCGTTCTGGCCGCGCGTCGACGCCGCAGCCGAGATCGTCGCGAAGGCCGCGCAAGCTAGCCTACCTGTCTACGGCATCAACACCGGTTTCGGAAAGCTGGCGTCAAAGCGCATTCCTCCGGACCAGACCGCGCTGCTCCAGCGCAACCTCATCGTCTCGCATTGTTGCGGCGTTGGTGCGGCGACGCCGGAGCCGATCGTCCGGCTGATGATGGCGCTGAAGATCGTATCGCTCGGGCGTGGGGCTTCTGGCGTGCGCCGCGAGGTGGTCGAACAGCTGCAGGCCATGCTCGGGCGCGGTGTCTATCCGCTGGTGCCGCAGCAGGGATCGGTCGGCGCATCCGGCGATCTCGCGCCGCTCGCGCATATGACCGCTGTGATGATCGGAGAGGGCCAGGCGATCGTTGGCGGCAGGATCGTACCCGGCCACGATGCGCTCTCCGTCGCCGGGCTGGCGCCGCTGACGCTCGGCCCCAAGGAGGGGCTCGCGCTGATCAACGGCACGCAGTTCTCGACCGCCTACGCCATTTCCGGCGTGCTGCGCGCGTTTGGGCTGGCTCGCGCTGCGCTCGTGACCGGCGCGTTGTCGGTGGATGCGGCGATGGCATCGACGGCGCCGTTCCGTTCCGAAATCCAGGCGCTGCGCGGTCATCCCGGGCAGATTGCCGCGGCCGCAACGTTGATGGCGTTGCTCGACGGCAGCGATATCCGCTTGTCACATCTCGAAGGCGACGAGCGCGTGCAGGATCCTTATTGCCTGCGCTGCCAGCCGCAGGTCACGGGGGCGGCGCTCGATCTGATCACGCAGGCCGCACGCACGCTGATCGTCGAAGCCAATGCGGTCACCGATAATCCGCTGGTGCTGGTCGAGACCGGCGAGATCGTCTCCGGCGGCAATTTCCACGCCGAGCCGGTAGCGTTCGCCGCCGATGCTATCGCGCTGGCGCTGTCGGAGATCGGCGCGATCAGCGAGCGGCGCATCGCGACACTGGTCGATCCCGCGCTCAATTTCGGCCTGCCGCCGTTCCTCACGCCAGATCCCGGCATCAATTCCGGCTTCATGATCGCGGAGGTCACGGCGGCCGCGCTCTATGCCGAGAACAAGCAGCGTGCGGCGGCCTGCTCAATCGATTCGACGCCGACCAGCGCCAACCAGGAAGACCATGTCTCGATGGCCGCGCATGCCGCGCGACGCTTGTCCGATATGGCGGACAACCTCGCCGCCATTTTGGGTATCGAGCTTCTGGTCGCTGCCCAAGGCATCACGCTGCGGGCGCCGCATGCGACCAGCGCGCCGCTCGTTGCCGTCATCGCCGCCCTTCGCGCGCAGGTGCCCGCACTCGGCGCTGACCGCTACATGGCCGGCGATCTCGCCAGGGCGGCCGCGCTGATCGAGGCCGGTGTACTGCCGGCTGAGGCGATCGCTGCGCTGTCATATGATCCGTTTCCAGAACTTGACTGAACAAGGCTCGCCGAAGAGGTCCTCATGAACCGCCGACTGGACAACGACCGCACCATCCGCTCGCCGCGCGGCAGCGAGATCAGCGCCAAGAGCTGGCTGACGGAAGCGCCCTTGCGCATGCTCATGAACAATCTCGATCCCGATGTGGCGGAGCGCCCGAGTGAGCTCGTGGTCTATGGCGGTATCGGCCGCGCCGCGCGCGACTGGGAGAGTTTTGACCGGATTACGGACGCGCTGCGCAAGCTCGAAGGCGACGAGACGCTGCTGGTGCAGTCGGGCAAGCCGGTCGGTGTGTTCCGCACCCATGCCGACGCGCCGCGCGTGCTGATCGCGAACTCCAACATCGTGCCGCATTGGGCGACGCTCGATCATTTCAACGAGCTCGATCGCAAGGGCCTGATGATGTACGGGCAGATGACCGCGGGCTCATGGATCTATATCGGCAGCCAGGGCATTGTGCAGGGCACCTACGAAACCTTCGTCGAGGTCGGCCGTCGTCACTATGGCGGCAGCCTCGCGGGCAAATGGATTCTCACCGCAGGCCTCGGCGGCATGGGCGGCGCGCAGCCGCTGGCCGCGACCATGGCGGGAGCCTCCATGCTCGCGGTCGAGTGCCAGCCAAGCCGCATCGAGATGCGGCTGCGTACCGGCTATCTCGATCGTCAGGCCGCAACACTCGACGAAGCGCTTGCGATCATGGCGGAGGCCGCTAAGATGAAAAAGCCGGTCTCGGTCGGCCTGCTCGGCAATGCCGCCGAGATTTTCCCGGAACTGGTGCGCCGCGGCGTCAAGCCCGACATCGTCACCGACCAGACCAGCGCGCATGATCCGATCAACGGCTATTTGCCGAAGGGCTGGACGCTGGCCGATTGGGAAGCCAAGCGCGCCTCCGATCCGAAGGCAGTCGAGCATGCGTCGAAGATTTCGATGGTCGAGCATGTCCAGGCCATGCTGGATTTCCATGCGCAGGGCATTCCGACGCTCGACTACGGCAACAACATCCGCCAGATGGCGCAGGACATGGGCCTGAAGAACGCGTTCGATTTCCCCGGCTTCGTGCCTGCTTACATCCGCCCGCTGTTCTGCCGCGGCGTCGGGCCGTTCCGCTGGGCGGCGCTGTCGGGTGATCCCGAGGACATCTTCAAGACCGACGCCAAGGTCAAGGAGCTGATGCCCGACGACAAGCATCTGCACAATTGGCTCGACATGGCCAGGGAGCGCATCAAGTTCCAGGGCCTGCCGGCGCGGATTTGCTGGGTTGGTCTTGGCGATCGTCATCGCCTCGGTCTTGCCTTCAACGAGATGGTGGCGAGCGGCGAGCTCAAGGCGCCGATCGTGATCGGCCGCGATCATCTCGACAGCGGCTCGGTGGCGAGTCCCAACCGCGAAACCGAGGCGATGAAGGACGGATCGGATGCGGTCTCCGACTGGCCTCTGCTCAACGCGCTGCTCAATTGCGCCAGCGGCGCGACCTGGGTCTCGCTGCACCATGGCGGCGGCGTCGGCATCGGCTATTCGCAGCATGCGGGCATGGTGATCGTTGCGGACGGCACGCCTGAGGCGGCAAAGCGTATCGAGCGCGTGCTCTGGAACGATCCCGCCAGCGGCGTCATGCGCCATGCGGATGCGGGCTATGAGACCGCGATCGATTGCGCCCGTGACAAGGGGCTCGATCTGCCGAGCCTGGCGAAATAGCTAGCCGCTCTCCAGCAGCTTCGGCATCGTCGTCTTCGCGCCGTCCATGAAGGTCTGGACGGCGTCGCGGACGATCGCGTCGAGATCGGACGGGGTCGGCGTCTCGTAGATGAATTTGCGGATGGCGAGATAGAAGATGCGGCCGTGCAGGCCCCAGAACAGCTCGGTCTCGCGCTCGCTCAGCGGATGGGCCTTCGCATCCGGGAGCTTCAGATCGTGGCGCAGCTCGGCTGCCGCCGGCTCGATGATCTCGCGGCGGACGATGTCGAGATAGCGGCCGGTGATGCCGAACGACTTCATCCCGGAGAAGACGAAGATCCGCACCCAATTGTACTCGAATACGCGCTCGACGTAATCGAGATAGAAGCGCGTCAGCCGTGCTTCCAGCGGCAGCGCGCGGTCGCGGATCATCGGACCCCAATCGGGCGACCAGCGGCTGAGATAGACCTCCTGGTAGACGCGCTCGATCAGCGCTTCCTTGCTGGGGAAGTGACGATAGATCGCCGAATGGGTGATGCCCATGCGTTTGGCGAGCTCGCGAGTCTGGCCCTCGAAGCCGCGTTCGGCAAAGAAGCGGACAGCTTCGTCCACGATCGCGCGCTCGCGGTCGGCGGCGCGCATGTTGCGGCGCTTTGGCGCGGACTTGCCGGTCTGGGTCCGCTTCCGGATCGGTCGCTTCGCTGGTTTGTGCGGTTTTCGGGCCATTTCGTCGCTGAATCGAACGTCTGGCTGCTTTCATAGCTCAAGGCGCATTTGTGACCAAATGGTCATTTCCTGTTGACCGCCCCCTGGCGTCGTGTCAGGATTTTGAGACCAGATGGTTACAAATCTGGCATCCCGGCTGATGAGCCGATGGATATCGAGGAAACGGCAGTGAAGGCGAGGGCTTTCAGCTATTTTCGTGCGGCGACGATCGACCAGGCGCTCGACGCACATGCGCGCGCCGGCGACGATGCGCGTTTCATTGCCGGCGGCCAGAGCCTGGTGCCGGCCCTGTCGCTACGGCTGCAGGCGCCGCGGCTTCTGATCGACATTACCCACATCGACGCGCTGCGCGGCGTCAGGCGCGAAGGCAGCTATCTGCGCATCGGTGCGCTGACGCGCCATTGCGAGATGTTGAGCGAGTCGCTGATCGCCGAATTTGCGCCGCTGCTGCACGCCGCGGCGCCCTACGTCGCCCATCCCGCGATCCGCAACCGCGGCACGCTTGGCGGCAGCGTCGCGCTGGCCGATCCGGCTTCCGAATTTCCCGCGATGATTCTGGCGCTGGATGCCGAGATCGAGATCGCGGGCCCTGCAGGCCACCGGCGTGTCAAGGCCGACGACTTCTTCATCGACCTGTTTGAGACCGCGTTGCAGCCCGGCGAATTGATCACCGCGATCCATGTCCCGCTGTTCAGGGCGGACCAGCGCTTTGCGTTCGACGAACTGGCGCGGCGGCGCGGCGACTATGCGCTGGTCGGATGCGGCATACTCGCGACTTGCGCCGGAGATCGCATCGACGATATCCGCATCTCCTTCTTCTCGGTCGGCAATACGCCGACGCGGGTGAAGGGGACCGAGGCAACCCTGATCGGCGCCAGCCTTGATTCGATTCGTATCGCCGCCGCGCAGGCCGTGCTCGAAGGCGATCTCGCGCCGCCCGACAGCGATGAAGTGCCGTCCGCGATGCGGCTGCATCTCGCACGCGTGCTGCTCGGTCGCCTGCTCGGGCGTCTTGGTGAGGGCGCATGAACGGCTTTGACGAAACTCTTCTGGATGATGTGGACGAGACTGTGCGGGTCCGCTTCATCGTCAATGGCCGCAAGGTCGCGTGCGAGGTCGCGCCTCGGGAGACGCTGGTCGATTGCCTGCGCAACGCGCTCGAACTGACGGGCACGCATGCCGGCTGCGAGATGGGCGCCTGCGGCGCCTGTCTGGTGCAGCTCGACGGCCGGGCCGTGCACGCCTGCCTGATGTTCGCGGTGCAGGCCGATGGCGCGAAGATCGACACGATCGAGGGCCTTACCGAGAGCGGGGCGGTCGCCGATCTCCAGGCCGAATTCCATCGCCGTAACGCCCTGCAATGCGGCTTCTGCACGCCGGGCATGCTGGTCAACGCCCATGAGCTGCTGTCGCAAATCGCGCGGCCGAGCCGCGATGAGATCCGCGACGCGCTGTCGGGCAATTACTGCCGCTGCACCGGCTATGAGGCAATCATCGACGCCATCGATGCCGTCGCCAAGGCACGCAGCGAAGAGGGAGGCGCTACATGAGTGCGCCGCTGACCTCGCTCGATCGGCCGAATTCTTACATTGGCCGCTCCGTGCCGCGGCCCAACGCGAAGCGGCTCCTCGCCGGGCGCGGGCGCTATATCAGCGACCTCCGGCTGCCGCGCGTGTTGTATGCCGCCTTCCTGCGCAGCCCTTATGCGCATGCGAAGATCGTTGCCATCAACACCGAGCAGGCGCGCGCGCTCGAAGGTGTGCATCTCGTCGCCGTGGGCGCTGATCTCGCAAAGATCTGCACACCCTGGATCGGCACGCTCGATCATTTCAAGGGGATGACCTCGGCACCGCAATTGCCGCTGCCGCTGGATCGCGTGGTCTGGGCCGGGCAGGCGGTGGTCGCCGTCGTCGCCGAGAGCCGGGCGATCGCGGAAGACGCTCTGGAATTGATTGAGGTCGGCTACGAGGAGTTGCCTCTCGTTGTCAACATTGATGGCGCACGAGAGCCCGGCGGACCGCTGATCAATCCTGATAGCGTCAACAATGTCTGCTTCCGCAGCCAGCTGGACAGCGGCGCGGTCGACGAGGCCTTTGCGCACGCGGCCCATGTGGTGGAGGAGGAGCTCTCCTTTGGCCGCCATACCGCGGTGACGCTGGAGCCGCGCGCGATCGTCGCTGATTATGATCCCGCCGCCGGCGCGCTCACGGTGCATCACGCCACACAGACGCCTTATCAGTTCCAGGACCTCTATTCGCGCCACTATGGCATCCCCGAGGCCCGCGTTCGCGTCATCGCGACCGATATCGGCGGCTCCTTCGGGATGAAGCTGCATGTCTATCACGAGGACATGGCGGTGGTCGGCCTCTCGATCCTGCTCGGCCGTCCCGTCAAATACGTCGCCGACCGCATCGAGTCCTTCGTCTCCGACATTCACGCGCGCGACCATCGCGTCCATGCCCGCATGGCGCTCGATGCCAAGGGGGAGATCCTGGCGATGGACGTCGTGGACCTGACCGCGATCGGCGCGTTCTCGACCTATCCGCGCACCAGTGTGGTCGAGGGCAATCAGGTGATCCGCCTGATGGGCGCGCCCTATCGCTTCAAGAACTATCGTGCCGCGCTGGAGGTGATCTTCCAGAACAAGGTCCAGACCAGCCAGTACCGCGCCGTCGGACATCCCATCGCCTGCGCCGTCACCGAGCGGCTGGTCGACATGGCCGCGGCGAAACTAGGCCTCGATCCCTTCGCGATCCGTGCGCGGAACGTGATCGCCGACGACGCCTATCCGCAGACCTCGCCGACTGGCTACCGCTTCGAGGCGCTGTCGCATCAGGCCTGCCTGAAGCGCCTGCACGAGATGATGGACTATGACACGCTGCGTGCCGAGCAGGCGGAGTTGCGCAAGCGCGGGGTCCACCGTGGCATCGGCATCGCGGCCTTTGTCGAGATCACCAATCCGAGCCCGGCGTTCTATGGCGTCGGCGGTGCGCGCATCTCCTCGCAGGACGGCGCGATCCTCAGCCTGACGCCGTCGGGCGAAGTCCGCTGCCTGATCTCGGTCACCGAGCAGGGGCAGGGCACCGAGGCCATCATCAGCCAGATCGTGGCCGACCAGCTCGGCCTCGCGCAGGAGCACGTCAAGGTCATCACGGGGGACACCGAGGTGACGCCGCATGGCGGCGCGACCTGGGCCTGCCGCGGTGCCGGCATCGGCGGCGAGACCGCGCTGCAGGCCACGCGCGCGCTCAAGCGCAACATTCTGGAGATCGCCGCGCTGATCCTCCAAGAGCAGCCGTCGTCGCTCGACATCATCGACGGCGAAGTCGTCGATGCGGTGACGCGGAACCAGCGCATGCCGATCTCCGAGATCGCGCGTATCGCCTATTTCCGCTCCGATACGCTGCCGCCTGGCACGCAGGCGCAGCTCACCGTCAGCCATCACTTCGCCCCGCAGGGTTATCCCTTCGCGTTCACCAACGGCATCCAGGGCTGCTCGCTGGAGGTCGACGTCGAGACCGGCTTCATCAAGGTGCTGAAGCATTTCATCGTCGAAGATTGCGGCCGCGTCATCAATCCGATGCTGGTGGACGAGCAGCTGCGCGGCGGCATCGTGCAGGGGCTGGGCGCGGCGCTGTTCGAGGAGTGCCGCTACAGCGAGACCGGCCAGCTCGTGAACGGCTCGCTGGCCGACTACCTCGTGCCGATGCCGATGGAAATGCCCGACATCGTCATCGGCCATGTCGAGACGCCGACCGCAGACACTGAGCTCGGCGCCAAGGGGGTTGGCGAGGCCGGCACGGCGGCTGCGTCCGCCTGTGTGCTCAACGCCGTCAACGACGCGCTCGTGCCGTTCGATGCGACGATCAATTCGATTCCGATCACGCCGACAAAAGTCCTGAAAGCCCTGAAGCGTTTCTAGAAAAAAGACAATTGGAGGAATTCATGCCCAAAGCCGGTTCGACTTCGAAGATCACCCGCCGCACCGCGCTCGCCGGCTTGTCGGCCGGCGCGGCCCTGCTCGCCATGCCTCGTCTCGGCCGCGCCGCTGACGAGACGATCCGAATCGGCTTTCCGACGCCGCTCACCGGCCCGTTCGCTGCTGAAGCGCGCGACCAGGTCAAATGCGCCGAGCTCGCCGTCAAGCTCGTCAATGACAAGGGCGGCGTGGGAGGCCGCAAGGTCGAGCTCCTGGTGCGGGACGACAAGCTCAACGCGGGCGAAGCTGCGACCCGTACCCTCGAGTTGATCGAGAAGGACAAGGTTCATGCCGTAGTCGGCGCGCTCTCCAGCGCCGTGCAGCTCGCGGTCAACGAAGTCACGCGCGCCCGCGGCGTGATCTACGTCTCGATCAGCCAGTCCGACACCATCAACGAGGCCAAGGATTTCAGCAAGTACACCTTCCACGAGGCGCTCAATCCGCACATGACGACCGCTGCCGTGGCGCGCCAGACTCTGAAGAAGGGTATGAAGGTCGCCCATCTCGTCGCCGACTATGCCTATGGCCACGAGATGCTGCGTGGCTTCAAGCGCGCGCAGACCGCGATCGGCGCCGATACCGTCGGCGAGATCCTGCATCCGTTCGGTGCGGCCGACTATTCCACCTTCATGCCGCGCCTGATGTCGTTGCGGCCTGATGTGCTCTGCATTTCCAATTTCGGCCGCGACCAGGCCAACGCGATCAAGCAGGCGGTTGATTTCGGCGTCAAGCAGCAGATGAAGATCGTGGTGCCTGTCATCCTGCACAACCAGCGCCTTGCGGTCGGCCCCGACGTGTTCGAGGGCGTCGTCGGCGGCTCCAACTATTTCTGGGGCCTGGAGACGCAGAGCAAGTCGGCTGCCAGCTTCAACGCGGCGTTCAAGGCCGCCAATGGCGGCGCGATCCCGACCGACTACGGTGCCTATGGCTATTCCGGCGTCGGATCGTTGCTGGCTGCGATGCAGGCCGCCGGTGGCACCGACACAGACAAGGTCGTCGATGCCCTGGAGAAGTTGCAGTACGATTTGACCAAGGGGCCTCAGCATTACCGCAAATGCGACCACCAGTCGGTGCAGTCGGTGCTGGTGCTGGAATCCAAGAAGAAGTCCGCCATGGCCAACGACAACGATCTGTTCGCGATCCTGGCCAATGACGCAGGTTCCGACGACATGCTGCGCAGCTGCAGCGAGCTCGGCCACGCGACCTGAAGCCTGTTACCATGGACCTGTCGCTGATCATCATGCAGCTTCTCTCCGGGATCGCGCTTGGCGCGGTCCTGGTGATCACTGCGCTTGGACTGACGATCGTGTTCGGCATGTTGGGGGTGGTCAATTTCGCCCATGGCGCGCTGTTCATGATCGGGGCCTATGCGGGGCTGTATCTGGCATCGCTCACCGGAAGCTTCTGGTGGGGGTTGCTGCTCGCGCCCATCTTGATCGGCGCCTTCGGCATGCTGATCGAGTTCGTCCTGATCCGCAGGCTCTATGGACGTTCGATCGACGATCCGTTGCTGCTCACCTTCGGACTTAGCTATATCCTGGTCGAGGGCGTGCGCATCGTGTTCGGCAGCGACGGCATTCCGTTTCCGACCCCGCCGCAGCTGGTCGGCGTGCTTGATCTCGGCTTCGGCTTCTTCCCGCGCTACCGGTTGTTCGTCATCGCGCTGGTCGCCGTGGTGTTGCTGGTGCTCTGGCTCACGCTGGAGAAGACCCGCGTCGGCCTGATCGTGCGCGCCGGCGCTCGCGATCCCACCATCATGCAGGTGCTCGGTGTCGATATCGGCCGGGTCTGGCTTGCGATCTTCGGGCTGGGGGTCGGGCTGGCCGCGCTGGGCGGCGTGCTCGCGGGGCCCATGCGCAGCGTCAATCCGGAGATGGGCTCGCTGGTGCTGGCGGAGGCCTTCGTGGTGACCGTGATCGGCGGCCTCGGCTCGATCGTCGGCGCGGTCGTGGCCGGCCTGATGGTCGGCATTTCCATCAGCCTGGTCGCGCTGTTTGCCCCTGAAATGGCGACCATCGTGATGTTCGCGCTGATGGCGGTGGTGCTGCTGATCCGTCCGGAGGGCCTTTTTGGCGTGAGAGGGAGGACCGCGTGACGTCACCATCGAGCGGCGGAGCGGTCGCCAAACCGGCGTCCAGCGGGCTCGGCTGGCTGCTTGAGCAGCGCGTGCTGCTGTCGATTGCGGTGCTGGCCGTGCTGCCCTGGCTGCTGCCGTCGCAGGCGCTCGCCGTCAACGTCCTGATCTACGGTGTCGTGGTGATGGGCTACAATCTGCTGTTCGGCTACACCGGGCTGCTGTCGTTCGGCCAGGCGGCGTTCTTCGGCGCCGGCGCCTATTTCACCGGCATTGCGATCGGCCGCTACGGCATGCCCTGGTTCGCCGCGGTACCGATCGCCGTCCTCCTCAGCACATGCCTCGCCGCCGCGATCGGCATGGTCTCGACGCGCACCCGGGGCATCTATTTCTCCATGGTGACGCTGGCGCTGGCCCAGCTGGTCTATTACGTCGCGCTGCAGGCCTCCTCCTTCACCGGCGGCGAGAACGGCCTGCGCGGATTCACGGTCGACCGCATCAGTCTCTTCGGCTTTCAGGTCAACTTCCTCGACCCCGTCAACAAATACTACGTGCTGATGGCCTTCGCGGCGCTGGCGATGTGGTTCCAGTCCCGCATCCTGAATTCGCCGTTCGGCGCCGTGATCGAGGCCATCCGCGAGAACGAGCAGCGGGCGCGGGCCTGCGGCTATGACGTCGAGCGCAGCAAGCTGATCGTGTTCATGCTGTCGGGCGCGATCTCTTCGCTCGGCGGCTGCATGCTGGCGCTGCATCTGTCGATCGTGCCGCTGGACCTCTTGCACTACCAGACCTCCGGCATGATCGTGATGATGGTGTTGCTCGGTGGCGCGCGCAGCTTCTTCGGGCCCTTCGTAGGGGCGGCGAGCTTCCTGATCCTGGAGGACGTCATTTCGCTCTGGACGCCGCACTGGCAGATATTTGTCGGCGCGATCTTCGTCCTGTTCGTGCTGTTCCTGCCCAAGGGCATCTGGGGCACGCTGCTCGACGCCCTCGGCATCGGAAAGGCGCGGTCATGAGCAGCGAACTGCTTCGCGTCGAGGGGATCGGCAAGCGCTTTGGCGGATTCACAGCGCTCGAAGGCATCACGGTGTCCTTTGCCGCGGGGCAGCTCACTTCGATCATCGGGCCGAACGGCGCCGGCAAGAGCACGTTTTTCAACATCCTCTCCGGCGCGTTGACCCCAACATCAGGCAAGCTGCACTTCAGGGGATGCGAGCTGAGCGGCCTGCCGCAGCACCGTTTCGTGCATCAGGGCATCTCGCGGTCCTACCAGATCACCAACATCTTTCCGGATCTGTCCGTGCACGAGAATGTCCGCGTAGCGGCGCAGGCACTGACCGTGAGCTACGACATCTGGCGCAACCGCGCCCGGCTGACCGAGCTGAACGCGCGCGCCGATGCTGCGCTTGACGCCGTCGGGCTGCTCTCCAGGCGCGGCGAACTTGCAAAGTTCCTGTCGCACGGCCAGCAGCGCGCGCTGGAGATCGCGATCGCGTTGGTCTCCGAGCCCGAGCTGCTGTTGCTGGACGAGCCGACCGCGGGCATGGGGCCGGAAGAGACCAAGGACATGGTCGCGTTGCTCGAACGCCTGGCCGAGAAGCGCACCGTCCTCCTCGTCGAGCACAAGATGAAGATGGTGCTGGGCCTGTCCAAGCGCGTCGTGGTGCTGCACCACGGCCGGCTGCTGGCCGACGGCGCGCCCGACGAGATCAGGAGCAATCCGGAAGTCCGCCGGGTCTACCTCGGACAGAGTGAAGGCTATGGCTGAGACCGCGCTGCTCGAAATCAATGATCTTCACGCCTGGTATGGCCCGAGCCACATCCTCCACGGCATCTCCCTGCACGTGAATCCGGGCGAAGTGGTCGCTCTCGTCGGCCGCAACGGCGCCGGCAAGACGACGACCCTGCGGGCCATGATGGGTCTGATGCCGAAGGCCACGGGTCGCGTGCGCTTTGCTGGCAGGGAGCTGCTGTCGCTCCGCGCCCATCAGCGTTTTCATCTCGGTCTGGCCTACGTGCCGGAGGAGCGCCGCATCGTTCCCGGGCTCTCCGTGCGCGAGAACCTTCGTCTCGGCCTCGTCGCGGCCGGAAGCGATATCGAGGAGCGCGCCGCGATCGACGAGATTGCCGAGACCTTCCCACGCCTCAAGGAGCGCCTTGATCAGGAGGGCGTCACGCTGTCGGGAGGCGAGCAGCAGATGCTCGCGATCGCCCGCGCGCTGATCGCCAAGCCAAGAATGATCCTGCTCGACGAGCCCTCGGAAGGCATCATGCCTGTCCTGGTCGAGGAGATGGGCGTGCTGTTCCGCCGTCTGCGCGACGAAGGCAAGACGCTGTTGCTGGTCGAGCAGAACGTCGAATGGGCGCTGCGGCTCGCAGACCGTGCCGTGATCATCGATCAGGGCGAGGTGGTGCATGAGAGCAGCGCCGCCGCGCTGCTGGCCGACAAGGACATCCAGGAGCGCTACTGCGCGGTGTGAGTGGTCTCAAGCCACGACCTTGGCCCCGGCGTGGTCGAGCCGCTGCCGTTCGTTCGCGAGATAGTCGCCAATCGCGTCGCCCGGCATGGGTCTTGCGAAATAATAGCCCTGGATGAAGTCGCATCCGAGCCGGCGCAGGCTGTCGAGCTGGGCGCGGGTCTCGACGCCCTCGACGACGCAGGCAATCTCCATGTCGTCGCACAGGCCCGCGAGTGACTTGATGATCTTGTGGCTCACCGGATTTTCGTTGATGTCCGCGACGAAGCTGCGGTCGACCTTGATCTTGTCGAGCGGCAGCCGGTGCACGTGGCTCAGCGAGGAATAGCCCGTCCCGAAATCGTCCAGCGAAATGCCGCAGCCCATGGCCTTCAGTGTCGCGATCGATTGCTGCGCACGCGCGAAATCGAAGGTCACGGCGGTCTCGGTGATCTCGAAATCGATCCGGTGGGGCGGCACGCCGCTTTTCTCGATGATGGAGATCAACGGCAGGATGCCCTCGGCCGCGCAGACGTCGTGGGCGGAGAGATTGAACGACAGTCGGATGTCGTCGGGCCAGGTCCTGGCAGTCGCGAGCGCGCGCCCGAGCAACGCCTGCGTCAGTGGCCGGATCAAGCCGATGCGCTCGGCGGCCGGAATGAAGTCAGCCGGCGAGACCAGGCCGAGGCGGGAGCTGCGCCAGCGTGCCAGGACTTCGAAGCCGGCGGTATGCTCGCTCATGGCGTCCACGATCGGCTGAAACACGAGGTCCATCTCGGTGTTGAAATCAGCGGTCCGCAACAGAGTCTCGATGACGCCGCGGCTGCGGATCTCGGCTTCGAGCTCGCTCGAGAAGATCACGGTGCTGCCGCGCAGATGGCGCTTGGCGTGATAGAGCGAATAGTCGGCGCACTCATACAGCGCCTCTGCCGTCGTTGCCGATTGAGGAAACAGCGCGAAGCCGATCGAGCAGGACAGGCCGGTATGGGCAGTATCGAGCTGGTAAGGGAGCTTGACCTGGTCGCCGATGCGTTCGCCGAGCCGCGTCAGGTCCAAATCATCGGGGTCGCCGCACACGACGAGACCGAACTCGTCGCCGCCGAGCCGGGCGAACTCTACCCGCTGCGGACCAAAGCCCTCGCAGACCTCGCGGATACGACGGCCCGCCTCGATCAGGACGCGGTCGCCGACCGAGTGCCCGTAATTGTCGTTGATGGGCTTGAAGCCGTCGAGGTCGATGATCCCGACCGCGACGCGAACCTTTCTGCGCTCGGCGTCAGCGAAGGCGCTCGATAGCTCGGCGAAGAAACGGCGGCGGTTCGGCAGCTCGGTGAGCGAATCCAGATTGGCGAGGCGGAAGTTCTCGTCGGAGAGCGCCTGTGTCGCGGCCTGCTGTGCCAGCAGCGACTTGCGGCTGGCGACGAGGTCGGCGAAGTCGCGATAGTAGATGAACAGCACCGTCACCATCGCGCCAGACACGAGGAGGTTGTTGACCGCGATCGCCTTCAGCGTCGGCTCCCCCGTCGCCCAGAAGAACAGCACATAGGGCACGTCGACGACCAGGGTGACGATCAGCGCCGCCGAGCGCAGATGCATCAGCGAGAAGATGCAGCCGATCACGGTCACCGCCATGTAGAAGGCGACCTGGCTTTTGGCGAAGGGATCGCCATAAGGGTAGAGCGCGAACGACCATGCGGTGAAGCCGGCGGCGATCGGTAGCGTCATCCAGTTCGTGGAGCGCAGGTTGCGCAGGATGTCGGCATCGCTGCGCACGAGGTGGCGCTGGCGCAGCCACCAGAAAGTCCGAAGCGCGGCGAGCAAGGTCAGCACGGAGGGGACGATCATCGTCAGCCAGTCCGGCGCCACGTTCACATAGGTGTAGGCGACCGCGATCGTGTTGCTCATGAGGATGAAGTAGAGCAGCGGGATCTGCTTGGAGAAGGCGCTGAACTGCGCGCGCGTGAGGTCCGGGTTGTCGGCGGGAACGCGAAACAGCCGCACCGCGGCGGAAATGTGAGACTTCAAATCGACGACAGGCATTGCAATACGAGCCCCGGATCGCTTCAAACATGGGCGATCTTGCCTCGCGGGAGTAAAGGTCGCGTTAGGCGGGCTTCGCGGAAGGAGCCTGCGCAGGTTGCACGCTACCGCGGAATTTTCCGGCCGCGTGCATTGGTGAGGCCACGTTAAGGATATCCGGCGGCTGAGGCGTACGTCTCGGGCACCAGTTGCCCATAATCACCGCAGCTACGACCTGCTAACCATGCACGTGACGGAGCGGTGCAGCGTATTGCCGCGCGGCCATGGCTGACGGCCGTCGCGCCTATCGCTTCCCGTTCAGGGAGAGGCGACAGGCGGCGTTGCAGCAGAGAGAGTAAGACGGTCGCTATTTCTTCTCCAGCGCCGCTGTTTGCTTGGCGAGCTGCTTGTCGAAGTCCTCCGACAGGCTGGTCGCGTAGGTCGCGAGCTCGCCGGGCTTGACGAACGGGTTCGGTGCGCCGTCCTTCATTGCCGCGCGCTTGGCCTGCATGCCGTAGACATCGGGATGCGGTCCGAGCAGGACGTCGATCTTCATCGCCTTCACCTTGGCATAGGTCGCGCGGTAGTCGTCGACGATGCCGGCATGGGTTGGCTGGCCGACCAGCCGGTTCAGCGCCACCGTGCCGCTGCAGAAGAACAGCACCTGGCGGTCCTGGCCGCCGTCCTTGACGGTCATCTCCCAGCTCGTGCAGCCCGGCGAGTGGCCGGGAGTGGCGTGCGCCGTCAGCGTGGTGTCGCCGAGCGTGACCTTGTCGCCTTCCTTCACGGTGCGATCGACCTTCACCGCGGGGAAGGCGAGATCCTCGTTCTTCTCGTCGCCGGGATAGTAGCCGCCTTCGAGCAGCGGCTTGTCGCGCTCGCCGGCCACGAGCTGCGCGCCAGTCTCTTTCTTGATCTCGGCGAAGCCGCCGGTGTGATCGAAATGCGCGTGCGAGTTGAGGATGATCTTGATGTCGGCGACCTTGAGGCCGAGCTTTGTGATGTTGTCCTTGATCATGCCGGTCGACTGCGGAAGCGCGGTATCCATCAGGATCAGCCCCTGCGAGGTCTTGATGACGTAGACGGCAATGCCATCGGTGCCGACATAGTAGATATTGTCGATGAGCTGGAATGGCTCGAACGGCGTAGTCCATTTCTTGGTGACCGCCGCGATGAAATCCTTGACCGTCTGCGCCTGCGCGCCGGTTGCGAAAAACGCCAGCGCACACAGCGCGGCCGTGAGCTTCTTCATAGGTTGCCTCCCGGAGTGTTCTTGTGATTCTGACCGCACGCGGCTTTCGCGCGGCGGCCGGTGCGCAAGCTACGTCGTGCACGGTGCGGCAGCAACGGCCTTGTGCCGTCAAATTTTCACGGCATGCGCGGAATAACGGTCGCCGTCCGGTTTGAGCATGGCGGCCATCGTGGTAGCGCGGCCCTTGTCGTTTGACCGCGTACGGGCATCCCGTCATACTTTGCGGCAAGACGGGCCAGAAAGACTCGTCATCACCGGGAGCTGAAATGACCAATTCATGGGCCGTCCTCGAGGGGACGCTGATTTGCCTCGTTTCCTGCACTTCGATAGCCTTGGCCCAGCCGGCCTGCGTCACCCAGAACATGGCCGTGCCGCCCGGCGCCAATACCACCGACAAGGCGGCACCGTTCTTCATCGACACGACAGGGCTTGATTTCAAGACGTCACCGCCGACGCGCGATCCTCTAAGCGCCAACTATCCGCGTGCGACTGAGTTGCCTGACGGAACGCTGCCGCCACCGGGGGCCGAAGGCAATTTCATCATCGGCCCGACCCACAACCCCGCGCCGGAGACCATCGCGAAGGAAGGCGTGGCGCGCGGCACGACGAAGTCGTTCACGCTCTCGTCGAAACAGAGCACGATCTACAATCCCGGCCTGATCCGCGACGACGTTGCCGGCTGCACCAATTCCTCGATCATGACCACTGTGACCGCGCCGGACGACAAGTCGCACATGGTCGTCACCACAAGCCATCCCGGAATCTGGTCGCGCACGATCGACGTCTACGTGCCGGCGCAATATGTGCGCGGGACCGAAGCGCCGTTCATCGTGGTCGGCGACGGCGGCTCCAACGCCTACAAGGACCTCGCCACCACGCTCGATAATCTCATCGCGCAGCGCCGTGTGCCGCCGATGATCGCGATCCAGATCGGCAATGGCGGGCAGGACGCGCAGGGCAGCCAGCGCGGCCGCGAATATGACGCGGTGTCAGGCGCCTACGCGCAGTTCGTCGAGCGCGAGGTGCTGCCGCTGGTCGAGGCGAACGCCGACGTCAAGCTGACCAAGGATCCCGACGGGCGAGCAACCATGGGGCTGAGCTCGAGCGGCGTGGCCGCCTTGACCATGGCGTGGTTCTATCCTGATCTCTATCACCGCGTGCTGGCCTTCTCGCCAACGATGGTCAACCAGCAATGGCCGCATGATCCGTCGCTGCGCGGCGGCGCCTGGGAATATCACAGCGCGTGGACGGGGCCGGCCGGACCCAATCTCATCTCGAAGGCCGGCGTGCTGACGCCGGCCGAGCCGCCCGGTGTGCCGCTGATCGCCGCAGCGCCGGTGAAACCGATCCGCTTCTGGTTCTTCGGCGGCGACCAGGACCTGTTCTATCCGAATCCCACCATCCCCGACGGCATGCACGACTGGACCTTGTCGAACGCACTGACGGCGAAGGTGCTGGCGGAGAAGGGCTACCACTACCAGTTCCTGTTCGTGCGGAACGCCAAGCACGTTGACCGGCCGACCATCGCGCAAACGCTGCCGTTGGCACTGGAGTGGGTCTGGAAGGGCTATCCGATTCCCCGACCGCGCAAGCGGCGCTGGACGCCTAACGCCCGATCGTCACGCCGGCGGTCGAGCGCATGGCATCCCGCAGGCTTCTCGCGTTCATGTCGTCGAGCACCTGCCGAGTCAGGACGGTGGTCTGGCCGGGCGTGTTGAGGATCGTCTCGCCGCGTGACGACGACAGTCGGTCAGCCTCATAGGGCGCAGCCGGATCGGTCACATAGGCGTGGTGCCGCTTGCTGGAGGCGGCAACAGCTCCCTGCGAGGCGCAGAGGGCGGTGATCGCGATCAATCGCAACAATCTTGCGGGCATGCGATCTCCCATGGTCAGGATATCAGCCCAACATATGGTGGCGTCGATGCAGGAAAACAATGTCAGGCGAGAACGGCCTGGCGTTCCCCCACCGGTTCGCGGACCCGGTCGGTCTTTCCGGGCTCGGCAAGCCGCGTGAAATTTCGCTGGCCTCCATGCGCGGGTGCCTCGACGATGATGCCCTCGCAGACGATCTGCCCGCCCAGCATCCTGAATTCCAGCTTGTCGTAGCGCGGCATGGTTTCGCCGGGCGCAGGTGGCAGCAGTTCGACGCGCCCCTGGATGTTCAGCGTGGCATCGCCGGTGCCGTGAAGCCGCGGATTCCACATCCTGATCCCGGTCTCCGCCCAGCGCTGCCGGATCAGCATGGCGCGATCGACGGGGTCCGCGATCTTGGCGCGCGCCTTCGGCGCGCTGGAGATCTTCGGGGCGGGGGGCGCGAGGACCGGTTCCGGCGCGACATGCGTGATGGCGCTCGGAGTGGCCTCCGCGGCGAGTGCAGCAACTGGCGCAGGAGCGCGTGTGGAGACCGGCTCGATCTCGGCCGCGACACTTGGGGAGGGATCGCTCTCGATGCTGCCCCCGGCGATGTCCGGCGTCGAGACTTCGCCATCGGCGAGAGCAACGCAGGCGTCCGCCAGGACGATCGGCTCAGCATCCACGACGGCTCCAGAGGAGGGCTCGTAGCTGACGATGGGAGCAAGGGCATCAACCGCAGCGATCGCGACGTCGACTGACGAGACCGAGACCTCTTCCGCGGCGGCGGGCTCGACCTTGATCGGGGCTTCGAACGATGGTTGGTTGCTGATGACGGGCTCAGCAGCATCGAACCGCTTGCTCTCGGTCGTCTCGGCAGGCAGAGCCGGTGCCTCTTCTTCGTCGGCCGGTTCACCGTTCGCCGGGAGTTCCACGGCCGGATCATCGTTGACGAGCTCGGGAGCATCAACGGGCTCGCGCTCGACCGTCGAGACCGAAACCTCCTTGACGGCCACCGTCTCGGCGTCGCACTGCAACGGCTCGGCGACGATACTATCGAGAGCCGGTGTTGCTTCTGCAATGTCGGCAGCGGTGGAATCGGCTGCGGCGGTCGGCGCGACGTCGATGCTGCCGCTGTGCGGCAAAGGCCGAAGCCGGGTGAACGCCCATTTCACCGCGGGAATGCGGCGCAGCAACGATATCAGTCTCGAAAGCACAGGGAGTTATCCAAGAGGTACCCGGCGTGAGGCAATCGCTGATTCGCCAGCAATGCGAAAAACTGCCTCGGCCGTCATATCGCTGTCAATGTAGATGGGACCAATTGCAGAACATCTACACAGTGATCGCGACGCGGGCGATCTTATATGCTTCATTCGGGATGCATCAGTGTAAGCGGAGCTGAGGAGAGGACGATCCATGAGAAAAATAGCGGCCATTGGAGCGGTTCTGCTCTGGTCCACCATCGCGTTCGCGCAGGACCGCACCATCACCGTGGCCTCGACGACGTCGACGGAGCAGTCGGGACTGTTCGGCTATCTGCTGCCGCTGTTCTCGAGGGACGAGGGCATCGAGGTCAAGGTCGTCGCCGTCGGCACCGGGCAGGCGCTCGACATCGGGCGGCGCGGCGATGCCGACGTGGTGTTCGTCCATGACAGGCCGGCGGAAGACAAATTCATGTCCGAGGGGCAGGGCGTGAAGCGCTTCGACGTCATGTACAACGACTTCGTCATCGTCGGGCCGAAGAGCGATCCCGCGAAGATCGCAGGCCGCAAGGACGTCGCGGAGGCGCTGCGCAGGATCGCGCAGGTGAAGGCGCCATTCATCTCGCGCGGCGACAAGTCCGGAACACATGCGGCGGAGCTGCGATTGTGGAAGGAGGCGGGTGTCGACATCGCAGCCGGCAAAGACAGCTGGTATCGCGAGATCGGGCAGGGCATGGGCCCTGCGCTGAACATGGCTTCGTCGTCGAACGCCTATCTTCTGTCGGATCGCGGCACCTGGCTGTCGTTCAAAAATCGCGGCGAGCTCGCCATCCTGACCGAGGGCGACAAGCGGCTGTTCAACCAGTACGGCGTCATGCTGGTGAACCCCGCCACGCATTCAAACGTGAAGGCGAAGGAGGGGCAGGCCTTCATCGATTGGCTGGTCTCGCCGAAGGGGCAGGACGCGATCGCCGGCTACAAGGTCGGCGGCGAGCAGCTATTTTTCCCCAACGCGCCCCACTAGCAGGAACGCCACCGTCGACACGGCGACGCTGAGCGCCAGCAGGATCAGCCCGAGCCCGAGCGCCAGCGGCAGGTCGCCCTTGCTGGTCTCCAGCGCGATTGCGGTCGTCATCGTGCGCGTGAAGCCGCGGATGTTGCCGCCGACGATCATGATGGCGCCGACCTCGGCGATCGCTCGCCCGAATGCCGCGAGAAAGGCCGTCAGCAGCGAGGTCCGGCCGAGGGCGAACAGGAGCGCGATGCTGCGCAAGGCGGATAGCCCGTCGATCCGCGCAAGGTCGCCATACTCCGCCCATAGCAGGCTCGCCGGCCGGTGTACCAGCGCCACCACGATCGGCGTCGCCAGCAGAGTTTGCGCGACCATCATGGCCGCCGGTGTGAACAACAGGCCGGCCGCCCCGAGCGGGCCAGACCGCGACAGCACGAGATAGAGCGCAAGCCCGACCACGACAGGGGGAAGGCCGAGCAGGGCGTTGGTCAGCACGATGATGACCTGCTGCCCGCGGAAACGGGTGATCGCAAGCAAGGCCCCGATCGGCGCGCCGATCAGGAGCGCGACGATGCTGGCCGTCAGGCTGACGCGCACCGACAATGCGACGATGCCCAGCAGCTCGGAATCGGCTTCGCCGATCAGCCTGAAGGCTGCGGCAGTGGATCGCGCGAAATCGTTCATCCGACCTGACGCTTGGGCGTCGGACGGAAAGCCTCCGGAAGGTCGTTATCGAGGCTGCGAAGTCGCTTCACGGATCATCCCTTGCGAGTCTTGCCGACAGTCACAGAATACCCGGCAGGAGCGGTTTGGGAACTCGATTTATCCGGAAGACGACAACAAGATGGACGCGACAGTGGCGAGCTGAAGTTCTAGGATGCGCCCATGAACATGGTGGCTACCATGCCGACGATGCAGAACGCCATCGCGATCGTCGAGGCCCAGCCGAGCCAATACAGCGGGCCGGTGACCACGAGGTCACCCATCACCTTCGGCCGCCGCACCAGCAGCATCAGGATCACCATGACCGGTGCCGCCAGCACGCCGTTGACGACCGCGCTCCAGTACAGCGCCTTGATGGGGTCGATCGGCGTAAAATTCAAACCGATGCCGCAAAGGCCGGAAAGGCCGAGCACCGTGTAGAAGGCGATGGCCTCCTTGGGTTTGCGGGAGAGCCCGACCTTCCAGCGGCGGCCTTCGCCGATGGCGTAGGCGGTCGAGCCGGCGAGCACGGGAATTGCGAGCAGGCCCGTGCCGATGATGCCGAGCGCGAAGATGAGCTCTGCGAAGGGCCCGGCGATCGGCCTCAGCGCTTCCGCGGCCTGGGCTGAGCTCTGGATGTCGGTCTTGCCTTGTGCGTGCAAGGTCGCGGCTGTGGTGATGATGATCGAGAGCGCGATGAGATTCGAGAATGCCATCCCGATCAGCGTGTCGAGCCGGATGCGGCGGAATTCCGCTTCCGCTGTCGAGGTGTCCTTCTTCAGGGGTGTCTTGCTGTCGTCGATCCGCTGCTCCTCGGCCTCTTGCGAGGACTGCCAGATAAAGAGGTATGGCGAGATCGTCGTACCGAGGATAGCGACGAGCGTGGTGAGGAATTCGGCGTTCCAGCTGACGTGCGGAATGAGCGCGCCCTTCAATGCCTCGGTCCAGGGGACCTTCACGACGGCAAGGGCAATGACATAGGCAAACAGGCTGAGCGTCAGCCATTTCAGCACTGCAACGTAGCGGTTGTAGTCGAAGAAGATCTGGGCGAGCACCGAGACGGCGCCGAAGATCACGACATAGAGGATGCCCGGACCGCCGATCAGCACCTTGAGGGCGTCCGCCATCGCGCCGAGATCAGCCGCGATGTTGATCGTGTTGGCGGCGAACAGCAGAACCAAGAGGCCCCAGACATAGGCAGGGCCGAAATTGCGGCAGACATTGCCGGCGATGCCATGACCCGTTACCCGCCCGATCCGCGCCGAGATTTCCTGGATCGCCGTCATCAGCGGATAGGTCAGCAGCATCGTCCAGCTGATGCCGAAGCCGAGTTGTGCGCCGGCCTGGCTATAGGTGCCGATCCCCGAGGGATCGTCGTCCGAGGCCCCGGTGATCAACCCCGGTCCGAGCGTTGAAAAGAATTTTCGCAGGCGGACGGTGGCGCGCTTCTGCACCTTTGGTTCGAGCGTCGCCGTGTCCATCGCAGTTCCTCAGATGCAGCGTTGCCTTATAACCGTGCAAGGGCACCGGGAGTTCCTGATCTGGAACGACTTGTTCGGATGTCTATGCGGTTCGATCAATCGCGAAATCGTCAAGCAGCGGAGAGTTGCCTCCGGCGCCGAGCGTTGCGAGCAGCTCGGCTGCGAGATAGCTGAACGTGATGCCGTTGCCACCGTAGCCATAGGCCGCGAAGATGTTCTTCTGGCCGGGGACCGCGCCGATCAGGGGCAAGCCGTCCTGCGTCGTGTCGAACGCTCCCGACCAGCAATAATCGATCTTGTCGGAGGATCGCGGCCAAAGCGCTCCGAGCTTTTGTCTGAGGCGTTCTCGCTTGGCGGGCGTGAGCGCCTCGCGCACTTGTGGCTCGATCGCGGCATCATCATCCTCGCCGCCGAAGATGATCCGGCCATCGGATGTGCTGCGGGCATAATGATAATCGTTGCTCGCCTCCCAGATCAGAACGTCTTCGGGCCACAGGTTCTGGGGCTGAGGCTCCGTGGCAATCGCCCAGCTGGAGGTTGGGCGTTGGATGGTCGGATGAACGATGCTGGGCATGACGTAGCCCGTGCACAACACCACGCGGTTTGCCTCGATCTCGTGGCCGTTGTCGAGGCCGACGATCACTTTGGCGCCGGCGCTTTCGAACGCCGTCGCGTCGGCTTTCCGGATCGACGCGCCGCGCCCGATTGAAACTCTCAGAAACCCGTGCGTCAGCTCGACCGGATCGGCATCCGCTGCAAACGGCGACAGGATCGCACCCGCGCGAGCCATCTCGAAGCGACGGAGCAGGGAGCTGTGATCGAGAAACACGCCGGGCAAACCGGCCCGTGCTCTCAGCTCGGACTCTTCCCTCAGGGATTTTCCACTGTCGTCAACGGCAAGGTAAAGCGAAAGCCGGTCCCTGATGTGACATGGGATGCGATAATGGCGCGTCAACGAAAGCAGGCCCTGGACGGCCTGAAGGCTCGCCGTGTAACCGCGCACCGCCCGTTCGAATCCGTAGGCTTGCGTGAGCTCGGACAACGAACGGTCGATTTCCCAGAGCAGCATCGCCGTGCTGGCGCCTGTGCTGCCATGTCCGGGCGTTTCCCGGTCGATGAGGACGACCTCGCGTCCGCGACGGGTGAAGCTCTCGGCGACCATGGCGCCGGTGATCCCGGCGCCGACGATCAGGACATCGCATGCGAAGCTTCCCGCTATGGGACGAATCTCGGGAGCGCCGCCCGTGACCCAGGGGGTCGCGGAACTCCTGAGATCGCCATGGTCGATGTCTTGGTCATCGGAAAAGATCGCGAAACTCCGTCGAATTGGCGCCTGGGCCACGAGGCGCCTGGTCGCCAGTTCCAACGTCCTTGAAATGCGCAAAGTTCCCGCGGCGATGCAGCCTCGGCTGCGCAGGCCCGGCCTTCTAATTTGCGGATTCTTCCGCTCGAGCCAAAACCCTTGGATCAGAGCAAACCGCGCAGCTCGTCGATCAGCCGCGCACACTCCTCCTCCATTCCGATCGTGACGCGCAGGAAATCGTCGATGCGCGGCTTTCGGAAATGCCGGACGAGAACGCCGCGCTCGCGCAGCGCAGCGGCAAGATCGGCTCCGCTCCGGCTCCGATGGCGCGCGAAGACGAAGTTCGCGAGCGAGGGCAATACCTCGAAGCCGAGTTGTCCGAGATCGCGGGCCAGGGCTTCGCGGCTTGCGATGATGCGGGCGCGGGTCTTCTGGAACCACGCGTCGTCCTCGATGGCGGCGACAGCGCCGGCGATGGCGAGGCAATCGAGGGGATAGGAGTTGAAGCTGTCCTTCACCCGCTCCAGCGCCTCGATCAGCGGCCGTTGACCGATGGCAAAGCCAACCCGCAGGCCGGCGAGCGAGCGCGATTTCGAGAAGGTCTGGATGACGAGCAGATTGTCGTGGTGCGCAACGAGCGGCACGGCGCTCTCGGCGCCGAAATCGACATAGGCTTCGTCCACCACCACGAGCCGGTCCGGGTTTTCGGCGAGCAGGGATGCGATCGCCTCGCGCGGAAGGGCGACCCCGGGGGGCGCGTTCGGATTGCAGAGAAGGATGGCGCTTGATGGCCGCCGGTAGTCGCCGAGCTCGATCCTCATCGCGGCATCGAGCGGCACTTCCTCATGAACGATGCCATAGAGCCGGCAATAGACGGGATAGAAGCTGTAAGTGACGTCGGGAAACAGAAGCGGCCTGTCGTGCTTCAGAAGGGCTTGGAAGGTGTGCGCCAGAACCTCGTCCGAGCCGTTGCCAACGAACACCTGCTCGGGCGCGACGTCGCAGCCGGCCGCAATCGCCTCGCGCAGGCGTGTGGCGTGCGGATCGGGATAGAGGCGCAGCCGCTCGGCAGCCGATGCGATCGCCGCAAGCACGCGCGGCGAGGGCGGATAGGGGTTCTCGTTGGTGTTGAGCTTGACGATGCCGTCCTGCTTCGGCTGCTCGCCCGGTACGTAGGGCGAAAGCGTGTGGACGACCGGACTCCAGAAGCGGCTCATGATCTCCAATCCAGGTTGACTGCGCTACAGTAGGGCACGCCGGGCGGCGGCGGAAGTGCGCTTCCCGACCAGCCGTCGAGACAGGTCTGCACAGGCGTTGCAGCCGGGGACGTTCCCGCACGCGCGACCTTCGTGCTAGGCTCATCGCGCGAACGTCCAGAACTGAAAGCAACGACGAAGGCCGGCGCGCCTCAGGCTGCGCAGAAGAGCCGCAAAGAGAGGAATACATGCCGGGTGCAGCCCTTCCCACCGCTCCCTCGATTCCGACCGCGCCCGTGACGCCAGCCATTGTCGATCGCTTGCGGGCCATCGTAGGCGACAAGGGCCTGATCCTGGACGAGCAGGAGAAGCAGCCTTTCGTGACCGATTGGCGCGGCGAGCTGGCGGGGCAGGCCGCGGCGGTCGTGCGCCCGGCGAGCACCGCGGAGGTCTCCGCTGTCGTCAAGCTCTGCCACGACAACGGCATTGCGATCGTGCCGCAGGGTGGCAATACCGGCTTGATGGGCGGTGCCACGCCGTGGCCCGCGCACTGCGGTATCGTGCTGTCGCTCGGTCGCATGAATCAGGTGCTGAGTGTCGATCCCGTCGGCTATGCCATGATGGTGGAAGCAGGCTGCATCCTCCAGACGCTTCAGGACACCGCGGCGCGTCATGATCGCTTCCTTCCGCTCAGCCTCGGCGCCCAGGGCTCGTGCATGATCGGCGGCAATCTGTCCACCAATGCCGGCGGGGTGCAGGTGCTGCGCTATGGCAATGCGCGAAATCTGGTGCTGGGTCTCGAGGTCGTGCTCGCCAATGGCGAGGTCTGGAACGGCCTGCGCGCACTCAAGAAGGACAACACCGGCTACGATCTCAAGCACCTGTTCATGGGCGCCGAAGGCACGCTCGGTATCATTACAAGGGCGGTGCTGAAGCTCTGGCCCGTGCCGAAGGACGTCTGCACGGCATGGCTCGCGATCCGCGATCCCAGCGCCGCGATCGAGCTCCTGTCGGAGGCGCATGCCGCGTCCGACGACAATGTCGGCTCCTGCGAGCTGATGAGCCGCGCCTGCACCGACATGGTGCTGCGCCACATTCCCGGCACCCAGGATCCTCTCAAGGCGGAGACCGAGTGGTATCTGCTGCTCGAATGGTCATCGGCCCGGCCGCGCGAGGACGGCGACGCGGGCATGTCGGACAGGATGGAGCAGTTTCTGGCCGACCAGCTTGAAGCCGGCCGGGTGCTGGATGCGGTGATCGCGCAAACCGAGGCGCAGGCGCGCAATATGTGGCGCATCCGCGAGAGCGTGGCCGAAGCATCGCGCGCCGAGGGGCCGGGCTTGAGCTACGACGTGTCGGTCGCGATCTCCCGGATTCCCGAGTTCATCGACAAGGGCCTCAAGGCGGCGCTCGACATCCTGCCGACGATCCGCCCCTATCCGCTCGGCCATATCGGAGACGGCAATGTCCACTTCTCCTTCATGGGTCCGAAGGGCATGGATCGCGTTGCGCTCGGCCAGTATTCCGCGGCGATCACCCGGGCCGTCAACGACCTCATCACCTCCATGGACGGCTCGATCTCGGCGGAGCACGGCATCGGCATCGAGAAGCTCGACGAGCTCTCGCACTATCGTTCCAGGACCGAGCTCGACATCATGCGGACGATCAAGCGGGCGCTCGATCCCAAGAACATCATGAATCCGGGCAAGGTGCTCCGCCTCGGATGAGGCGGGGAGGGTGGCAAGCCGCCCCGGCGGATTGAGCCGGGAGCTCCCCACAGCCTTGGGGCTTCATTGGGGGCGCATGCGGCACATCGCTCGGGCCTAACAGGCTGCGAGGCCGTCAAATCGTGCCGTTTGCGGCTTTATTCCCGCCCCGGATGCTTTAAGGAAGGGGCAGGATCAGGTCGCACCCGCCCGGTGGCGGTGCTAGATCCTGATGCAGGAAAATGGCGCCTGGCCGGCTGGCACGGGCCGCAGGATGAGAAGGATTTGAGGCAATGATCCAGACGGTTGGCATCATCGGGGCAGGGACCATGGGGAACGGCATCGCGCAGATCTGCGCGGCGGCCGGTCTTTCGGTCGTGATGGTCGACATTTCGGATGCCGCGGTGAACCGCGGCGTCGCCACCGTCGGCGGCAGCCTCGAGCGGCTGGTCAAGAAGGAGAAGATGTCGGCGGCCGACCGCGACGCCACGCTCAAGCGCATCACCGGCACCACCGACCGGGCGAAGCTTGCCAGTTGTGATCTCGTCATCGAGGCCGCGACCGAGAACGAGGAGCTCAAGGTCAAGATCCTGAAGGACCTCTGCGCCACCCTGTCGCCGCGCACGCTGCTCGCGACCAATACCTCGTCGATCTCGATTACCAAGCTCGCAGCCGCAACTGATCGTCCCGACCGCTTCATCGGCATGCACTTCTTCAACCCGGTACCGGTGATGGCGCTGCTCGAGTTGATCCGCGGCTTGCAGACTTCCGACGATACCCATGCCAAGGCGCTCGATTTCGCCCAGCGCGTCGGCAAGGTGGCGATCACCGCGAAGAACAGCCCGGGCTTTGCCGTCAACCGCATCCTCTGCCCGATGATCAACGAGGCGATCTTTGCACTGCAGGAAGGCATCGCGACCGCCGAGGAGATCGACGCCGGCATGAAGCTCGGCTGCAACCATCCGATCGGGCCGCTGGCACTCGCCGATCTTGTCGGCCTCGACACCATGCTGTCGGTGATGGAGGTCTTTTACAAAGGCTTCAACGACCCCAAATACCGTCCGGCGCCCTTGCTCAGGGAAATGGTCGATGCCGGCCATCTCGGCCGCAAGACCGGGCAGGGCTTTTACACTTACGGCGCCTGATCGATGCGCCAGCGGCGGGCGTTCAGCGTCCGCCGCCTGATTCCCGCATTTGCGCTGCGACAAAGACGCCGCTCGCAATTGGCCTGACAATGTCGAACAGGCGGCTCGCGGGACCAACGGAACGGAAAACGAAGGATATGTCGGATCGACTGAAGGCCGAGAGCGAAGCTGCGGTCGCACGGCGGAACCTGCTGACCCAGGATGCGATCGAGCGCACCGGGATTACCGAAGAGATGATCGGGGAACTCGTCACCCGCTTCTACGGACGCGTGCGCGAGGATGCGCTGCTGGGACCGGTGTTCGCGATCGTGCAGAACTGGGACGAGCATCTCGCCAAGCTCCGGGATTTCTGGTCGTCGGTCGTCCTGATGAGCGGCCGCTATCATGGCTCGCCGATGCGGGCTCATATGCCGCTGAGCCTGGTCGGCGATCATTTCGACCGCTGGCTCGATCTGTTCGAACAGACCGCGCGCGAGGTTTGCCCGCCCCCGGCAGCCGCGCTGTTCATCGACAAGGCGCGGCGCATCGCCGACAGTTTTGAGATGGCATCGGCGACGGTCGCTGGCCGTATCGCCGCGCCGCGTCACGTGCTCAGGTCCTGACGACGAGCCTGCCTGCGTAGCGTGCAGTGTATCGCTTCGAACTTGCATTGCGTTATCGATAGCGCGCTGCACCAATTCCGTCATCGTCGATCTGGTCTGCAAAATCATCATGCCGCTCGCGCGGTGCGACGTAGAATTCGCGAAAACGCTTTGAATGCGTTCACTCGTGTTCAATCAAAGCGAGCAAAGCCATATTGATGCACTGCGGCGCCAATTCTCCGCCTTCATTTCGGCAGAGTTCCAGCGCCTGCTAGCGGGCATGTCGCGCGCATCATTCAGCATCACCTCCTCATCCTCCGAGAGCACCGCGGAGCCTGACATCGACGCAAGTGCGGAGCAGACGCGGCGAACGCTGCTGCTTGGGGCGCTCGCGACCGCCGCTTGCCTCGGTTGTTCCATGCAGGCTCGCGCGGGCGAGGATCCGCCCGGCTCCGACGAGCGTCCAAGGAAAGGCGACCAGCTGGTCTTTTCCGACGGTGCGCAGGAAGGAAAGCTGATCACCGCCGCTGACATACCGAAGGGCGGACCGCCGCTGCATGCCTGGCCGAGAGATCCGAGCACGTCGGTGGTGCGCAGCGCCTCGCGTCTCAACGAGATCTTGATCATCCGGCTCGATCCCGCCGAACTCGACGAGCAAACCCGTGCGCGTGCCGTCGACGGCATCCTCGCCTATTCGGCGATCTGCTCGCATGCCGGCTGTCCTGTCACCGCCTGGGTCAAGAGCGATGCCGGCGACAAGGAGGTGTTCAAGTGCATGTGTCACAACTCCGAATACGATCCCCGTGCGGGCGCGCAGGTCGTGTTCGGGCCGGCGCCGCGGCGGCTCGCCGCCCTGCCGATTGCGCTCGCCGACGGCTCGCTCAGCGTCGCCGGTAACTTCGTCGGAAAGGTGGGAGGCGTGCAGCCAGGATGACGGACGGTGCGGGATATGCCCGCGTCACGAGAGGCCGCATCCGCCGAGGGGCGGACGACGGGACGAACGATACGAATTCAAAACAACAATTCAAAACAAGAATTCAAACGGATGAAAAAGGGGAACGTCCATGAAAACGTCCAGGCAAACGTCGGTTACCAGGAAGCAATGGTACCTGTCCGGCTTCGTCGCCTTCACCTGTCTCGTTTCGACCGCCGCGAGCGCCGGCCCGATCGAGAATTATTCTCCGGTGACCCAGCAGCGCCTGGAGAATCCGGAACCCAGCAACTGGATGCTCTATCGGCGCACCTATGACGGGCAGGGCTATAGTCCGCTCGACCAGATCAACACCTCGAACGTGAAGAGTCTCACGCCGGTCTGGACGTTTGCCACCGGTGTGGTCGAGGGCCACGAGGCGCCCCCGATCGTCAACAACGGCGTGATGTTCGTGACGACCCCGATGGGACAGGTGATCGCGATCAACGCCAGGACCGGCGATGAATACTGGCGCTACAAGCGACAGCTCCCCGACGACCTTTTCCAGCTGCATCCGACCAACCGCGGTGTCGGCCTGTGGGAGGACAAGCTCTATCTCGCCACCACCGACGACCATATCGTCGCGCTCGACGCCAAGACCGGCAAGGTGGTGTGGGACACCAAGGTGCAGGACTACAAGAAGGGCCAGTACATGACCCTGATGCCGCTGATCGTCGAGGGCAAGGTCATCGTCGGCGGTTCCGGTGGTGAGCTCGGCGTGCGTGGCTACGTCGCCGCCTTCGATGCCAAGGAAGGCAAGGAGTTGTGGCGGACCTATACCATTCCCGGCGAGGGTGAGCCCGGCCACGATACGTGGCAGGGCGACGATTGGAAGACCGGCGGAGGTTCCGCCTGGATGACCGGCAATTACGACAAGGACACCAAGACGATCTACTGGGGCGTGGGCAATGCCGCGCCATGGCCCGGCGAGACCCATCCCGGTGACAATCTCTACACCTCGTCGGTGCTCGCGCTCGATCCGGACAATGGCAAGATCAAGACCTATCACCAGTATCACCAGAACGATTCCTGGGACTGGGACGAGGTCGATGCGCCCATGCTTATCGACCTGCAACGTGATGGCCGCACCATCAAGAGCCTGGTGCATCCTGGCCGTGACGCGATCTTCTGGGTGCTCGAACGCACGCCGACCAAGATCAACTACGTCGCCGGCTGGCCGTTCGTCGCAACCGACGTCTGGAAAGGCATCGATGCCGAGACCGGCAAGCCGATCGTCGATCCCGCGCACAAGCCGGTCATCGGCAAGCGCGTCGAGTTCTGTCCGTCACTATGGGGCGGCAAGGACTGGCCGTCGGCGGCCTACAGCCAGAAGACCGGCCTCGTCTACGTGCCCGCCAATGAGAATTTCTGCGGCGGCTTCACCGGCGAGAAGGTTCCGCTCAAGGCGGGCGAGCTCTGGCTCGGCACCAAGCCGGAGGACATCGGCCTCAAGGCAAAGCCGGGAGCGGATCATTTCGGCGAGCTCCAGGCCTGGGATCCCGCCACGGGGAAGAAGGTGTGGCAGCACAACTTCCCGAAATCCCAGTTGTTCGGTTCGGTGACGGCGACGGCGGGCGACCTCGTCTTCGTCGGCGGCACCAACGATCGCAACTTCCGCGCCTTCCACGCCAAGACCGGCGAGCTGTTGTGGGAGCAGAAGACCAACTCCGGCATCATGGGCATGCCGGTGTCCTATGAGATCGACGGTACCCAGTACATCGCGATCCAGTCGGGCTGGGGCGTCGACGCCCAGCGCATCCAGGATGCGCTCGCGACCAACAATATCGGCATCGAATCCAATGTGCCGCAAGGCGGTGTCGTCTGGGTGTTCGCGCTGAAGAAATAAGCTCCGCGGGCGGATCGAAAGAAGCGGAGCCTCTGGGGGCAAATGCGGCGGACGGCAACGTCCGCCGCATTTTGCATGTGCCTTCCCCTTCTCCCCTTGTGGAAGAAGGTGGCGCGAAGCGCCGGATGAGGAGTTCTATCCGCGGGCACAAATCGAAGGTGCTCGCGGAGACATACCCCTCACCCAAGCGAGTACGCGTCTTCCAGCGTCGCGGCCCTCTCCCGCAAGGGGCGAGGGCACAGCAATGCGCAGTCGTCGGACAACTACTTCCCCTGCCGATCCACCTTGTCCTTTTCCTTCTGGTTCATCTCCTGAATCTTGGGATCGGTGCTGCTCTGCCCGGTGGTCTGGGTGGTTGAGGCGGGCGGGGCGGTTGCGTTGGGCAGTGAGCTCTGCTCCGGCGCGGTGGGACGCGTGGCTGTGGTCGGCGGCGTCGTGCTGCTCTGCGCGAACGCGCCTGTGGTCGTCATGAAAAAGGCGCCCGACAGCAACGAGACTGCGAGCGCCTTTGAGATGTTGGTCATCGATCTGCTCCTGTCAGATCGATGGAAACGGCGCGAAGCCGTCTTATGTTCCCGCGCTAGGCCTCCAATTGCTTGCCGAGCGGAAGATTGCGGATACGCTTGCCCGTCGCGGCAAAGATCGCGTTCATCAGTGCGGGTGCGAAGGGCGGCACGCCGGGCTCGCCGACGCCGCTCGGCGGCGTGTCGGGTCCGGGCGGAACGATGTAGACGTTGGTCACGACAGGAGATTCGTCCATCCTGACGACCGGGAAGCCGTCAAAGTTCTTCTGCTCCACCTTGCCGTCCTTGAACGTGACCGCGCCGTATTTGGCCAGGCTCAGCCCCATGATCGCCGCGCCCTCGATCTGCGAGGCGATGCGCTCGGGGTTGACATAGGTGCCGCAGTCGATCGCGGTGTCGACCCGCGGCACACTGAGCTTGCCCTTGTCGTCGACGGAGACCTCGACGATGGTCGCGATGTAGCTGACGAAGCTGCGGTGCACGGCAATGCCAAGGCCGTGACCCTTGGGTACCTGACGGCCCCATTCGCCCTTCTCGGCGACCAGCTCGACCACCTTGCGCAGGCGCGCGGTGTCGATCGGGTAGCTGTCAGTGGGCTCGCCGTAGTTCCACATGTCCTTGACGGCGGGCTTGACGATGCGCGGGCTGCCGATCAGCGCGAGCAGCGTCTCCTTCTGGTCGCGTCCGGTCGCAGCCGCGATCTCGCCGACCATCGACTGTACCGCGAAGGCGCGCGGGATGTTCGAGACCGAGCGGAACCAGCCGATCCGGGTGAACGCCGCAGCTTCCGGGTTCTCGCAGGAGATGTTGGCGATCTCGAACGGCATGTCGACGAGGCCCATGCCGAGCTCGAACGGCGCCGCATGTTTGGCGCCCGCCGCGAACGTCGACGCGATGGTGGGCGCCACGCTGCGGTGACGCCAGGCGATCACCTTGCCGCTCTTGTCGAGCCCCGCCTCGATCCGCTCGACCGAGACAGTGTGCAGGAAGTCGTGGTGGATGTCGTCCTCACGCGTCCACTGCACCTTCACGGGCGCACCGAGTTCCTTCGACAGCAGCGCGGCTTCGAGCGCGAAGTCGCATTTCGACTTGCGGCCGAAGCCACCGCCGAGCAGCGTCACGTTGACGGTGACATTGCCCTCGGGAATGCCGAGCGTCTTGGCGACGTCTTCGCGCGTGCCGCCGGGGCTCTGCACCGGCGCCCAGATCTCCGCCTTGTCACCCCTGACGTCGGCGACCGCGACCGGCGGCTCCATGCTGACATGGGCGAGGTGCGGCAGGTAGTATTCGCCGACGACGACCTTGTCGGCGCTCTTCAGCGCAGCGTCCGCGTCGCCCTCGGCACGCACGACGAGGCCGGGCTTGCGCGAGGCCTCCTCGAGCTCCTTGCGATAGGCGACCGAGTCATATTTGCCGTTGGCGCCGTCGTCCCAGACCAGCGTCAGTGCGTCGCGGCCCTTGATCGCCGCGCCGGTGTTGCGTGCGATAACGGCGACGCCGCCGAGCGGCTGGAATTTCGACGGCCACGGCCAGCCTTGAACTTTCATCACCTTCTCGACGCCGGGCACCTTCAGCGCCGCGTCGGGATCGAACGAGACCAGCTTGCCGCCGGTCACCGGCGGGCGGGCGATCACTGCGTATTTCATGCCTGCCAGCCGCACGTCGGCGCCGTAGCGCGCCTTGCCGGTGGTGATGTCGTGGAGATCGACGATGCCGACCTGGCCCTTGCCGAGATAGCGGAAATCCCGGGGGTCCTTCAGCTTGAGGCCTTCGATAGCAGGCACCGACTCCTTGGCGGCATCGGCAGCTAACTCGCCGAAGCCGAGCTTGCGCCCGCTGGCGCTGTGGACGACCTCGTGGTTGACGGCCTTCACCTCGGTCGCCGGCACGTTCCAGCGCTTGGCCGCGGCCTGCTCCAGCATGGTGCGGGCCGAGGCACCGATCTGGCGCATCGGGATCAAATAGTGCCGCGTGCTGCGCGAGCCGTCGGTGTCCTGATTGCCGAACTTGACCTCGTCGCCATGGGCCTGCTGCACCTTGACCTTCGACCAGTCGGCTTCCATCTCCTCGGCCACGATCAACGGCAGGCTGGTGCGCACACCGGTGCCCATCTCCGCGCGGTGCGCCAGGATGGTGACGGTGCCGTCGGGCGCGACCGCGACGAACACGCGCGGATCGACCACGACGCCATGCGGCATCTTGCCGGCGCCGGTCTCATAGGCAAACGCCTGGCGAGACATCACGGGCGCGGCGAGCACGAAACCGCCGGTGACGCCGAGTCCCTTCAGGATGCTGCGGCGCGAAACCTTCTCGACGCGGATGTTCTTTTCGAAGCCACGAAGCTTCCCGGGGTTGTCGATGAAATTCATGTCACACTCCCGTCGATGCGAGATGGACCGCATTCTCGATGCGCTGATAGCAGCCGCAGCGGCAGATGTTGCCGGCCATCGCTTCGCGGATCTGGTCGTGCGACGGCTTGGGGTTCTCCATCAGGAGCGAAGCGGCCTGCATAATCTGGCCGGCCTGGCAGAAGCCGCACTGCGGCACGTTGACCTGGCGCCAGGCCTTCTGGACCGGGTGATCGCCGTTCGGATGCAGGCCCTCGATCGTGGTGACCTCGCGCCCGGCGACGTCGTTGATCGACGTGATGCAGGAGCGCACGGCTTCCTTGCCGACGATGACCGTGCAGGCGCCGCACAAAGCCTGGCCACAGCCATATTTGGTGCCGGTCAGCCCGGCTTCGTCACGCAGGAACCAGAGTAGCGGGAGATCCGGGTCGCCGTCCCAGCTCCGTTCCTGGCCGTTGATCTTCACCTTGATCATGATCGTCCCTCGCTCTTCATAAGCTTGTTGATTCTGACATTGCCGACGTCCGTCGGCGCAATGTTCGTTGCGTCGTCGCCGCACTCCGGCCTGATGTCCCGCGCGGGCAGATCCCGACAGGAAGCAGGAATGCAAATCGTGATGTCCGGATGTGCTCGATACCTCCCGTGTTGTTCTTGTTTGATTGAACTTCGCGCGGCATCGTGACGAGGCGACCGTAACAGAGATCGTACCGGCCCGGCATTCACAGCCGAGTGTTCTTGGCGGGAAAAGAGTGCAACGCAGGTTTGTCAAAAGCAGGGCGCGGAATCACGTCGCGCGCCGGTGGGTTGCGCTGTGCGTTTGCGAAATGAGCGCACGTAAAAAAGCTTCGTCCGGCAGGATGACTGCGCGGACGAAGCAGGATGCCTCAGTCGAGGGAGGGAGAAACGCAGGGGCGCGGACTTCAAGCAGGAAGCGGGCGGCACTGCGCAGTCATTCAGAGACCAGGACTGAGGAGCTCATGGCCCTCATACGCAGAGAGGCGGCGGCATCGCCGCGGTCGCCCCGAGACTGGCCCCGTCCGGCTCGCTGGGGGGCAGCGAGTGGACGGGGCAAGGACTGTGGTCCGGCGGCCTTGTTCAGGCCGCCTTGGTTACGCGGCTTTGGCTTTCGCCACGTGGGTTGCGATCGCGTCCATCAGCGCCGGCGACAGGCAGTCATAGGGCTCGAGCCCGATTTCCTTCAGCCGTGCGCGGATGCCGGCCATCTGTTCCGGCTTCACGCCCGATTCGATCACGGAGGAGACAAAGGCGGCGAATTGCGGCGCCTGCGATCCCTGTTCCTGGAACAGTTCGGGGTGGATGAAGTCGAGGCCGTAGAACGGGTGGTTCTTGTTCTCGATGCGGCCGAACATATGCGTGCCGCAGGCCTTGCAGGCGTGGCGCTGGATCACCGCGGACGCGTCGACGATCTCAAGCTTGTCGCCGTTCTCGAGCACGCTGACGTTCTGGCGCGGCACGACGGCGACGACGGAGAATGTCGCGCCCTGCGGCTTCCAGCACTTGGTGCAGCCGCAGGCGTGGTTGTGGGCGACGTCACCCTTCACCGCGACCTTGACCTGGTGGTCCTTGCATTTGCAGGCGAGCGTGCCGCCGGCAAAATGGCCGGTGCCTTGTTTGAGGCCGTTGTCGATCGAGGGATGGAGTGCAACAGTCATGGGTCGATCCTCCTTGGGGGTGACGCTTTCGAGCTAGTACACGACGACGGAACGAATGGATTTGCCCTCGTGCATGAGGTCAAAACCCTTGTTGATCTCTTCGAGCTTGAGCACGTGGGTGATCATCGGATCGATCTGGATCTTTCCGTTCATGTACCAGTCGACGATCTTCGGCACGTCGGTGCGGCCACGCGCGCCGCCGAAGGCCGTGCCGCGCCAGTTACGCCCGGTGACGAGCTGGAACGGGCGGGTGGCGATCTCCTTGCCGGATTCGGCGACGCCGATGATGATCGAGGTGCCCCAGCCGCGATGGCAGGCTTCCAGCGCCTGGCGCATCACGGTGGTGTTGCCGGTGCAGTCGAAGGTGTAGTCGGCACCGCCGTCGGTGAGGCCGACGAGATGCTGGACGATGTCGCCGGTGATCTTCTTGGGGTTGACGAACTCGGTCATGCCGAACCGGCGGCCCCAATCCTCCTTGGAGTCGTTGATGTCGACGCCGATGATCTTGTCGGCGCCGGCCATCTTGGCGCCCTGGATCACGTTGAGGCCGATGCCGCCGAGGCCGAACACGACCACGTTGGAGCCCGGCTCGACCTTGGCGGTGTTGACCACGGCGCCGACGCCGGTGGTGACGCCGCAGCCGATGTAGCAGCTCTTGTCGAACGGCGCGTCCTCGCGGATCTTGGCGACCGCGATCTCCGGCAGCACGGAGAAGGTCGAGCAGCCCATATAGTGGTAGACCGGCTTGCCCTTGTAGGAGAAGCGGCTGGTGCCGTCCGGCATCACGCCCTTGCCTTGCGTCGCGCGGATCGCGGTGCAGAGATTGGTCTTCTGGCTCAGGCAGCTTTTGCACTGCCGGCATTCTGGGGTGTAGAGCGGGATGACGTGGTCGCCCGGCTTTACTGAGGTGACGCCCGGTCCGATCTCGCGGATGATGCCTGCGCCCTCATGGCCCAGGATCGACGGGAAAATTCCCTCGCTGTCGAAGCCGTCGAGCGTGTAGGCGTCGGTATGGCAGATGCCCGTCGCCTTGATCTCGACCAGCACTTCGCCGGCCTTCGGCCCTTCCAGATCGAGTTCGACGATCTCGAGCGGCTTCTTTGCTTCGAAAGCGACGGCGGCACGTGTCTTCATCGGTAACTCCTCAGATTCTCATAGGACGCCAAGAAGTAGTCTTGGCGGTCCTCGTAACGTTCATTTGTGGCCCATGCAGGCGTCTTCCGCCTTGGTGTAGACCTCGTTCTTCTCGTCCTTCTTGGCGGGACGCTGCCGACCCCAGGCTTCGGTCGAGCGGGCGCGAAGATAGACGTAGAGATCGTCCATGTAGCAGGCGACGTTCGGGTTGTCGCCGAACGCCGGCATGACATTCTCCTGCGCAGTCGAGATGTTCTTGCGGCCGGAGGCAACCACGGCAAGAAAGTCGCCATAACTCATGGTCTTCACCGAGTCCTTCAGCGCCGGTGCGTAGGTGGATCCCATGCCGTCGGGGCCATGGCAGACGTGGCAGTCGGAGTGATAGCGGCGGTATCCGGAATAGGTGAACCAGTCCACGCTGCCGTCGGCCGAAATCCTGTAGGTCGGGTTGCCTTCCTTATCGAGCCATTTTCCGTCGTCTTCCTTCTTCACGGCGGTCGGATCGCCCGGACCTTCCGCAACAGCAATTCCCCCCGAGGCAACGAAGATCATCGCAGCAATGACAGAGCAGATTTTACGCAAGAGTTTGTCCTCGACGGCATCAGTTGGAGACGAGCCGGCGCGTGGAGTTGATCCACGCGCCGGAACGATGCGGGCTGGGGCTAGTTCGCCGGCAGCGAGAATACGGTCAGCGTACCGCCGAGAGCCGTGTAGTTGCTGAGGGCTGCGTAGCCGCCGACTGCGCCGAGACCGGCGGTCGGATCGGTCAGGCCTGCCGCCAGGCCGATGCCGGCCCAGCCGCCGACGCCCGAGAGCACTGCGACATACTGCTTGCCGCCGTTCTCATAGGTCGTGACGTTGCCGATGATGCCGGAGGGAGTCTTGAACTTGTAGAGCTCCTTGCCGGACTTGGCGTCGACTGCCTTCAGATAGCCTTCGAGCGTGCCGTAGAACACCACGCCGCCGGCGGTTGCGAGCGCACCCGACCAGACCGAGAACTGCTCCTTGTTCGACCAGACGATCTTGCCGGTCTTGCCGTCCCAGGCAATGAAGTTGCCCATGTGGGTTTCACCCGGAGGCGGATACATCGAGAGCGTCGCGCCCACATAGGGCTGGCCCGCGGTGTAGCTCACCTTGAACGGCTCGTAGTCCATGCAGACGTGGTTGGTCGGAACATAGAACAGCTGCGTGTCCGGCGAGTAGGCTGCCGGCTGCTCGTCCTTGGTGCCGAGCGCGGCCGGGCAGATGCCCTTCACGTTGTGGTCCTCGCCCGCCTTGTCGGTCGAAGCAGCGTCGAGCACCTTCGGCCGGCCGTAGGTCGGCGAGTTCTTGTCCATGTCGACGCCGGAGGTCCAGTTCACCTTCGGGTCGTACTTCTCGGCGACCAGGAGTTCACCGGTCACGCGGTCCATCGTGTAGGCGAGGCCGTTACGGTCGAAGTGCGTCAGCAGCTTGCGCGGCTGGCCGTTGATCGACTGGTCCGAGAGGATCATCTCGTTGACGCCGTC
>LNAP01001786.1_pt2 | contig 48850 bp, 43 predicted proteins | sample 602601 | NCBI WGS metagenome assembly LNAP01 (sample SAMN02440304, study PRJNA202911) | soil metagenome | biome: Subtropical and temperate rainforests or woodlands; isolation source: soil samples (1 kg each in a 20% v/v slurry with milli Q water) were... ...
TAGAGGAGCGCGCTGCATGACCGTGATCAAGCAAGACGACCTGATACAGAGCGTCGCCGACGCTTTACAGTTCATTTCTTATTACCACCCCGTGGACTTTATCCAAGCGATGCACGAGGCCTATCTGCGCGAAGAATCGCCAGCAGCCCGTGATTCCATTGCGCAGATTTTGATCAACTCGCGCATGTGCGCCACCGGCCATCGGCCGATCTGCCAGGACACCGGCATCGTCACCGTATTCGTACGCGTAGGCATGGACGTGCGCTGGGACGGCGCCACCATGGGCCTGGACGACATGATCAACGAAGGCGTACGTCGCGCCTACAACCTGCCGGAAAACGTTCTGCGCGCTTCCATCCTTGCCGACCCGGCAGGCGCGCGGAAAAACACCAAGGACAACACCCCGGCAGTCATCCACTACTCCATCGTTCCCGGCAACACCGTGGAAGTGGACGTAGCAGCCAAAGGCGGCGGCTCGGAAAACAAATCGAAGATGGCCATGCTCAACCCGTCCGACTCGATCGTCGACTGGGTATTGAAAACCGTGCCAACCATGGGTGCCGGCTGGTGCCCACCGGGCATGCTCGGCATCGGCATCGGCGGCACCGCCGAGAAAGCCGCGGTAATGGCCAAGGAAGTGTTGATGGAGTCCATCGACATTCCCGTGGCCCGCAGAACAAGCTGGAAGAAATGCGCCTGGAGCTGTTCGAGAAGGTCAACCAACTGGGCATTGGTGCCCAGGGTCTGGGCGGTCTGACCACCGTGCTCGACGTGAAGATCATGGACTACCCAACCCACGCTGCCTCTTTGCCGGTGTGCATGATCCCCAACTGCGCCGCCACCCGTCACGCCCACTTTGTACTCGACGGTAGCGGCCCTGCGTCGCTGGAAGCGCCACCCTTGGACGCCTACCCGGAAATCGTTTGGGAAGCCGGTCCATCAGCCCGCCGCGTCGACCTCGACACCCTGACCCCGGAAGACGTACAGAGCTGGCAGCCAGGCGAAACCGTGTTGCTTAACGGCAAAATGCTCACTGGCCGCGACGCCGCGCACAAGCGCATGGTGGAAATGCTCAACAACGGCGAAACCCTGCCGGTCGACCTTAAAGGCCGCTTTATCTACTACGTGGGCCCGGTTGATCCGGTACGCGAAGAAGTGGTTGGCCCAGCTGGCCCGACTACCGCCACGCGGATGGACAAATTCACCCGGCAGATCCTTGAGCAGACCGGCCTGTTGGGCATGATCGGCAAGTCCGAACGCGGCCCAATTGCCATTGAAGCGATCAAAGACAACAAAGCCGTATACCTGATGGCTGTTGGCGGTGCGGCTTACCTGGTGGCGCAAGCCATCAAGAAATCCAAGGTACTGGCCTTTGCTGAACTGGGGATGGAAGCCATCTACGAGTTCGAAGTGAAGGACATGCCGGTGACCGTGGCCGTTGATACCAAAGGCGAGTCGGTGCATATCACCGGCCCGGCGATTTGGCAGAAGAAGATCAGCGATAGCCTGGCGGTTGAAATCTAACTGCAGTCAAAACGCGCTAAAAAATACCCGGCTGTAGGCCGGGTATTTTTTTGACGTCAGAAAAGTGTGCTAATTGCGACAAGGACAATGTCATACACGACACTATGGCGAATGGCTTACAAACGGTAGTGGCAACCTGACATATGCGTACGTAAGATCGCCACCCAAGGAAGTAACGGAATATGCGCACTCTACCCGGGGCTAGGAACCCGGATCGCTACGGATGGTTGTAACGCTTTGCTGCCGGATGGCAGACAACCCGAACCATCAAAGAGCAGCTGATATGAACAGCAGTATTCGTTTTTTCTCCCTCGCAGCGTCCGCTGCAATCGCTCTGATGGGCACTCAAGCCCAGGCGAGGCAAGCCTCTGGCAATCTGGCAGTAGGCATCACCATCACCTCCAGCTGCGAATTTGGCAGCGCCTCCAACGCCAACACCTTCCGCGTGGAAAACCACAATTGCGACGGTATCAACAGCTTCCGCGTTGACCGTGAAAGCAACGGCGTGCGCTCGGAATCACGCATTCAAAGCAACACCTCCAGCGACATCAAAGGCTCCGAAGCCGCCCCCACCGTAGTAACTCTGTATTGGTGATTGTCCTACAAAAGTAAGCCAGGACGCTTTCCTGTAAGCTTTGTCCTACAAGATAAGAGCAGAAAAGATTACAGACTAACCAGGTGGTACAGATCTCTGCTTACCCCTGCCCTACCGTTTTGCCCCCCACCTATATTTGCGAACGACTGGCCACCAAGCTCAGCGGCGCCTGCTTGTCTTTTGGTTGCGCCAGATAACGGCAGCAACTTACGCGCAGAAACGAGGCGAAGTTCACCACTTCACCGCGGTAATCCATCACTTCCTCGTAGAGTTTGCTGATCAGTTGGTTGGTGGTCATGCCATCGACCGCCGCGATCTCCGAGAGAATGTCCCAGAACTGGTTTTCCAGGCGCAGCGTGGTCACCACGCCGCAAATGCGCAGTGAGCGTGAGCGAGACTCGTACAAAATCGGATCGGCCTTAACGTACAGCTCGCACATAAACGCGCTCCTCTTTACGTGAAGACCCCGACGGGTCTCCACAGCGGCAAAACAGGCCGGCAGCTTACAAGGTGATCGTGGTGCCCAACAGCAGCAGAAAACCCGCCAACCAGTTGGGATGCGCGGGCCAGGCTGGCGCAGTAACCAAGTTGCCTTCGATATGGGCGTGGTCCACGGCGATTTCCACGTAGGTGCCGCCGGCTAGTTTCACTTCCGGGGCGCAGGCTGGGTACGCGCTGCATTCGCGGCCTTTGAGAATGCCCGCCGCCGCCAGCAATTGCGCGCCATGGCAGACGGCCGCGATCGGTTTACCGGCTTTGTCGAAGGCTTTCACCAGGTCTAACACTTTTTTATTCAGGCGCAGGTACTCGGGGGAACGACCGCCGGGCACCACCAGGCCGTCGTAATCCTTGGCCTTGACCTTGGCGAAGTCGAAATTCAGACCGAAGTTGTGCCCGGGCTTTTCGCTGTAGGTCTGGTCGCCTTCAAAGTCGTGAATGGCGGTGCGCACGCTTTGCCCGGCGGTTTTGTCCGGGCACACGGCGTGCACGGTATGGCCGACCATCTGCAGGGCCTGAAACGGCACCATTACTTCGTAGTCTTCAACGTAATCGCCAACCAGCATGAGGATTTTTTTCGCGGCCATCGGGGTTTCTCCAGGCAGATAGGTAAGTGCACGACGAGTATTGCCGTGCCGCTCACAGGGCAGGTAATAGGCTAGTACTACCTGCGCAAACCGCCCTTACAGCCCCAAGGCACCCCAGAACCCCGGTTCTTCCACGCGCTGGCCGTCAGCAGCAACGCGCAGCGGTGGCTGAAACTCATGGGTGGCGCTGATTTCTTTTTCCGCCAGGCTAGCGGGCACTAACTGCAGCGGACCATCGCCGAGGGTTGCCGTGCCCTCAGCCAGGGGCGGCGGGTTGAGCTCGTCATAGCGCAGGTAGTACGTGCCGCCGGCCCCTACATCGAGGTTAAAGCCGGCAATGCGGTTGAAATCCAGCATGCCATCGGCCAATGCGGTCCAGAACGAACCAAACAGCGGGCGGCGCATTTCCAGCGGGTAACTGGCCACTTCCAAGTCCAGCACCAGATAGCTATTGCTGGGCAGGCTGCCGACCAGTTTTTTATTGAGGAACAGGCCCGGGGCTTCCAACTCCTGATCGGCCCAATCGCTTTGCGGGCGGTACAGATAGACCACGGCATGGTCGTCGGCGCTTAGCGCATGGGGAGTGAACAGCGGGCCGTCGTTGGTATCGAGGAAGGCGCCGGGGGATGAGCAACCGACGAGGCACAGCAGCAGAAAAACAGCGAGGGGGTGATGTCGGCTCAAGCGCGCATTCCTCTTATGGTTATGGCGCAGAGAATAACGAGGCGAATATCCAGTGACACCCGACAAAAGGCTGGGATGGATACGAAAAACGCCTCCGTCATTCCCGTACAAGCGGGAATCCAGAATCGTGCGGGAGAAGTACCTTTTGTTGCTGCACCTCACACCTGGGTCCCCGCCTTCGCGGGGACGACGGCGATTGCCCATTCACCACCGTCATTCCCGCGTAGGCGGGAATCCAGAATCGTGCGGGGGAATTACCTTTTGCCGCTGCACCTCACACCTGGGTCCCCGCCTTCGCGGGGACGACGGCGATTCCATTCACCACCGTCATTCCCGCGCAGGTGGGAATCCAGAATCGCGCGGGACATTTACCTTTTGCCGCTGCACCTCACACTTGGGTAACCGCCTTCGCGGGGACGACGGCGATTGCCCATTCACCACCGTCATTCCCGCGTAGGCGGGAATCCAGAATCGCGCGGGGGAATTACCTTTTGCCGCTGCACCTCACATCTGGATCCCCGCCTTCGCGGGGACGACGGCGATTCCATGCACCACCGTCATTCCCGCGTAGGCGGGAATCCAGAATCGTGCGGGGGAATTACCTTTTGCCGCTGTACCTCACACCCAGGTAGCCGCCTTCGCGGGGACGACGGCGGTAGTCACTTGCGCCGATCCAGCAGATTGACCACCAAACGATCCATCCACCCCCACAACCGCTGCTGCACGCGCTTCCACAGCGGCCGCGATTTCCACAGTTCCAGGGTGATCTGTTTGCTCTGGCCAAAGTCGTTGCTAAAGCTTTGCACCACTGCAGCCGTCAGCGGTGGCTCCACGGCTTCCAGGTTGGCTTCCAAGTTAAAGCGCAAATTCCAGTGGTCGAAGTTGCATGAACCAATGCTGGTCCAGTCATCCACCAGCACCATTTTCAGGTGCAGAAAACACGGCTGGTATTCAAAAATCTTTACCCCGGCGCGCAGCAAGCGCGGGTAGTAGCGCTGCCCGGCAAAACGTACCGGCGGGTTATCGGTTTGCCGGCCGGTGAGCAGCAGCTGTACATCAACACCTCGTTGCGCGGCTTTGCGCAACGAACGGCGAACCTTCCAGCTCGGCAAAAAGTACGGCGTGGCTAACCAGATACGGCCCTTGGCGCTATTCAACGCGCGCACCAGCGACTGCACGATATCGCGATGCTGCATGGCGTTGGCGTAGGCCACGCGGCCCAACCCCGTTCCGCCCGCCGGCAATGCCGGCAAGCGTGGATGCGGTCCCGGCACAAACGGCAACCAGGCGCGATTTTGCGGGTTGGCCAGCCACTGCTGCTCAAACAAGCTCTGCCAGTCCTGCACCAGTGGCCCGCTGATTTGCACCATCACCTCATGCCAGGCGCTGCTGTCTTCGCCGGGGGTCCAAAAGGCATCGGTCACCCCCGTACCGCCGACAAACGCCAACTCGCCATCCACCAGCAATAACTTGCGATGGTCGCGGTACAGGTTGCGCTGCCAGCGCCAGATTTTGATCGGGTTATAGAAGCGCAGCTCAATGCCAGCTTGCACCAAACGCTCGCGGTCCAAGGCGGAAAGCGCCGCACTGCCAAACGCATCGAACAGGCAGCGCACCTTTACCCCGCGCTCGGCGGCAGCGCACAGGGTTTGCACCATCAGGTCGACGCAGGCGCCGGACTCCACCAAGTACAACTCCAGCTCTACCTGGCGCTGCGCGCGGCCGATGGCGTCGAACATACGCGGAAAAAACTGCGGCCCATCCACCAGCAATTCAAAGCCATTGCCGGTACGCCAGGGATAAATTCGCCCCGGCATCAGCTCTGCATCCTGTGCGCTACGACCACGGAATAATTCCCCACTCAAGCATGACTACCGCGAAGTAAATATCAGCACGGCGCCCACCGGCACCGACCAACTGATGGTGGAAACACCCGCCAGTTTGCGCAGTGCTTCGAGGCCGTCGCTGAGGTCGAAATCTTCGACCTGCAGCACCAACGGCGCCAGGGTCACCACTTGAAAACGTTGTTCATCCAGACGGGTTACCAACAGCTCGGCGCTATAGCTTTGCCGCTGGCCATGCAGTTCGACCGTCAAAGGCAGGCGCAATTCCAACTGTGCACCAGGGGCCAGTGTGGTGATGGGAGCAAGGTCGATATTGGCGTTTACCAAGGCTTCGGCAAAGTGCTCGGTATCGAACAGCAGCGTGCGCAAACGCTCGTCGCGCAGCGGAATTCCGGTGCTGGCCGAATCCAACTCAACGCGCAGAGTGGCCGCGCCGTTGTCGTCGATCTGGCCGTGCAGAGTGAGAAAACGATGCACCTCAGACAGCTTGCCGCCCTTGGTGGAGATGAAGGATAGGCGCGAGGACTCGTTGTCCAGGTACCAACTCGCGTGCGCTGCCGGCAAGGCAAGGGCAGCGAGAAAAAACACCAGCGACTTAAGCATCGGGGCTCCAGGTAACAGATTCAGGCGGCACCTTAACCGCCTGAGCCTGGCCTGCAAACCCCGAGCGATCAGGACTCAGGCAGCGCCGAGGCCTGTGGCAACAGCTGGCACCCCTGACGCTGCCCCAGCCAGGCCGCCGATTGCGTGCTGCCCAGCCCACGAGCGGTCACCCGTTTATTGGCCACATCATCAAAGAAGCCACTGATGGGGATGATCTGCTTGACGTAGCTCTGGCAATACTCGGCCGGGTTATCCATCACATAGCGGCACGAGCAATATTCCTTCGCCGACAAGGCGCCGATGATGCCGGGAAAGGCCGCCAGGTGAACGCGGTTTTGCCAGGCCAGTGCCGCCACCGCCAAGAGGATTAACAGCAGCAGGCTGGAGAACGGCCGACGTTTGATAAAGGCGCTCATTATTTGCCCTCCTGGAACGCCGCCTGGGCCAGTTTCAACAGCTGGTTATGGGAGTAGGTTTTGTCGCGGTCATCGGCGTAGCGCACGATCACCAGCTTTTCTTCCGGCAGCACATAGAGCGCCTGGCCCCAGTGGCCAAGGGCGGCAAAAGTACTGTCTGGCGCATCTGCCCAGGGTTTAGCGCTGCCAGCTACCGGTACGTTTAGCCACCATTGGCCGCCTGGTACGGCGTCACCTCGGGTTTCCTCCGAAGGCTGGTAATTGGCGAAAGGTGTGCGGTTGAAATCGACCCAGGCTTTAGGCAGCACTTGCTGCTCGCCCCAGCGCCCGTCGCGTTCCATAAGCAGGCCAACGCGGGCCAGATCGCGGGCGGTCAGGTAGGAATACGACGAACCGACAAAGGTGCCAGCGGCATCGCGTTCCCATACCGCGCTGGTGATGCCCAGCGGCTCAAACAAGGCCGTCCATGGGTAATCCGCATAAGCCTGCTCACCGACCATGCCGCGCAAAGCAGCAGCAAGCAGATTGGCGTCGCCACTGGAATAACGGAAGCGCGTACCCGGCTTAGCGTCCTCTTCGAAACCAGCCGCGAATGCCGCCATATCGGCACGACCACGGGTGTAGAGCATGGCCACCACGCTGGATTTCACCGGCGCATATTCATAGCCCTCTTGCCAGGCCAAGCCGGACGCCCAATTAAGCAAATGGCCGATTTTAATCTCGGGGTGCTGCGCCATTGGCGGGTAAAACTTGGCGGCGGGATCGTCTAGCTTGAACAAGCCTTTGCCATAGGCCACACCCAAGGTGGCGGCCATCAGGCTTTTGCTTATCGACCAGGTCAGGTGTGGAGTGCTGACTTTGGTCGGGCCGGCATAACGCTCATACACTATCTGACCGTCGCGGATCACCAGCAAGGCATCGGTGCGCACGCCTTTACGGCTTTCGTCATCGCGCACGGGAAAGGCATACGCCTCCAGCGCCGCGATGGCTGGGCTCGCCGGCGCCGTGGCAACAGCCCAATCAGTACTGGGCCAGGTTTCGGCGAAAGCGTTAGGAAGGGAAAACAACAAACCGAGCGCAAGGCTCAAGCGGCATAACACGGGCGCGGGCATTGGGCAGCCTCTTCGGCAAAGTTAGCACGGCGCCGTTACGCTTCGTAGGGTGTGCTGTGCGCAGCGAACGCGGAACGACCCAACCTACGCCTTAAAAACCGGCCAACGCGTTTTGCAGGCGCTTTTCCCGCGCCGCCCGGGCGATTTCCAGCAGGCTGCTGTCACGTTTCCATAGGTCTTGCCAGTGCGAATCACCGCTGCCCATCGCGCTGTCGATCTCCGCGCGCAGTTGCGCAAACTGCTCAAACACCCCTGCCAGCAGCAGGTGTGTGGTTGCCTCGTTCATGCCTTGACGCGCGACTTCGGCGCAACTGCCCAACAGCGCCAACAAACGCAATTTCAGTGCTTGCGGCCATGCGTTGTCACACCCCACGCCATACAGCCACGCGCCTAGGGCGGTGAGCACATGTAAATCTTCCAGCGAGCGGAACGGTTTGGCGTAGGCATCCCAGCCATCCCCCGGCAAACGCTCGCACTGCGCTGCTTCCAGGAGCAGACGGCCATGACTGACATCCGGCATCAAGTGCAGAGGCGGCAACACTTCCACACGCACACCCGGCGCGCCGCTGTAGGCCACGCACAGGGCCATCTGCGGCGAGCTGCCTGGCAGTTCGCTACGGGCAGCGACCAATAGCCAGTCGGCAGCATCGGCGGCGGTGACAAAATCTTTGCGCCCGCTAAGGCTCAAGCCGTCCAGTCGCGTGTGCATATCGGCCGGGCGCACGCTGCGGTTCTCCGTAACGCACATGGCGCCCAGGGTCCACGGCGCCGAGGGCCAAAGCGCGCGCAACGCGGCTTGATAGCCGGCGAGAAAGGCCAAACCGGGCGTGGCGGCCAGGCGTCCGCCCAGCAGCGCCAACTCGAATGGCGTTACACCCTCGCCTACCCGCGCCAACAGCGCGGCATACCAATCGTCCAAGGCCGTGGCGGCCGGTAAGCGCTCGGCGCAGGCGAGCAGTCGTTGCCAATACATAAAACCCGTCCTCGATCACTGTCATACAAGCATCACCAAACATTCATGGTGATGACACCGGGTGTTCCTAGCCTGAGCTTGCCCAACAAGGTCGACCGGCTGCAACTCAATCAGGAGGCTACTCGATGTCTACAATCGCCCGCACTCGCGACACCACCGCCGAACGCCGCTTGCAAGCTGAGCGCCTGGTCGGCCCCCGCGCCTTGCGCGAAGCCCAGGCCTTGCGCTTCAGCGTATTCAGCAAAGAGTTCGACGCCAAGCTCAAGGGCGCCGAATTCGGTTTGGATATGGACGATTACGACAGCCACTGCGCCCATATTGGCGTGCGTGACCTCAACACCGGCGCGCTGGTTGCCACCACCCGCCTGCTCGACCACAACGCCGCACGCAGCCTGGGGCGTTTCTACAGTGAAGAAGAATTCAGCCTGCACGGCCTGGCGCATTTGCAGGGCCCGGTGCTGGAGATTGGCCGCACCTGCGTCGACCCGGCCTACCGCAACGGCGGCACCATTGCCGTGCTGTGGAGCGAACTGGCCGAAGTGCTCAACGAAGGTGGCTACAGCTACCTGATGGGCTGCGCCAGCATTCCTATGCAAGACGGCGGCATTCAGGCCCAAGCCATCATGCAGCGCCTGCGTGAACGCTACCTGTGCACCGAACACCTGCGCGCCGAACCGAAAACGCCGCTGCCAAGTCTGGACCTGCCCGGCAACGTCATCGCCGAAATGCCGCCGCTGCTCAAAGCCTATATGCGCTTGGGCGCGAAGATTTGCGGCGAGCCGTGCTGGGACCAGGATTTCCAGGTCGCCGACGTGTTTATCCTGCTTAAGCGCGACGAGCTGTGCCCGCGTTACGCCCGTCACTTTAAGGCAGCAGTGTAATGAGCCGCTTGCGCCTGTACGGGCGCATTGTCCGGCTGGTCGCGACCGTTGGTTTGGGGCTGCTGGTGGCCAGCAGCATGGGCCTGATCGAACGCCTGCACCTGCGTAACGAAGGCGCTATTCGCCAACGTATGACGCGCTGGTTTCTCGCCCGCTTAAGCGGCGCGCTGCCGTTTGAAATTGAAGTGCTAGGCACCGTGCCCAAGCAGCCGATGCTATGGATCAGCAACCATGTGTCGTGGACCGATATTCCACTGCTGGGCATGTTGGCGCCGCTGTCGTTTCTGTCCAAAGCCGAAGTGCGTACCTGGCCGGTAGCCGGCTGGTTAGCAAAAAAGGCCGGCACCCTGTTTATCCGTCGAGGTTCAGGCGACAGCGCCCTGCTCGGCCAACAACTGTTGAGCCATCTCCAGCACGGCCGCAATCTGCTGATCTTCCCCGAAGGCACCACCACCGATGGCCGCCAGTTGCGCAACTTCCATGGTCGCCTGCTCAGCAGCGCCATTGAAGCCGGCATGCCGTTACAGCCGGTGGCGATTCGTTACGTACGCGATAACCAGATCGACGCTGAGATCGCACCGTTTATTGGCGACGATGACTTGCTCTCGCACTTAGTGCGCTTGCTCTCCAGTGATGTGGCCAGTGTGCGTATTCATCTGCTGGAACCGATTGCTACGTTGGGCGCGTCGCGCAATGTGCTGGCCAAGCAAGCGCATCGGGCGGTGGGGTTTGCGTTGTTTGGTGATATAGACGTAGAGCCAGTCGAAGAAAGCGAGCTCGCCGCGTAGGGTGTGCTGTGCGCACCAAGCGATTTGCCCGATATCGCAATGGTGCGCACAGCACACCCTACGAGATTTGCGTCTGGGCGAAGGCCTGTAACTCGGGATAAAACGCATGAAAGTCTTCGGTCAGCGGTTCGTACAACTCCCTCAGCTCCGCCATCGCCCCCTCCAGCATCTGCGGCCGCGACAAGCGCCGGCTCATGCCCAGTAACACCTGCTGCAACACGGCAAATTCCTGATAACTGCCCAACCAATCCTGCGCCGCCATACGCGGTGCGATATAGGCCAAACGCTCGGGCAACGCCGGCTCGTTGTCGAGCACGCGGTACACCCGCGCGGTGAATTGGTTTAACGGCACGTCGGCATACGCGTGCCAATGCCGCGCCAGGCAATGGTCGAAAAACAAGTCCAACAAAATGCCCGCCGTGCGTCGCCGCGCTTGGGGAAAACGCGCCTTGGCTTGCAGCACTAACGGATGGCTGTCCGTGTAGGCATCAATGCGCCGGTGCACGGCTATTGCGTGTTCGATATCGGCGGGAAAGCGCCCGGCCAGCGGGCCTTTGACGAAATCGCCGTACAGGCTGCCGAGTAGTTGTGCCGGCGCGTTGCCGCCTAAATGGAGGTGTGCAAGGTAGTTCATGGGCCGAGTGTAGGGCTTGCCTGCGGATAATTCCTACCTTCATGGATCACTCGTGCTGATGACCACTATCGGCACTATCGATCTGTATATCGGAAGTTACCGATATAAAGTTCGCCGCAAGCCGATAGACACCGGCGCAATCACAAACAACCGGTCACCCAACACCGAGCCCACTATGCCCATCGACCTCGACGAAATCTTCAAAGCCCTCGCCCACCCGGTGCGCCGCGAGATGCTGGTGTGGTTGAAAGAGCCGCAGCGCTATTTCACCGAGCAAGACCACCCGTTCGAGATTGGCGTGTGCGCCGGCAAGTTCGACCACAAGACCGGGCTGTCGCAGTCCACCGTCTCCGGCCACTTGGCCAGTCTGCAACGGGCCGGGCTGGTCACCAGCCGCAAGGTCGGCCAGTGGAACTTCTTCAAACGTAACGAAGAAGTCATCCAGGCCTTTATCAGTCATTTGGGCAACGCGCTGTAAGCGCCGCTAGCCACCACCCTTTTCAGGAGCAAACCAATGCCCCTCGCCTTAATCGTTCTGGCGCTATCGGCCTTTGCCATCGGCACCACTGAGTTTGTAATCATGGGCCTGCTGCCGGATGTGGCCGCTGACCTGGGCGTGTCCATTCCCGGTGCTGGCTGGCTGGTTACCGGTTACGCCCTGGGCGTGGCCATCGGCGCGCCGTTTATGGCCATGGTCACCGCCGCTTGGCCACGTAAAGCGGCGCTGTTGGCGCTGATGAGCATCTTTATCGTCGGCAACCTGTTCTGCGCCCTGGCCGCTGACTACAACATGCTGATGGTGGCGCGGGTGATCACCGCCCTGTGCCACGGCGCGTTCTTTGGCATCGGCTCGGTGGTTGCCGCCAGCCTGGTGCCGGCCAACCGCCGCGCCTCGGCGGTGGCGTTGATGTTTACCGGCCTGACCTTGGCCAACGTGCTCGGCGTGCCGTTGGGCACCGCACTCGGTCAAGCCGCCGGCTGGCGCTCGACCTTTTGGGCCGTAACCGCAATCGGCGTACTGGCCCTGATCGGCTTGTGGCGCGCCCTGCCTAATCAGCACGACCAAGAGAAAGCCGACTTGCGCACCGAATTGCGCGCCATGCGCGGTGCCGGTGTGTGGCTGGCCTTGAGCACCACGGTGTTTTTCTCCGCCTCAGTGTTTGCCCTGTTTACCTATATCGCCCCGATGCTTGGCGAAGTGACCGGCGTATCGCCCACTGGCGTGACCTGGACGCTGCTGCTAATCGGCCTGGGCCTGACCATCGGCAATATTCTCGGCGGCAAGCTCGCCGACTGGCGCCTGGGCACCACCCTGACCGGCGTGTTTATCGCCCTGGCGATATTGGCCAGCGTGTTCAGCTTTACCGCCGAGGCGCTGGTGCCGGCAGAAATCACCCTGTTCCTGTGGGCCATGGCCGCCTTCGCCGCCGTACCCGCCTTGCAGATCAACGTGATGGCCTTTGGTAAAGATGCGCCGAACCTGATCTCCACCCTGAACATCGGCGCCTTCAACCTCGGCAACGCCCTGGGCGCCTGGGTTGGCGGTGCGGTGATCAGCCGCGGCATGGGCCTCACCGACGTGCCGTTGGCCGCTGCGGCCCTGGCCGTTATCGCGCTGATCGCCACCCAACTGACCAGCAATGCCCGTAACCAGCTGCAACCGGTGCTCGAGTGAGCAACGGATATTCGAACCTAACCGTACCCCGTATTGACTGAAGTTTCGGAGGCTGTAACCATGGCAACACTTTTCGACCCTATTACCATCGGCGATGTGCAACTGAAAAACCGCATCATCATGGCCCCGCTGACCCGCTGCCGCGCCGACGAAGGCCGCGTACCAAACGCCATGATGGCGGAGTACTACGCCCAGCGCTCTTCTGCTGGCCTGATCCTCAGCGAAGCCACTTCGGTTACACCGATGGGCGTGGGCTACCCCAACACCCCGGGCATTTGGTCCGACGCGCAAGTGCGTGGCTGGAGCAACATCACCAAGGCCGTGCACGCCAACGGCGGCAAGATTTTCCTGCAACTGTGGCACGTCGGCCGCGTTTCCGACCCAAGCTACCTGGACGGTGAACTGCCGGTGGCGCCAAGCGCTATCGCACCAAAAGGCCACGTTAGCCTGGTGCGTCCGCTGAAAGACTTCGTCACCCCGCGTGCACTGGAAACCGAAGAGATCGCCGACATTGTCGAGGCCTACCGCAACGGCGCAGAAAACGCCAAAGCCGCTGGTTTTGACGGCGTGGAAATTCACGGCGCCAACGGCTACCTGCTCGACCAATTCCTGCAAGACAGCACCAACAAACGCACCGACCAATACGGCGGCTCGATTGAAAACCGTGCGCGCCTGATGCTGGAAGTGACCGACGTGGGAACCGGGCCGTGTCGGCGTGCACCTGGCACCGCGTGCCGATAGCCACGATATGGGCGATTCCGACCGCTCGGCGACCTTTGGTTATGTCGCCCGTGAACTGGGCAAACGCGGCATCGCCTTTATCTTCACCCGCGAAAAACTGGCCGACGACAGCATCAGCGCTGAACTGAAAGCCGCCTTTGGTGGTGCGTTTATCGCCAACGAGAAATTCACCAAAGACAGCGCCAATGCCCTGCTGGCCAGCGGTGGCGCCGATGCGATTGCCTTTGGTGTGCCGTTTATTGCCAACCCGGATCTGCCGGCGCGTCTTGAGCTGGACGCACCGCTGAACGAACCGCATCCGGAGACGTTCTACGGTAGCGGGCCGGTTGGGTATATCGACTATCCACGTCTGTAAGATAAGTAACGGTACAAAAACGCCCGGTGCACATTCAGTGCCCCGGGCGTTTTTGCATGGGCGAATCAAGAGCAAAGGCCCCTCTCCCCAACCCTCTCCCGCAAGCGGGCGAGGGGGCTAACCGAGGTGGGCTGGCGAACGGAGATTGGTTCCCCTCTCCCGCTAGGGCGGCCGGCTAGGCGAGAGGGGCCCGTGGTGAGGGCTAGGCCATAAGCCTATCCGAGCTAAATCTGCATCTGCCGTCTGCGTCCATCCTCTATCAGCATTCCCCAAGGCACCCCGCCTGGATATTGCTAGAATGCCTCCCCTCACTCTGTAGCCCGCCGCTGGAGCCGTTTCATGACTGCCGTTTCGTCCTCGCTTTCGCCCACGTTGCAATTGGCTTGCGACCTGATCCGCCGCCCTTCGGTTACGCCGGTGGATGCCGATTGCCAAACCGTGATGATCGAACGCCTGCGCGCGCTGGGTTTTGCCATTGAGCCGATGCGTATCGAGGATGTGGATAACTTCTGGGCCACCCATGGCGGCGAAGGCCCGGTGTTGTGTTTTGCCGGGCATACCGATGTGGTGCCGACCGGGCCGTTGCAGGCGTGGCAGCATGCGCCGTTCGACGCCAAGGTCGATGAAGACGGCATGCTCTGCGGCCGTGGTGCGGCAGATATGAAAGGCAGCTTGGCCTCGATGATTATTGCCGTGGAGCGCTTTGTCGCCGACCACCCGAACCACAAAGGCCGCATCGCCTTTCTGATTACCAGCGACGAAGAAGGCCCGGCGCACCATGGCACCAAAGCGGTGGTAGAGCGTTTGGCCGCGCGCAAAGAGCGCCTGGACTGGTGCATCGTTGGCGAGCCGTCGAGCACCAGCCTGGTCGGTGACGTGGTCAAGAATGGCCGCCGTGGTTCCCTCGGTGCCAAGCTGACGGTGCGCGGTGTGCAGGGCCATGTGGCCTATCCGCATCTGGCGAAAAACCCGATTCACTTGGCCGCTCCGGCATTAAGCGAACTGGCTGCCGAGCATTGGGATGACGGCAATAGCTTCTTCCCACCAACCAGTTTCCAGATTTCCAACCTCAATTCCGGCACCGGCGCTACCAACGTGATTCCCGGTGATCTGGAAGCGGTGTTCAACTTCCGTTTCTCCACTGAGTCCACCGTGGAAGGTTTGCAGCAACGGGTTGCCGCCATTCTGGATAAGCATGGCCTGGACTGGCATGTAGAGTGGGCGCTGTCGGGCTTGCCGTTCCTTACCGAACCGGGTGCGTTGCTGGATGCGGTGGCAGCGGGGATCAAGTCGGTGACCGGCCGCGAGACCAAACCCTCCACCAGTGGCGGCACTTCCGACGGCCGCTTTATCGCCACCCTCGGCACACAGGTGGTCGAGCTGGGCCCGGTGAATGCCACCATTCACCAGATCAACGAGCGGGTACTGGCCAGCGATCTCGATACCCTCACCGAGATCTACTACCAAACCCTCGTCAACCTGCTCGCCTGATGCTCGCCTGCCCACTCTGTGCAGCGCCGCTGCACGCGGTAGACAACGGTGTCGCCTCATCGCTTCGACCGTGCGCGCCAGGGCTACCTGAACCTGTTGCCGGTGCAGCATAAAAACAGCCGCGACCCGGGTGATAACCAAGCGATGGTCGAGGCGCGACGGCGCTTTCTGGAGGGCGGCCACTACGCCCCGGTGGCCAAACGCTTGGCCGAGTTGCTTGCCGAACGTGCGCCGGCTACCTGGCTGGATATCGGTTGTGGCGAAGGCTATTACACCGCCCAGGTGGCCGAGGCGTTGCCGAATGCCGATGGCTACGCACTGGATATTTCCCGCGAAGCGGTAAAGCGCGCCTGCAAGCGCAAGCCACAGCTGACTTGGCTGGTGGCGAGCATGGCGCGTATTCCGTTGGCCGACGCCAGTTGCCAGGCCTTAGTAAGCGTGTTCAGCCCGCTCGATTGGCAAGAAGCCAAACGCGTGCTTGCCCCTGGCGGTGGCTTGATGCGCATTGGCCCAACGAACGAACACCTGATGGAACTGCGGGAAAAACTCTATGACCAGGTGCGCGACTACAGCGACGACAAACACCTGGCCTTGGTACCCGAAGGCATGCGCCACGCCCACAGCGAAGAACTGCGCTTTACCCTTAAGGTTGACAGCGAACAGGCCCGCGCCGACTTGCTGGCCATGACACCCCACGGCTGGCGCGCCAGTGCCGAGCGCCGTGAAGCTGTTGTCAGTGCGCCGTTAGAGGTGACCGTTTCCATGCGCTACGATTGGTTCCAGCTTGATAGCCAGGCCTAAGCGGCTTCCCCGAATTCAGAGAGCAACCCATGCGCCAACCCGATATCGAAATTTACCTTAAAGACGCCGACCACAACGCCATTACCCAGTGGCTAAGCAAGGCACTGGGCCCGTGCTCGGAATGGCGCCAGCAAGGACAAACGTATAAGTGCAGCGTCAGCACCGCGGAGGGCTCGATCCCCGTCACCTGGCTGCCCAAAGCCGTGGGCAAATGGAACAGCCTGTTTTTGGAAAGCGACATCACCCCCTGGGACGACGACCTCGCCTCCTTTGCCGCATTGAGCGTGGAAGTGCGCTGCGCACCCGGTGGCTGGAGCGAAGAAGAAGCCGAAGAACAGGCCGACCGCTGGATTCGCATCAGCAGCGATGGCGAAGAAGAAATCACCTGGCACACCAGCTAAGTACGCGGCTTGCTTTTGACCTTGTAGGGTGTGCTGCGCGCACCAGTCGGTTTTGCGACATGCGCAATGGTGCGCACAGCACACCCTACGGGATGCGCGCGCTCTAGTGGCGTTTGTGTACGCCGGGTACATGCAAATGCCCGGCATCGATACAGGCTTCACTTGCCACACTCGGCGCCGCTGGCTGTTCCAGCTCACGCAATATTCCGCAGGCCTCGCTGTTGCCGGCAATTTGGCAATGGGCGCGCAAGTCGCGTAATTGCTCCTGTAACGAGCGCAGTTCGTTAATCCGCACTTCCACGTGGTGAATATGCTCGTCGATCAAACGATTGGCCGCCGTGCAGTCCGCTTCAGGCGCATCACGCAGGGCCAGTAATTCACGAATCTCCTGTTGAGTCATATCCAGCGAGCGGCAGTGGCGGATAAAGGCCAAGCGCTCGACATGCACGTGGGTGTACTGCCGATAGTTACCCTCCGAACGCGCCGGTTCAGGCAGCAGACCTTCACGTTCGTAGTAGCGGATGGTCTCCACCGGGCAGTCGGTCAGGCGCGCCAGCTCACCAATTTTCATCCTGTACCTCTTAAGGGTTGACTCTGTAGTAGCTACAGGGTGTGCAATCGCTGCCATAGCGTCAACACACGACGCACACATGGAGCTTTAGCATGAGCCACGACCACCATCACTGTTGCGACCACGACCACGCAGGCAAACCTGCTGCGGCCGATGTGGCGGCAATCAGCGGCGCCACCGGTGAGTTGCGTTGGAGCAGCCTGCGCATTGATGCCATGGACTGCCCCACTGAAGAACGTCTGCTGCGTGATGCCTTGGGCAAGGTAAAAGAAGTGCAGGCGCTGGAGTTCAACCTGATCCAGCGCGTATTGCGCGTGCAGCATCGCTTCGCCGAAATACAGCCGCTGCAAACGCTGATCGCCACCTTAGGCATGCAGGCCGAGCCGCTGGATGCGGCCACCCCACCACCAGCCGCCGCGCCTAAGCCCTGGTGGCCACTGGCGTTGGCCGGTGTGGCCGCGCTGGTCGCAGAAATTCTTGAATGGACCGCCGTCGGCCCCACCTGGCTGATCGCCCTATTTGCCCTGGCAGCCATTGCCGGCGCGGGCTTGCCCACCTACCGCAAGGGCCTGATCGCCCTGAAAAACCGCAACCTGAATATCAACGCGCTGATGAGCATCGCCGTCACCGGCGCCGTACTGATTGGCCAATGGCCAGAAGCAGCAATGGTCAGCGTGCTGTTTGCGATTGCCGAATTGATTGAAGCCAAGTCGCTGGAGCGCGCGCGCAAAGCCATTCGTGGCCTGCTCGACCTGACCCCGGCGCAAGCCACGGTGCAGGTAGACGGCCAGTGGCGCGACATGGACGTGGCGCAGGTCGCGCTGGGCAGCCGTGTGCGCGTGCGCCCAGGCGAGCGCATTGCCTTGGACGGCCAGGTGCTTAACGGCCGCTCCAGCGTTAACCAGGCACCCATCACTGGGGAAAGCCTGCCGGTAGAAAAAGCCCCGGACGATGTGCTGTTTGCCGGCAGTATCAATGGCGAAGGCGAGCTGGAATACAGCACCACCCGCGCCGCCGACGACAGCACCCTGGCGCGCATTATTCACGCCGTGGAAGAAGCACAAAGCTCAAAGGCGCCGACCCAACGCTTTGTCGATCGCTTCTCGCGCATCTACACCCCGACCGTGTTTGCCATCGCCTTGCTCACCGCCGTGGTTCCGCCGCTAATGGTTGGCGGCCATTGGCTGGACTGGATCTACAAAGCCTTGGTGCTGCTGGTAATCGCCTGCCCCTGTGCCTTGGTGATTTCCACCCCGGTGACACTGGTCAGCGGCCTGGCGGCAGCAGCGCGTATGGGCATTTTGGTGAAGGGCGGCGTGTTTCTGGAAATGGGCCGGCAGTTGGCCTGGGTTGCCTTGGATAAAACCGGCACCCTCACCCATGGCCGCCCGCAGCAAACCGATGTGCTGCTACTGGGCGACCAACCGCAGGCGCGGGCGCTGGCCGCCAGTTTGGCTGCCCGTTCCGACCACCCGGTGTCACAAGCCCTGGCCCGTGCCGCCAACGAGGAACAAATCGCGCTGGTGGAGGTACAAGAGTCCACCGCCCTGCCCGGCCGTGGCACAAAAGGCAGTATCAACGGCACCACCTACCACCTGGGCAACCATCGCCTGGTGGAAGAACTGGGCCTGTGTTCGCCTGAGCTGGAAGCCAAGCTGGACACCCTCGAACGCCAAGGCAAAACCGCCATCGTGCTGCTTGATGGCAGCGGCCCACTGGCGATTTTCGCCGTGGCCGATGCGGTGCGCGAAACCAGCCGCGAAGCGGTGGCCGAGCTGCACCAGCTTGGGGTGAAAACGTTGATGCTGACGGGCGATAACCCGCACACCGCCGCCGCTATCGCTAGCCAAGTGGGCATCGACGAAGCCCAGGGCAATCTGCTGCCCGAAGACAAGCTCAGCGAGATCAAGCGCCGTCAGGTGGATGGCCAACGCGTCGGCATGGTGGGCGACGGTATCAACGATGCGCCTGCGCTGGCACGCGCCGATATCGGCTTTGCCATGGGCGCCGCCGGTACCGACACCGCCATTGAAACCGCCGGTGTGGCGTTGATGGATGATGACCTGCGCAAGCTGCCGGCGTTTATTCGCCTGTCGCGGCGCACCCATGCCGTGCTGATGCAGAACATCGGCCTGGCGTTGGGGATCAAGGTGGTGTTTTTGGCACTGACGCTGGCGGGTATGGGCAGCCTGTGGATGGCCGTGTTTGCCGACATGGGGGCGAGTTTGTTGGTGGTGTTTAACGGCTTGAGGTTGTTGCGCACGACCGTGTAACGGCTGGCCCTCACCCCTAGCCCCTCTCGCCTAGCCGGCCGCCCTAGCGGGAGAGGGGAACTAAACGGCATTTCTACGCAGGAACTCGATTGCCCCCCTCTGCCCGCCAGGGCGGCCGGCTAGGCGAGAGGGTTTTAGGCCACTACTCGGTCTTCTGCGGCGTCTCCTGCCCCATACACCGCACAGCCTTCTTGCGGTTATCCACCAGCACGCCAGTCAGGCCTTTCTGCTCGGTATCAAACAGCACCACAATTCCGTCTACGCACTGCGCCACCTGTGCGGCCGGCTCCAGGGAAATTTTGTAGTCCTCACCCGGCACAGTTTTCAGCATGGTGAACTCGGACAGCAGCAAGGCATCTTCCGGCTTGGCGATATGCAGGTAGCCGTAATACCAAAGCGCAGCCACGGTGCCAAAAATGCTGCACACGCCGGTGATGATCAGGGGTATTGCGTTGCGTTCTTCGCTCATTACGGGGTCTCTGTCGTGGAGTCTGAATTCGGGGGTTCGACGTTGGGCACTTCGGCCAGCCGGCGCAGGCCGTCGAAGCCGCGCGGGTCACTCAAGTACATCAGCATTACCTGGCGCCACACGGGGTCGGCAAATGTCTGTACGTGGCCGCCACGGGTTAACTGCAACACCCGCGGCGGGCGCGCAGCTTGATACAAGCTCACCCCGTTGGAAAGGGGCACGACCGTATCGTCGATACTCTGATAGAGCAAGATCGGCAGCTGCGACAAATTGCCAATGCTAGCAATGGCGCTGTCACCATCGGGCACCACCCAGCTCAGCGGCACTTGCAGCGGCCAGGTTAACCAGGAGTTGCTGAGCGTCAGGCGGGCGATATCGCGATAACTGGCCGGCACCCCGTCCAGCACCAGCGCGCTCAAGCGTTTGGCCTGCTCAGGGTGCTCGCTCAGGTAATGCACCGCCAGCGCGCCGCCGATGCTTTGCCCAAGCAGGTACAGCGGTTGGCCTTGCGCTTCAGGCACGGCCTGCAGCCAGGCAAAGGCGGCATCGATGTCTTGATAAACGCCAGGCAAGTCGGCGGCTCCCTCCGACTTGCCGTAACCGCGATAGTCGAGCAACAGCACCTGGTAGCCCTGCTCCGGCAACCAATAACTGCCGCCCAAATGGGTGGCGACGTTGCCGCCATTACCATGCAGGTGCAGCACCGTACCTTTTACCGCCACACCGGGTTTGGCCGGCAGCCACCAGGCGTGCAAGCGGGTGCCGTCGGCGGCGGTGAGGGTGATATCGCGGTATTCGAGTTTGGCGACGGCGGGGGTGTACGGCAGTTCGCGCTGGGGGAAGAACAGCAGGTTGCTGCAGGCGGCTAGGGTGAGGAATGACAGGGCGAGTATAGCCGACCTCGTAATGTAGTTACGTAGGTTGGGTTGAGCGTAGCGAAGCCCAACATTGGCCCGCCCCACGGTAGTCCGCCCCTAGTTGGGCTTCGCCTTTGGCTCAACCCAACCTACAGGATGTTCGCGTAGTCAGCTTCGATACGGTCCAGGCTCAGGTGGTTGAGGAAGTTGGAGAAGCACATCCAGGCCGACAGCGCGTTAAGGTCGCGGAACTGCGGCGGTAAATACTTGGGCGGCACCACCAAGCCTTCGTCCACTAACTGGCGCAGGGTGCGCATATCTTCCAGCGTGGCTTTGCCGCAGAACAGCAGCGGAATCGCTTCAAGCTTGCCTTTGCGCACGGCCAGTTGGATGTAGTTATAGATCAGGATAAAGCCCTTGAGGTACGACAAATCCTTGGTAAACGGCAGACCATCGGGCGTTGAGCCACGGAAGCTGCGGCTGGCGTTGGCGTAGCTTTGCTCCATGTCGAAGCCTTGCTCGCGGAAGAAGTCGAACACCTGCAAAAAGTCCGCGCCGTCTTCGGCCATATGAATGGCACGGGTGCGGTTGGTCAGTTTGCGCAGGCGGCTGGGGTAGGAGGCAAAGGCGATTACTTCCATAAGAATGGCCAGGCCTTCCTGGGTCACCGTTGACGAGGGTGGGCCCTTGGCCAGAAAGGTGCAGATCGGCTGGTTCTGACCATTCAGCGTGGTGCCAACATGCACCAGCCCTTCGTGCACTTCCAGGGCGCGCACGTCGCGCTCGTTGAACATCGCGTCGGCGCGAATCTTGATGTAGTCAGCGCCGGCAGCGGCATCGGCGAGAATGCCGTCTGACTCAAACACACGAATAGTGCTTTGCGTCTCGCCAAACACGGTATTGAGGCGGCCTTGCAGCATGGCCACGGCGTCCTTGGCGGTCAGGGTTTTCGGCTCGTCTTTGAGGTCGCCGCGGTCGTCGATTTTGTTCAGGTAGTCGGAAAACATCAGGCCGAGGTCGGCCAGGGTTGGGTCGCCAGCGTGGAAGGCATCCGAAGCCGAGCCGTAGAGTTCTTGCGAGATCAGGCCGAAGTCCGAGGTGCCGCGCGCTTCAAGCATGCGGATTACCATGCGGTATTCCTTGCACATGCGCCGCATGATCTGCCCAACCGGGTTGAACTGGCCGAGCTGGCGGGTGATATCCCGTTCCAGGTTTTGGAATTCCAGCTTTTTTGCCGCCGAATCAAAACCCAGCGGCCGGTTCGCGTAGTAATCGCGGTCAACCTGCGGCAATTGCTTGCCTTTGCCCTTGAAGAAGGCCTGACGAACGTTGTCGTCCCACTTGACGGCATCCAGCACGCGGATCGGCGTTTGCGCCTCCACCAAGCGGTCAGACAAGGCGCGAATGATCAGTTGGTAGTTATCCAGCGGGGTTTGGCTGTTCATCGGTCCCTCATCAGGTAATCAGTCTCCGGTGCGCTGATAGCGCGCCACCTCGATAAATACATCCGAATTGGCCTGATCGTCCAGATACGCGAAGACTTTGTCCAATGGGCTGCTGATCAACACGCCGTCGCCTTCCGGGGTTTGCACCACATCGCCTTGCAGGCCGCCGACTTGCAGCTCCTGGCTGATGCGATCGATATCGAGGTTATACAGCAGCAGCTCGTTGTCCTTGGTCAGCTCGAAACCGCCAATGGCGAAGTTGGCCCCCAGGCTTTTCGGCAGGCCAGCGGACAAGTACCAGCGGCTGCCATGGTGAGCCACGGTAAAGCTGTACTCTTCGACGCTTTTGTCGTTATCCGGCGAGTTGATATAGGTGCGGGCTTTATAGACGTTGGAGCCGGAACGACTGATATCGAGGTAGAGGGTTTCGCCAAACTCATTCTTGCGCGACCACTCGCCGAGCAACGGAATCGGCGCCGCCTCGTTAGCCGGGATGGGGTCTTTAAAGGTCACCAGGCAACCGCTGAGCAACAGAAAAGACAGCGCCATCAGTACACGCCAGGTGTTTATCGCCCTCTGCATCCCTTGCCCCCTGCTTTTCACCAATGCCATTACCTACGACCTCTGCTCACTGCAAAACGGCGCACCCTACCCACGAAATATGACAAACGTAGGTACACCCTACAGGCCAAGCACCAGATACATGTAGCGTTTGAGCACCGCCAGCATGTCGACAGCATTAAGGTTCTGCGCGCCGTCGATCAGGCCTTGGTATTCCATGCGTTCAACAATGCCGGTGAGCAGCTTGGCGTCTTGTTCCGGTTCCTGCGAGCCGAGCACTTCAAAGAAATGCGTGGCGCCCTGCTGGAGGATTTGCCGATGCGCACGTACCAGATCGTGCAAGCGCGGGTTAAGCAACGCTTCCTGTTGAAAAGCGCGCTCAGCTAACAGATGCGCGGGGCGCTCCTGCACCTGCTGACGCACATACTCCACGGCCATGGCGGCGATGTAGTCGGCCAATACCCGGCGCGACTCAATGCTGCCGTCCTGCTTGGCCACGCGCTCGCGCAGGAGCACTTCGGTGCTGTCCCAGAACGCAGCCATATCGGCCGCACTGCGCTCGACAAACAAGGCGAAGGTGTCGGTGATCAGGTCGTTGATGTCTTTGAAATAGTAGGTCGTGGCCGACAACGGCACTTCGGCCTCGGCGGCTACGGCGCGGTGGCGCACGGCACGCACGCCTTCACGCACAATAATGCGCAGGGCGGCATCAAGAATGGCCTGGCGGCGCTGTTCGCTGCCCTGGCGGCTGGCCTTGCGGCCTTGGTACTGAACACTTTCGGCAACGGCGCTAGCCACATCGGCGGCGCTGTCTCGGGCAGGGTGGGTCACGACTGGGCTTACCTCTCGCAATGGTGAAACTCTGGCCTTGGGACACTCCTCGGCAGAACAGATTCCTTCCCGCACTGCTAACAGGCGCCGCTCCAGGCCGTGTGCAAGCGTAGCGAGCGAAGGCCAGGCAAGGCGAAAACAAGCGAAAAAGCGGAGTTGGCTGTAGCCAATGAGCATTTTGAGCTTGTTTTCAACGCCGCCTGGCCGAGCGCAGTAGCTTGCACGCGGCCTGGCACCGACTTACGCCTGCGGGCGCATATGCGGGAATAGGATCACGTCGCGAATAGACGGCGCATCCGTCAACAACATCACTAAACGGTCAATACCAATGCCTTCACCGGCGGTTGGCGGCATGCCGTACTCCAGCGCGCGAACGAAATCAGCGTCGTAGTGCATGGCTTCGTCGTCACCGGCGTCCTTGTCGGCCACCTGCGCCTGGAAGCGCTCGGCCTGGTCTTCGGCGTCGTTCAACTCGGAGTAGGCGTTGGCGATTTCGCGGCCACCAATAAACAGCTCAAAGCGGTCGGTCACGCTTGGGTCGTTGTCGTTGCGACGCGCCAGTGGCGACACTTCGAACGGGTACTGCGTGATGAAGTGCGGCTGCTCCAGCTTGTGCTCAACCAGCTCTTCGAAAATCATCACCTGCAACTTGCCCAGGCCTTCAAAGCCGAGCACCTTGGCGCCGGCTTTCTTGGCAATTTCGCGGGCCTTGTCGATATCGGTCAGGTCAGCGGCGGTCAGTTCCGGGTTGTACTTGAGGATCGAATCAAACACCGACAGGCGCACAAACGGCTCGCCAAAGTGGAAGACTTTGCCTTGGTACGGCACATCGGTGCTGCCCAGAACCAGCTGCGCCAGTTCGCGGAACAACTCCTCGGTGAGGTCCATGTTGTCTTCGTAGTCGGCGTAGGCCTGGTAGAACTCAAGCATGGTGAATTCCGGGTTGTGCCGGGTCGAAACGCCTTCGTTACGGAAGTTGCGGTTGATCTCGAACACCCGCTCAAAACCACCCACGACCAAACGCTTGAGGTACAGCTCCGGCGCGATGCGCAGGTACATGCCCATGTCGAGTGCGTTGTGGTGGGTTTCGAACGGTTTGGCTGCGGCGCCGCCCGGAATGGTCTGCAGCATCGGCGTTTCCACTTCAAGGAAATCGCGTTTCATCAAAAAGCTGCGGATGTGCGCAATCACTTGCGAACGTACACGGAACGTCTGGCGGGTTTCTTCGTTAACGATCAGGTCAACGTAGCGCTGGCGATAGCGGGTTTCGGTATCGGTCAGGCCGTGGTGTTTGTCCGGCAGCGGGCGCAGCGACTTGGTCAGCAGGCGCACATTGGTCATTTCCACGTACAGGTCGCCCTTGCCGGAACGGGCCAGGGTGCCTTCGGCGGCGATGATGTCGCCCAGGTCCCAGGTTTTCACTTCGGCGAGCTTTTCTTCCGACAGGGTTTTGCGGTTCACATACACCTGAATGCGCCCGCTCATGTCTTGAATAACCATGAACGAGCCACGGTTAAGCATGATGCGCCCGGCAACCTTGACCGGAATGGCGGCCGCTTCCAGCTCTTCCTTGCTCTTGTCGACGTACTGTTTCTGCAGGTCGTTGCAGTAGCTGTCGCGGCGGAAGTCGTTGGGGAAGGCCTGACCCTTGCTGAGCTTTTCCTTGCGCAGGGCGATCAAGGTGTTTTCTTCCTGTTGCAGTGCTTGCAGATCGGGTTGCTGGTCGCTCATGTTTTTACAGTTTCCATTACAGGTCAGTTGCCCCCACCCCGGGGCGGGGGACTTCGTCATCCGGGCCGAAATTACAGCCCTTGCTTAAGGCTGGCGATCAGGTATTCGTCGATGTCGCCATCCAATACCTTGTCGCAGTCGCTGCGTTCAATGCTGGTACGCAGGTCTTTGATGCGCGAGGCATCGAGTACGTACGAGCGAATCTGGTGCCCCCAGCCGATATCCGACTTGGTGTCTTCCAGCGCCTGCGACGCCGCGTTGCGCTTCTGCACTTCCTGCTCATACAAGCGGGCGCGGAGCATTTTCATCGCGGTGTCTTTGTTGGCGTGTTGCGAACGTTCGTTCTGGCAGCTCACCACGGTGTTGGTCGGTACGTGGGTAATACGTACCGCCGAGTCGGTGGTGTTTACGTGCTGACCACCGGCACCCGATGAACGATAGGTGTCGATACGCAGGTCTGCCGGGTTGATCTCGATTTCGATGTTGTCGTCAATTTCTGGCGACACAAACACAGCCGAGAACGAGGTGTGGCGACGGTTGCCGGAGTCGAACGGGCTTTTACGCACCAGGCGGTGCACGCCGATTTCGGTACGCAACCAGCCAAAGGCGTACTCGCCCTTGATATGCACGGTGGCGCCTTTAATACCGGCTACTTCACCGGCCGACAACTCCATGATGGTGGCGTCAAAGCCGCGTTTGTCAGCCCAGCGCAGGTACATGCGCAGCAGAATATTGGCCCAGTCCTGGGCTTCGGTGCCGCCGGAACCGGCCTGGATATCCAGGTAAGCGTTGTTGGGGTCCATCTCGCCGCTGAACATACGGCGGAATTCGAGCTTTTCCAGGGCCTCGCGCAGGCGTTCTACTTCGGCCGACACATCGTCTACCGCGCCCTGGTCTTCTTCCTCAGCGGCCATCTGCAACAGGTCGCGGGCATCGCTGAGGCCACTGCTCATTTCGTCGAGGGTTTCGACAATCAGCGCCAAGGCAGCGCGTTCGCGGCCCAGGTTTTGTGCGTATTCGGGGTTGTTCCACACGGCCGGGTCTTCCAGCTCGCGGTTGACTTCAGTCAGGCGATCACTCTTGTGATCGTAGTCAAAGATACCCCCGAATGGTCTCGGAACGTTCGGAGAGGTCCTTGATGCTGTTAAGGATCGGTTGGATTTCCATGGTCAGGCTTGAACTTTCGAAAAGCCGGCGAGTATACCCGAGTCGGTGTGGGGGTTGCAGCCGGGAATCGGGGCGGCGTTGATCAAGGCCGAGGCGCCCGCTGCCCTCTGCCCAGCCCTCTCCCGCAAGCGAGAGAGGGAGCAGACCGCGTGGGGTCGCCAGGGCAGTACACGATTAGATCCCCCTCGCCCGCTTGCGGGAGAGGGGCTAGGGGAGAGGGGCCTTTGATCTAAACCGCCTGCCGCACCTGGCTTTCGAGTTCCACCTTCAACGCCGGATCAAGCTTGAGCTGCTTGGCCAGCTCATCCAAATAAGCCCGCTCCATAAAATGCTCTTCATCGACCATCAGCACACTGGCCACGTACATCTCGGCGGCCATTTCTGGCGTGGTGGCGGCGCGGGCGACGTCGGCGGGGTCGAGGGCTTTGTTGAGTTCCTGATCAAGCCAGGTTTTCAGTTCGGCATCGTCGGTAAGTTTTACCAACTCGCCTTCAATCAACTGCCGCTCACGGCCGTCCACATGGCCATCGGCCTTGGCCGCCGCCACCAGTGCTTTCAGAATCGCCTGGCTATGCAGCTCGGCTTGTGGCGCGGGCAGGCGGTCCAGAGTTTGCGGTTCGGCGCTGTTGCTGGCGCCAGCGGCCTGGTTGGCTTGCCAATTGCCGTAGGCTTTGTAGGCGATTACGCCAAGGGCGGCGAGGCCGCCGTAGGTCAGGGCTTTGCCGCCTAGCTTGCGCGCGCTCTTGTTACCGAGCAGCAGGCCCATGGCCCCGGCCGCCAGCGCACCGCCGCCGGCACCGCCGAGCAAACTGCCGAGGTTGGCGCCGCCGAGCAGGCCGCCCACGCCACTACTGGCGCTAGCGGGTTTGCCGCCAGACGCCTTGTTCTGCAACAAGTCCTGGCCGGATTTCAGCAATTGATCGAGTAAGCCACGGGTGTTCATACAGCCTCCAATCGTCAAATAAACCGACCGGCAGACTAGAACCAAACGGCGCAAAAGCCCTGCATAAGAGTGTTTGCGGATGTTGCTTTTACGCCCCTAAGGCTGAACCCACTGCCGTCATTGCACGTCTGCGGCAGGGAAGGATGCTAAGCCACCGTCATTCCCGCGTAGGCGGCAATCCAGAATGCTGCGGGGAAAGCCAATCCTAGCGGCCGGTGCATCTCCATACCTGGGTCCCCGCCTACGCGGGGACGACGGAGAGGGATGCATAAACCTCCGTCGTTCCTGCGTAATCAGGTGCAGGTGTTTACAACATGCCCACCTGATTACGCCCCGCGTTCTTGGCCTGGTACAGCGCCCGGTCGGCCGTTTGAATCAACAACCGATGCTCTTCGTTCTGCTGCGGCAACATGGTCGCCAAGCCAATGCTGACGGTCAGCACCGCGCCCTCTTTGGGCGAGGTGTGGGGAATGTGCAGCGCTTCCACCGCACGGCGGATTTTCTCTGCCACCAAACGCGCACCGCCCGATGAAGTGCTGGGCAGCACCATGGCAAATTCCTCGCCGCCGTAACGCGCCGGCAGGTCCGAAGGCCGGCTGCAGCCGCCGCGAATGGCATCCGCCACTTGATGCAGCACTTCATCGCCCTTGAGGTGGCCAAAGCCGTCGTTGTAGGCCTTGAAGTAGTCCACATCAATCATCAGCAGCGACAGCTGGCTCTGCTCGCGCATGGCGCGGCGCCATTCCATTTCCAGGTATTCGTCGAAGTGGCGGCGGTTCGATAAGCCGGTCAGGCCGTCGGAGTTCATTAGCCGTTGCAGCACCAGGTTGGTTTCCATCAACTGCTGCTGGCTTTCGCGCAGGGCGCGGTGAGCCTCGTCTCGTTGCAGCTGCATTTGGAACGAGCGCGAGTGGTAGCGAATGCGCGCAATCAGCTCAATGGCGTCGGGCAACTTGACCAAATAGTCGTTGGCACCGGCGCCAAACGATGAACTTTTGACCATGCCGTCGTCTTTGGTCGACAACACGATGATGGGAATATCGGCGGTAACAGGGTTGGCGCGGTAGGCGCGTACCAGCGACAGACCGTCAACACCGGGCATCACCAAGTCCTGAATAATTACCGTGGGTTTGATGGCAATGGCCTGAGCCACCGCCTGATGAGGGTCGGAGCAGAAGTGGAAACCGATGTTTGGCTCATTGGCCAGCACGCGGCGAATGGCCTCGCCAATCATGGCCTGATCGTCCACCAACAGCACCATCACGGCGTTTTCGTCGTTAATCACTGCGCCACTACCCTCACTTAATCATTGTTGTTTTCGCTCGGCCCGGTTTGATCCGTAGGGTGTGCTGTGCGCACCAAACGGTATCCCGTTAAACCAATGGTGCGCACAGCACACCCTACGTCCAGCGTCGGCATAACGTCGGGGCTATGGCCTCCAACGGGCAAATTTCTACGGCCGCATCAATGGCGGCCGCCGCTTTGGGCATGCCGTAGACCGCCGATGAAGCTTGGTCCTGAGCGATGGTATGGAAACCTCGCTCGCGCATTAGTTTCAAGCCATTAGCGCCATCGCGGCCCATGCCGGTGAGCAATACGCCAATGGCGTTGCCCTGCCAATACTGGGCGACGCTTGCAAAAAACACGTCGATCGAGGGGCGATAAATATGCTCGCTGGGCGCCACCGTATAACGCAGGCTGCCATCTTCAAGCAGGCGCAGATGGTTGTTGGTGCCGGCCAATAACACGCTGCCCACCCGCGGTTGCTCGCCGTCCACGGCCAGGCGCACCGGCATATTCGAGGCACTGCACAGCCACTCGGCCATGCCGGCGGCAAACACCTGATCCACATGCTGCACCAGCACCACCGCAGCGGGAAAATCGGCCGGCAGTTGCCTAAGCAATACCTCCAACGCCGCCGGGCCGCCTGCCGACGACCCAATGGCCAACAACGCTTGGTGTTGGCGCGCGGGCGCGGCAACCTGGGTACGCGCGCCGGGGCGTTTTTCCTGCTGGCCCAACAGCCAGCCAATATTCTGAATTTTGCGCAACAGCGGCGCCGCGGCCTCGCGCGGGTCGCCCACGCCAAGGGCGGGAGTGTCCACCACATCCACCGCGCCATGGCCCATGGCCTCGAACACGCGGTTCATGCTTTGCTGCGAATTAACCGTCACCACCACAATGGCGCACGGTGTGCTGGCCATAATCTGCCGGGTGGCTTCCACGCCATCCATCACCGGCATAATCAAATCCATCAGCACCACATCGGGTGTGTGCTCGGCGCATTTGGCCACCGCGTCAGCGCCATCTACCGCCACCCAAATCACCTGGTGCGCCGGCTCCAAGGCCAGCGCACGGCGCAAGGCCTCCACCGCCAGAGGCATATCGTTGACGATCCCTATCTTCACCCCTACGGCTCTCCAATCAGGTCGACGACCGCATCCAGCAGCGCTTCGTCATGAAAACTGGCCTTGGCCAGGTAGTAATCGGCGCCGGCATCCAGACCACGGCGGCGGTCTTCTTCCCGGTCTTTGTACGAGACCACCATCACCGGCAGCGACTGCAAACGGTTGTCACGGCGAATCAGGGTGACCAACTCAATGCCGTCCATGCGCGGCATATCAATATCGCTCACCAGCAAATCAAAGTGCTCGGAGCGCAGTGCGTTCCAGCCATCCATACCGTCTACGGCAACCGCCACGTCATAGCCGCGTTGCAACAGCAATTTGCGCTCCAGCTCGCGCACGGTCAGCGAATCGTCCACCACCAGAATGCGTTTGCGCGCTACGGCGCCAGCTTGGCGGCCACGGTCGATGCGCTCCAGACGCCCGGTGCTGAGCAGTTTCTCCACCGAGCGCAGCATATCTTCCACATCCAGAATCAGCACCGGCGTGCCGTCGTCCAACAGCGCGCCGGCCGAGATGTCCTGCACCTTGCCCAGCCGCGCATCAATGGGCAGCACCACCAACGTGCGCTCGCCGATAAAGCGCTCCACCGCCACGCCATACACCGCGTCGCGCTCGCGAATCACCACCACGCGAATATCGCCCGCCGAGGCTTCGCCCTCCGGCCGCTGCAACAGCTGATGCGCCGCCACCAGGCCGACGTGTCGGCCCTCGTGCCAGAAATGTTGACGGCCTTCGAGCTGCACAATGTCCTCGGGCGCCAGCTCCAACATGCGCTCGATCTGCGCCAGCGGAAAGGCATAGGCCTCGCCACCAATCATCACCACCAGGCTGCGCACCACCGACAAGGTTAGCGGCACCTCCAAGTGGAACGTCGCGCCCTGCCCCGGCACTTGCCGCAATTCAATGGCGCCGCGTAACTGGCGGACCATATGCTGCACCACGTCCAGCCCCACGCCGCGGCCCGACACCTCGGTCACCGTGTCACGCAGGCTGAAACCGGGCAGGAACAAAAAGCTCAGCAGCTCTTCCTCACTCATCTGCGCAATGGTTTCTGGCGTCGATAACTGCCGCTGGGCAATGGCCCCGCGCAGCCGCTCCAAGTCGATACCGGCGCCGTCGTCACTCAACTCCAGCACCAGCAACCCGGCCTGATGGCGGGCATGAATGCTGATCACCCCTTCTGCCGGCTTGCCCGCGCGCGCCCGTACTTCCGGGCTTTCTACGCCATGGTCGACGGCATTGCGCAACAGGTGCACCAAGGGCGCTTCGAGTTTTTCCAGCACCTCGCGGTCGACTTGGGTTTTCTTGCCTTCGACTTCCAGGCGCACCTGCTTGCCCAGCGAGCGACCGAGGTCGCGGATCATCCGCTCCTGGCCGCGCAGCACATCGTTAAACGGCCGCAGGCGGCAGGCCAAGGCGGTGTCATACAGCAACTGCGCGCGCTGCTCCGACTGCCAGCTGAACTCATCGAGGTCGCTGGCCTGCTGGGTGAGCATTTGCTGGCAGTCATCCACCAGCCGCCGCGCATCGGCCAACAGCTCCAGGGTTTGCGCGTCGATGGCGGTTTGATTGAGGGCGTCCTGCACATTATTCAGCACGCGGCTGGCCCCGGTTTGCAGGCGCTTCATGCGCTGCATCGAGGTAAGGAACGGCTTGAGCCGCTGCGACTCCACCAGCGATTTGCTCGACAGATCCAGCAAGCGATTCAGGCGCTCGGCCGTGACGCGCAACACCCGCTCGCCACCGGCATCGGCCACGGGTAGCTCTTCTACAGGAACGGCCGCAGGCGCCGGTTCTGCCGACGGCTGTTGCACCGGCGGCGCCGTAAACACCGGCTCAGGCGCGGCCAGACGGCTCTCCTGCATGGCGATCAAGCCGCCACGACTCATGATGTCCATCTGCTCCACAAAGCTGGAGACGTCCAGCGGCGTTACGCCCGCCTCAGGCTTAGCCACGCGCAAGAGCAAATCGGTGCCTTGCAGCAGCGCATCGATATGCTCCGGGGTCAGACGCAAACGCCCTTCCTGGGCGCTGACCAGGCAATCTTCCATTACATGGGCGATAGCCACGCCGGCATCCACGCCAACAATACGCGCCGCGCCTTTGAGCGAATGGGCCGCGCGCATGCACGCCTCAAGCTGGTCAGCCTGGGTTGGGTTGCGCTCCAAGGCCAGCAAGCCGGCATTTAGCACCTGGGCCTGGGCCTCGGCTTCCAGCTGGAATAGCTCCAGCATCGAGGCATCGCGCATTTGATCCGGGGTCATGTCAGGCTCCGCATCACGGCGTGGAGTAACAGCGCTTCATCCAGCAAACGCACGCTGCGTTGTTGCCACTGCAACACGCCACGGGTGTACTTGCCGCTAGCCGCGCTGCTGCTGGTGGCGCTGAGGTTGGCCTGGCTGGTGCTGGCCTCGGCCAGGTGTTGTTCGGCGAAGGCATGAATGCCCAACACCTCATCCACCGGCGCCACCACGTTGCCGCCCTGCCCGGCCAGAATCAGCAGGCGTGGCACCACTCGGCCGCTGGTTTTCGCCGCCGTGGCATCCAGGCCCAGCAGTTCACTCAGCGACACGCATGGCACCAGCGCGCCGCGCACATTGGCCACGCCAAGCAAGGCCCGCGAGCGTTGGTGCGGCAATGAATGAATCGGCGCCAGGGGCGACACTTCCACCAACGTGCGGGTGGCCAAGGCCAGCCATTCTTCGCCCAGGCGAAACACAATCAGCGAGCGCGTAGCCTGCTGCGTTTGCACATCGGCCTGGTCATACAGCGCCACATGGTCCTGGCTCAGGCTGTAGCGGTCGAGCAGGCGCGTGGCTGCGGCGGCATACACCGCGCAGTTGCGGCAGTGCACATGTTCAACCAAGGCTGGGCAGCTTTTGTCGCCGCGCACGCCAATGCGGTTCCAGCAGTCGTCCACCGCCTGCTCACCGCCGTGCAGGTTCAGGCCCACTTCATTCATTGCGGCTTACCCCGCGCAGTGCCCGCGCCTGCATACGCTCGGCGCCCACCTTGTCGCCCTGCGCCGCCAACAACGCCGCCAACTGCGCCAGCGCCGCCGGGTGCTGCGGTTGCAAGTACAAGGCCTTGCGGTAAAAACCTTGGGCGGCGGCGCTGTCGTGGTCCACTTCGCTCAGCAAGCCCAACCAATAAAACACCTCGGCCGACGGCCCGTGGCTGGCCAGATAGGCGTCGCAACGCTGGCGAGCTTCGGCGCTGCGGCCCTGATTGGCCAGGGTGGCGATCTGGGTCATCTGCGCGGCAGTGTCATCCACCTTGGCCGGGGCTTTTACCGCTGCCTTAACGGCTGGCGGTTTTACCGTTAGCGGGCGAACCGCCGGTTTGGAGGCCATGGCCCGAGGCATTACTGGCGGCGATGGCAGGCTGGTGTGGCTGGGCGCCGCTGGCATCTGCCGGCGAAAAGCAAACGCCAAAGGAATACCCAACGACTGCATGCCCACCCGAGTAAACAGGCTGGCCTCGGCCGGGCCGATAAACAGCACGCCATCGTCGCGGGTCAGGCGCTTGAGCACCTCCAACACCTGCTCCTGAGTGGCCAGGTCGAAATAGATCAGCAGGTTGCGGCAGAACACCACGTCATAGGGCTGTTCGCCCGCCAGCAACCCCGGCTCCAGCAGATTGCCAGCACGAAAGCGCACCTGCTGGCGCACCCGCTCACTCACCGTATAGCTGCCATCGGCTGCGTCGAAAAAGCGGTTACGAAAGGCCAGCGACTCCCCGCGAAACGAGTTGCGCCCATACACGCCCAGCGTGGCGCGCTCAATCGAGACCGGGCTTACATCCAACGCATCCACCTGAAACCGCTCTGGCGCCATGCCGGCATCGAGCAAGCACATGGCAATCGAATAGGGTTCTTCGCCGGTGGAACATGGCAGGCTCAGCACGCGCAGCGGGCGGCTGCCATCCAGCTCGGTGGCGCGGCGCACGGCCAGGCGGGCCAAGGTAGCGAAGGATTCCGGGTAACGAAAAAACCAGGTCTCCGGCACGATCACCGCTTCAATCAGCGCCTGCTGCTCGGCCTCCGACTGTTGCAACTGCTGCCAGTAGGTTTCCAACTCGCGGCCCGGCACCATCGCCATGCAGCGCTGCACCGCGCGCTCGATCACCGAGGCGCCCACGGTGATGGCATCCAGGCCGATCTTGTCTTTAAGCAACTGCTCGAAGCGGGGGTCCACCGTCATGGCGCCGCCCCTTCGGCAAATAGCAGCGCCTGCACATCGGCCGGCAACAACTGCTCAATCTGAATGCGCTGAATCAGGCCCGCTGGGGTTTCCAACACCGGGCCGAGGTACGGCGAGGCGACGCTGCTCAACCCGTAGGGGCGAAAGTCGTCGGCGGCGCAGCGCAAGGTGTCGCTGGCCTGTTCCAAAATCAGCCCCAGTTGCCGGCGCTGGCCATCGGCGCTTTGGTAATGCACCAGCACCGTTCGCGTGCTGGTGCGTTGCACGGCCGCAGTACCCAGGCTCAGGTGACAGAGGTCGATCACCGGCACCAACTGCCCGCGAAAGGCAAACACCCCCGCCACCCAAGCCGGCGCCCCCGGAATGCTCTTCAGCAACACCCGTGGCAACACCGCCACCACCTCGCGCGCGGCCAGGGCGTAGCGCTCCGCGCCGAGGGAGAACAGCAAGTAAAGCGGCGCCTTGGCCTGCTGCACGTCAGTGGGCATGGCGGCGCCTTAAACCTTAAAGCTCGACACGCCGCTACGCAGGCTGCCGGCCACCTGATTGAGCTCATCAATGGCAAAGCTGGCCTGGCGCAACGACTCCACCGTTTGCCCGGTGGCCTCGCCCAATTGCGTCAGCGCCTGGGTGATTTGCTCAGCGCCGGTGGCCTGCGCCTGCATGCCCTCGTTCAGCACCACCACGCGCGGCGCCAACGCCTGCACTTGCTCAATGGTTTGCGACAGTTGCTCGCCCACCTCTTGCACCTCGCCCATGCCACGGCGCACCTGCTCAGAGAATTTATCCATGCCCATTACGCCAGCGGACACCGCCGACTGAATCTCACGCACCATCTGCTCAATGTCATACGTCGCCACCGCCGTTTGGTCAGCCAAGCGCCGCACCTCGGTGGCCACCACCGAAAAACCGCGGCCATATTCGCCGGCCTTTTCCGCCTCGATAGCGGCATTCAGCGACAGCAAGTTGGTCTGGTCCGCCACCTTCACAATGGTGGTCACCACCTGATTAATATTGCTGGCCTTCTCGTTAAGAATGCCCAGCTTGGCGTTCACCAACTCGGCGGCGCCCATCACCTGACGCATGGTGTCTTCCATGCGCAGCAGGCCCACTTGCCCGGCGCCGGCCAAGGCCGAGGCCTGCTCAGCGGAGTAGGACACCTCGCCCATGGTGCGCACCAAATCACGCGAGGTGGCGGCAATTTCCCGCGAGGTGGCGCCAATCTCAGTGGTGGTGGCAGCGGTTTCGGTGGCGGTGGCTTGTTGCTGCTTGGAGGTGGCGGCAATTTCCGTTACCGAGGTGGTCACCTGCACCGCCGAGCGCTGCGACTGCGACACCAGCTTGGTGAGGTCATCAATCATGGCGTTAAAGCCACTCTGCACCGCGCCAAACTCATCGTTACGCACATCGTTGAACCGCGTAGTGAGGTTGCCGCTGCGCATCACCGTGAGAATCTGCGTCAGGTTATTCAGCGGGCCCATGATTGCGCGCATCAACACAAAGCCGCTGACCAACGCCACGGCAATCACCAACAGCAGCGACAGCACCATGCTCACCTTGGCCCCCGCCGCCTGGCTGGCAATGTTGGTGGTGGCTAAGTCTGCGCGGTCTTTATTGAACTGCACCATTTCCAACAACTGCTCGCGGCCCTTGGCCCACACCGGCCGCAACTGCTCATTAAGCACCTTGCGCGCCAGCAGCGGCTGGCCCTGCTGGAACTGGCCGAGCACCTCGGACAACAGCTTATTGAATTGCTCACGCTGCTTTAGAAAGGCATCGAGGTGAGCTTGGTCCTGAGTATCAGCAATCGACTTCTGATACTCCGCCACCCGCGCCATCAGCTTTTCGTCGTTGGTATTGAACTCGGCCAAAATCGCAGGGTTAATCACCTGCTCATCGGAGAGCCCCACCACCTGCTGCGCGAGGATAAAACTGTCGACCCACGAGCTGCGGATATACGAGCTGTAATACACCCCAGGCATCGACTCGGTGGCCACGCTTTTGGCCCCGGCCTCAATGGTGACCAAACGCGAATAGGCCACCGCGATCATCAAAATAACAATGGCGATGATCACCGCAAAACTCGCCAAAATGCGCTGGCGCAGGGTCCAATTCTTCACGCGTGCTTCCCCTCTGAACGGTACAACGGCAGGCAACAGCGGATCCCGCGCCACTGCCAGCGACTGTAAGACGCGCCCTACACAGGCGCAAGCTCTCCAAGCGTAGCAGCGCGTAACTAGATCAACGACTTAAAGCGCCTACTTGCCAAACGTGCGCAACAAGTAGCTAACGCTTGCCCACCGGTGGGCAGTGCCATAGCCACATTAATAAACAAATCGAGAACCCTCCCACAGCACAGGCATACCGTTGCACCGCGGGCGCGGAGTGAGCCGCCGCAATGTAGCGATGCAACCGACATCACTCGCCCACTGGCGTCGAAACAATCAGCGCTTTGCACTCCTACAGGCAAACCGCTAATGAACGCTATCCACGCTGCTAACGCCCGTTGTGCCACCACCCTTGCACCCTCGTACCTGCTGCCCCGCGTATTGCTTTCAACCCTGACCTTACTCACGCTACCACCCAGCGAAGCGGCCCTGCTCGACTTGGGCAACCTGCCCCAAGGCCTGGGCTGGGTAGACGCCCAGGCCATTAGCGGCGACGGCCAGGTCGTGGTCGGCCAAGTGCTCAATGGCAGCCGCTACGACCCCTTCCGCTGGACCGCCGAACAAGGCGTCACCAGCCTCGGCTCGTTTGACAGCCTCTACAGCGGCGCACGCGCCGCCAGTGCCGACGGCAGTGTGCTTGCCGGTGATGCCTCACTGCTGGCCGGCAGCTCGGAGCGCCGGGCCTTTCGCTGGTCCAGCACCAGCGGTTTTACCGACCTGGGCACGCTAGGCGGTGCCCTAAGCGCGGCGTATGGCATCAGCAACGATGGCAGCGTAGTGGTGGGGCTCGCGCGCAACGCCGCCAATGTGTCCCGCGCGTTCCGCTGGGCAGCCGGCACCATGCAAGACCTCGGCAGCTTGAATAGCGCCGACCCCAGCGCCGCGCGCGGCGTCAGTGGCGACGGCGCAGTGGTGGTCGGCTGGAGCGGCAGCCGCGCATTTCGCTGGACGGCCGCCACCGGCATGACCGACCTCGGGGCCCTAGGGGAAAACGGCGCGGATGCCTTTGCCAGCAACCGTAACGGCTCGGTAGTCGTGGGCGAAAGTTACCTGGCCGCAAACTCGCCACTGCGCCACGCGTTTCACTGGTCGGCGGCCGGCGGTATGCAAGACATCGGCACGCTGGGGGGCGACAACAGCAGTGCCGTGGACGTTAACGCCGACGGCTCTGTGGTGGTCGGCCAAGCGCAGCTAGCCGATGGCACACAACGGGCCTTTCGCTGGAGCGCCGCCACCGGCATGGCTGACCTGGGGGTATTGGACGGCGAAACCGAAAGTTACGCCAAAGGCATCAGCGACGACGGCCGCATCGTGGTCGGCACCAGCGGCTTACGCGCGTTTATCTGGACCGACCCGGCCCCGCTTCAAGACCTGGCCAATCTGCAGCGCTCGTTGCTTACCAGCGCCGCCACCCTAAGCCAACTAGGCACCAGCGAAACTCGCCGACTACGCGACAACAGTAGCCAACTCTGCCTGCCCGGCAGCGCCCAGCACTATTGCCTGAACATCGGCCTGGGCGCCTACAGCGGTGAAGCAGACAGCCACGGCAACCAACGCCTCGGTCAGCTCGGTGGCGGTATACGGCTTAACCCACACATTTCCCTGGGTGTGGGGGCCACCTCGGCCGCTGCCGACCTACCCAGCGAACGGGCTAAACAAACCAACGGCTACGCCCTCAATGTTTGGGCCGCCTATCAACAGAACCGGCAAAACCTTGGCTGGAACGGCTCGGCCAGCGTGGCCTACGGCACCAGCGACAACACCTTCGAGCGCGGCGTCGGCCTGGCCGACGTACAACGTGCGCGCGCCACCACGCAATTGCGTAGCCGCGTGGCGCGCCTGGCCGTTGGCTATGGCCTGGCGCTAGACAGCACAGTGCTCACCCCCGAAATCGCCCTAAGCCACGCCCGCACCGCTCAAAACGGCTTTAGGGAGCGCAACGTCGCCTTTCCCCTCACGGTAAAAAGCAGCACCAGCCAGCAAGCTTATGCAAGCCTGGGCGTACACAGTGCCACCGCCGTTACAGCCCAAGGCACGCTGCAGATGCGCTTTGCCGTGGACGCCTTGCTCCGCGACAACAGCCCCGCCCTGGAAGGCTATTCGCAGGTGCCGGGGCTGGCCCACTTCCACCTGCATAGCAACCTGAATAAACGCCAAATGGTGCCGCTGGCTAGCGTCGGTTACCACTACGCCGTCGATACGCAAACCACGGTTTACGGCGCCCTACAAGCGGCCAGCTCGACCTTTGAGGGTGAACGCCCGGTGCTGGCCGTAACCGCGCAATACCGCTACACGTTTTAACCCGCCGGCTAGCGCTTGGCCTACCGTTGCAGGCCAAGCGCACGCTTAAGCCGCCAGCCCCCCGCTTCCCGCCTACCAGCCAAAACACAACAATTTAACGACGAGCGCTGAGAGTTCGAACCGCTCTGCGGCGCGTACCTGTGGAAGTTCGGCTGGGCTTTGCTGAACCTTACCCACGCGGCTACGATGCAATTGCCGTGGGAAGCATCTGAACAGGTGTTTCCTGGCTTGTGAGCCTTTTGAGGTCGGTTCTATAGTCCCGCCGTCGCTGACCCATTCAGCGATCGGGTTTAGCAGTCCGAAGTCTTACAAGGCACGCAAGTCGATCCATCCGTTACAACAGGCGTTTTTTGCGTCTTCCGTTTCGTGTTATGGCGGCTGTGCGTGGGGCACCTTCGGGTGCGCCGGGTTTTGTGCCTTGTGGACCGGTCTGCTAACCCGCGTACAGCTGCCACCCATTGTTTAGCAGCAATTGGTGACCGTTCACTTTTCACGAGGCTGAAACCATGAACTACGTACACCCCGTTATTCTCCCGTCTCCACCGGTAAACCACCTGCCTGTGGAGGTGCGTCATGCTTAATACCGTGCAAGTGCCCTTCCACCGTTGTGGCGATGGCAAACGCCCGCTCTTCGCCGTACAACCTGGCATCAGCGTGACCGAAGCTCTGGACAGCGCCTATAGCCTGCTCGACATCGCCGAAACCCTGACCCTGCAACGCCACGGCGCCAAAGGGGCCCAACAAGCGCAGGTCGACAACGCCTGCAACTTCCTGATCAGCGCCGCCAAAGCCACCCTGCAAGCCTGCATTGAAAGCCAGGCCAGCGAGGCCCCGGCGGCTTAAGCCTTCGCGGCTAGCGCCGCTGCCAGAGGTCGTACCCATTCCTCACGGCAGCGGCGGTGGCCGCGAACCTATTACCCAGCCCACGCCTGTTTTGGCGGGCGCATCTAGCGGCTGACGAAATTCCCTCAGCCACGACCACTCTTTTCTGCGCCTACCGTGCGAAAGACCCTACAGCCGCCCCTGGCGCTCAAAGCCGAAGCTTGCGGACCTTTTTACTTCCGCAGGTTTACCGTTATGAAATCCCTTCCGTTTACTCGTTCACCGCTCAGCGTTGCCCTGGCGCCTTGGCGTTTTATCCCTTCTTTAATCATTTCTGGCCTCGCACTATTCGCTGCTCCACAGGCAGGGGCGGTGATGATGGATTTGGGCACTGTGCCCAGTGTCACCGGCTCTGTTCAGGCGCAGGCAATTAGCGGCGATGGCAAAGTCGTGGTGGGTCAGGCTTCCGTCAATTCAAAGTTTCAGCCGTTTCGCTGGAGCACCGACCAGGGTTTGCAGTTGCTTGGGCCCTATAACTTCGACTCTACTTACCTATATGGCTCCAGCAGCGACGGTCGCTTCTTCGCTGGCACCGCAAAACTGTTAGCCGGCTCATCCGTAACGGGCGCGTATAAATTTGATGCTAATGGCAACGGGACTTTACTTAGCGGCTTAGGCGGTGATTCACAAGCTGCATACGGAATCAGCAACGATGGCACCGTGATAGTCGGCAACTCAGATACAACCACCGCAGGAGTGAGACATGCCGTCCGCTGGACAGCCGGCGTTATTCAAGACCTGGGAGTGCTCGCAACTGGCGACAACAGCTCTGCCTCTGGCGTAAGCGGTGACGGCAAGGTAGTCGTTGGATCAAGCGGCTTGAAAGCATTTCGCTGGGACGCCACAAATAAGATGGTCGACCTGGGTACGTTAGGCGGCACACTCGCCAGCGCTGCCGCCACGAACCAAGACGGCTCGGTAGTAGTTGGCACTAGCGCTACTAGTGGTTTGGGGATCGGTCAACACGCTTTTCGCTGGACCTCGGTCGATGGCATGCAGGATTTAGGAACATTAGGCGGCGACGAAAGCTCTGGTATCGACGTCAATGCCGATGGCTCTGTGGTAGTGGGCTCTTCAAACCTAACTGATGGCGCTTTACGCGCCTTTCGCTGGACCGATACCACCGGCATGACCAACCTCGGTGTACTCAGCGGCGAAACATCGAGCGTTGCCTATAGCGTCAGCGACGACGGCAACACCATCGTCGGCACCAGCGGTAACCGCGCCTTTATCTGGACCCCGGACGCCCTGCAAGACCTCGCCAACCTCCAGCTCTCTGACATCACCAGCGCCAACACCCTGGCGCAACTCACCGCCACGCAAACCCGCCGCATTCGCGAGCTAAGCAGCCAGCAGTGCATCCCTGGCAGCGCCCAGCAGTATTGCTTAAGCGCCGGGGTTGGCGCCTACACCGGCGAGGCCGGCACCAGCGGCAAGCAGGGCATTACCCAAGCCTCCGGCGGTATGCGCTTGAATGAGCAGTTCTCTATCGGCGGCAACCTCAACCTGGCCAGCGCCGATTTGCACAGCGAAAGCGCCAAGCAAGACAGCGCCTTGGGGGTAAGCGTTTGGGCGGCTTATCAGCAACACCCGGACAACCTCGGCTGGCAGGGTTCGGCCAGTGTGGCAGTTGGCACCAGCGACAACAGCTTTGAACGCGGCGCAGCCCTGAGCGATGTACAACGCGCCCGCGCTAATAGCCGCATGAACAGCACCGCCCTGCGCGTTGCCGCCGGGTATGGCATGAAGGTCGACACCACCCTGCTCACCCCGGAAATTGCCCTGAGCCACGCCCGCTCCGAAAGCGACGGTTACACCGAACGCAACGTCGCCTTCCCGCTGACCCTCAACGGCGCCAGCAGCAATGACACCTACGCCACCTTTGGCGTACGCAGCCAAACCCCGCTGAGCCCGAAAGCCACCCTGCACCTGGGTGTGGCGCTAGATGCCTTGCTCAACGACAGCACCGACGCCATTCGTGGCCACTCGCAGGTGCCAGGGCTGAGCGATTTCACCCTCAACAGCAGCCTGGACAAACGCCGCCTGGTGCCGGTGGCCAACGTCGGCTACAGCTATGCGCTGGATGCCAACTCCTCGGTCGCCGCACAGGTGCAGGCCGGCACGTCGGTGTATGAAGCGCAAGGCGCGGTGTTTGGCGTGGGCGTGCAGTACCGCTATGCGTTTTAAGCAGCTTGCTGGCCAACAGGCACGGGCTGCGTAGCCTTCGCGGCTAGCGCCGCTGCGTGAGGTTCTAGCTATTTCTCACGGCAGCGGCGGTGGCCGCGAACCTGTTACCGTGCCTTGCGCCTGCCTGAGCGGGCGTATCCGGCACGTGCGCAAATCGCCGCCCCCAAGCCCTTTTCTGCATGCAAAAAAGCCTTTGAAACTGAGCCGCCGAACACACTAGGCGGCTTCACCATCTGCGGTTAAAAAGCCGCCTACTTCTAAACGGCATGCGCGCACTATTACCCATTCCGTTAACCCCTTAGGAACAAGGCGACAGCAACACCTGCTGTGCATTACTCAAGCTTGGCGCATCCTTTATTTGCAGGAGCGTCATGGTGCATTTACTTCCCTTCCCGTCCTTCCCGTCCCTCCCTCCTAACACTGCCACGTTGTGGCGCCGGTTTCCCGCTAGCTGGGTGCCCACCTTTGCCCTACTCGCCGTGCAAGCGGCCGCTGCGGCGCCGCTGAACCTGGGCGATTTAGCCACGGGCAGCACGGTGGTTGAAGCCAACGGCATCAGCGGCGATGGCCGAGTGGTGGTCGGGCAAACGTATAACGGCTCTACCTACCAGCCATTTCGCTGGAGCGCCGAACACGGCGTACAAAGCCTCAGCGCGTTTTCGTACGACTACGGTTATGCCAACGCGGCCAGCGGAGATGGTGGCTATATCGTCGGCGCCGCACGCTTTGTTTCGGGCGTTAACAATTACCGTGCATTTATCTGGAACGCAGGCACGGGAATCACCGACTTGGGCGCTTTGCCCGGCGACCTATCCAGTTCGGCGCGCGGCGTCAGCAACGATGGCCGGGTTGTGGTTGGCTACTCACTCACGCCGGCCTATGTAAGTCGCGCCTTTCGCTGGACGGCAGCCGGTATGCAAGACCTGGGCAGCCTCCAAAACAGCAACACCTACGCCAACGGCATCAGTGGCGACGGCACGGTGGTCGTGGGCAGCAGCGCGGTTAATGGGCAGGACCACGCGTTTCGCTGGGATGCCGGCAACGCTATGGTCGACCTCCACCCCGCAGAGAGCCTGTAAAGCCGCGCAAGTGCGGCCAACCTGGATGGCTCAGTGGTTGTAGGTTCGCGCGGTTCGGGCAGCCGTGTTGAAGCATTCCGCTGGAACGCGGCAACGGGCATGCAGAACTTGGGCAGCCTGGGCGGTATTGTCAGTACGGCCCGTGACGTCAGCGCCAACGGTGCCGTGGTGGTAGGTGCGTCAGAAATTGCCAACCGCGAGAACCACGCGTTTCGCTGGACCCCCAGCACCGGTATGGTCGACCTTGGCGTACTGCCGGGCCAAACAACCAGCTACGCCTACGGAGTCAGCGATGACGGCGACACGGTAATCGGCAAAAGCGGCAACCGCGCGTTTATCTGGAATGTCGTCTTACAGGATTTAGCCAATCTGCAAGCGTCCATCTTGCGCAGTGCCGACAGCGTCCAGCAACTGACCAGCAGCCAAACCCGCCGCCTGCGTGACCTGGGCCAGCAGCAATGTCTACCCGGCGCTACACAGGGCTTCTGCCTTGGCCTGGATGCAACCGGCTACCGCGGCGAGGCCAGCCGTAACGGCAGCCAGCGCGCGGGCCAACTGACTGGCGGGTTGCGCATAAACGAGCAGTTCTCTGTCGGTGCCAGCACCGCCCTGGGCCGGGCGGATTTGCGCGAGCAACACGCCGAGCAACACCGGGCATTGGCCTGGGGGGTGTGGGCCGCCTACCAACAACAAGCCGACAACACCGGCTGGGGTGCAGACGCCAGCGTGGCCGTAGCCGATAGCGACAACCGCTTTCAACGCGGCCTGACGCTTAGCGATGTGCAACGCGCCCAAGCGCGCCTGGACATAAGCAGCACCGCTCTGCGAATTGCCGCCCGCTACGGCACGCCCATTGGCGCTTCGCTGGTTACCCCGGAAATCGCCCTAAGCCATGTACGCAGCGAGCAAGACGGCTATACCGAACGCAACGTAGTGTTTCCGCTCAGCGTGAACGGCAGCAACAGCCAGGAAACCTACGTCACCCTAGGCCTACGCAGCGCCACACCCGTGAGTGTCCAGGGCACCGTACACCTCAGCCTGGCCGTGGACACCGTGTTGAACGAAGACACCCCGGCCATTCAAGGCAGTTCCCGTATACCCGGCTTCGAGGCCTTCAGGCTAAACAGCAGCCTGAACAAACGCCGTGCGGTGCCGCTGGCGATGGTGGGTTACAGCCACGCCATTGATGCCAACTCCACCCTCGCTGGCGGGGTGCAGATGGCGGGCTCGACCTACCAAGGCGAGCGGCCGGTGTTTGGTTGGGGCGCGCAGTATCGCTACGCGTTTTGAGTCGCTGCACGAGGTGCTACCCATTCCTCACGGCAGCGGCGGTGGCCGCGAACCTACTACCCAGCCCGCGCCTGTTTTGGCGGGCGCACCGAGTGGCTGAGGAAATTTCCTCAGCCACGACCACTCTTTTCTGCGCCTACGTGCGAAAGGACCTACAGCCGCCCCTGGCGCTCAAAGCCGAAGCTTGCGGACCTTTTTACTTACGCAGGTTTACCGTGATGAAATCCCTTCCGTTTACTCGTTCACCGCTCAGCGTTGCCCTGGCGCCTTGGCGTTTTATGCCTTCTTTAATTATTTCCGGCCTCGCCCTCTTCGCCGCGCCCCAGGCGGGGGCGGTGATGATGGATTTGGGCAATCTGCCCGGCGCCACCGGCAGCGTACAGGCCCAGGGCATTAGCGCCGATGGCAAGGTGGTAGTGGGGCAAATAAGCAATGGCTCAACCTATTCGCCATTTCGGTGGAGCGCTGATAAAGGCCTGAGCAGTTTGGGCACGCCCGTTAACGAATCCTTTTATGCCTCTGCGGCCAGTGCCGACGGTCGCTATATCGTGGTTAGCCCAACAAACGAAGACGAAGTTTTGAAGCAACGAGCGTACCGTTGGGACGCAAAAAATGGCTTTGTCGACCTTGGCGACAGTCTCGAGCCCGGAAACGACAACCATGCCTATGGAATTAGTGATGACGGCAGTGTGGTGGTGGGCAAGTCATTTGGGTATGGCATTCAATATCACGCGTTTCGCTGGACAGAAGCAGGTGGTTTGCAGCAGCTCGCGGGCTTGGACCCAGATTATGATTCGGCCGCTTATGGCGTAAGCGGTGACGGCAAAGTGACCGTCGGCACCATGTTTGTTTTAAGTGCTAAAGGCCACCACGCCTTTCGCTGGGATGCTGGCACACAAAAAGTTACCGACCTCGGCGTTCTAACCGGTTACACCGAGAGCGCCGCCAACGCCGCCAACCGCAACGGTTCGGTGATAGTTGGTAGCAGCACCACCGCTACCACCAGCCAGGCCTTTCGCTGGAGCACCACCAAGGGTCTTGAGGGCCTCGGCACGCTGGGTGGCAGCGCAAGTAGCGCTGCCGATGTCGACGGCACCGGCGCGGTAGTGGTGGGCTCTTCTACCCAAGCCGACAATGCCACCCGCGCCTTCCGTTGGACCGCCGCCACCGGCATGACCAACCTGGGTGTGTTGTCCGGCGCCACCGACAGCGCCGCCACTGGCATTAGCGATGACGGCCGCACAGTGGTGGGCACCAGTGGCGCTCGCGCGTTTATCTGGACGGACCCACTGGCGATACCTGCCGAGGCCGGCTTGCCTGACCCTGGTTTGCCGTTCGGTGTGTTGCAAGACCTCGTCTACCTGCAAACCTCGCTGATTCGCAGCGCCGACACCGTTAACCATCTGATGGCCAGCCAGAGCCGTCGCCTGCGCGATCTCACCCAACAGCAATGCCAACCCGGCGCTAACCAGACGTACTGCCTGGGCCTGGACAGCCAAGCCTACCGAGGCGAAGCCAGCAGCAGCGGCACGCAGAAAAACCTCAGTTTCGCCGCTGGCCTGCGAATTAATGAGCAGTACTCGGTAGGCGCCACCGCCACCGCGGGCCGCGCCGACCTAGACGTGCAAAGCGCCACCCAGCGCAACGCGTTTGCCCTCGGTTTATGGGGCGCTTACCAACAGAACCCCGATAACACCGGCTGGGGCGCCAATGCCAGCGTGGCGGGTGGCGACAGCGCCAATAGCTTTGAGCGCGGCGTAGGCCTGGACGATGTGCAACGCGCCCGCGCCAAGCTAGATATGAACAGCACCGCGATGCGCGTTGCCGGCAACTTTGGCGTGCAGGTCACTACACCGCTGGGCCGTTCACTGATTACCCCGGAAGTTGCCCTGAACCATGTCACCACCGAGCAGGATGGCTTTACCGAACGCAACGTCGCCTTGCCGCTAAGCGTGGAAGGCGCCACAGGCCAGGAAAGCTACGCCACTCTCGGCGTGCGCAGCGCAACTCAGGTCAGCGCCAAAGGCACCCTGCATGTGAATGTTGCTGTCGACACCTTGCTAAGCGATACAACGCCCGGCGTTGAAGGTCACTCGCAAGTACCAGGGTTGAGCAGCTTCAAACTCGACAGCAGCCTGGAAAAAAGCCGCGTAGTGCCAGTGGCTACGGTCGGTTACAGCCATGCCATTGATGCCCACTCCACCCTGGGTGGCGGAGTGCAGGTGGCGGGTTCCACCTACCAAGGCGAGCAGGCCGTGTTTGGCGTGGGAGTGCAATACAAGTACGCGTTCTGATGCTTCGGCGTTAAAAAGATCAAAGGCGTCGCGGCTGAAGCTCTGCCATTGGCCATGGGGCCTTGGGAGGGGCTTTAGCCGCGACGCTTTTTTTTGCTTGAAAACAAGGCCGTAGGGTGTGCTGTGCGCACCAGTGCGGTATCCGCAGAGATGGCTTGGTGCGCACAGCACACCCTACGATCTAAATAAACGATATATACGCTTTCAAATCTAGAAATCTCATGGCACTTTCTCTGCACTCCCGTGCACAGAGCCCCGCCTCGCCATGATGACCCTGCGCCAGATCCGCCATTTTATTGCCGTTGCTGAAACCGGTTCGATCTCAGCCGCCGCCCAGGCGGTGTTTATTTCCCAATCCACGCTCACCCTGGCGATCCAGCAGTTGGAGCAGGAGATTGGCGTCAGTCTGTTTAATCGCCACGCCAAGGGCATGTCGCTGACTCACCAGGGCCATCAGTTTCTGCGCCAAGCGCATTTGATTCTGGCCACGGTGGATAACGCCAAACGCAGCCTGCAACAAAGCACCGACCAAGTTGCCGGCCAGCTCACCATTGGTGTGACCGGGCTGGTGGCCGGCTATTACCTGGCGGATTTGATTACCCGTTTTCAGCGCGCCTACCCCAATGTGGAAATCCGCGTGATGGAGGATGAGCGCCCGTATATCGAGCATTTGCTGGTCAGCGGCGAGATTGATGTGGGCGTGCTGATTCTGTCCAACCTGGAAGACCGCCACGCCCTGCAAACCGAGGTGCTTACCCATTCGCCGCTGCGCCTGTGGTTGCCGCCGCAGCATCCGTTGCTGGAGCACGACAGCATTAGCCTGGCGGATATCGTTAACGAACCGATGATTCAGCTGAACGTTGATGAGATGGGCTTGAACGCCCAACGCATCTGGTCGCGCGCCGGCTTACAGCCCAATGTCACCTTGCGCACCGGCTCTACCGAAGCGGTGCGTAGCTTGGTGGCGGCGGGCTTGGGCCTGTCTATTCAGCCGGATATGACCTACCGGCCGTGGTCATTGGAAGGCGACATTATTGAAGCCCGCGCGGTGGTGGATTTAACCCAGACGTTGGACGTCGGCCTGGCCTGGCGCCGAGGCACAGCAAGGCCTGCGCTGGTCGACCCGTTCCTGACCGTGGCCCGTGAACAGCTGAATACGCGCAGGCCATCTATTTAATCGAACGCAGCCTTCAGTATTAAGAATTTGTCGCCTACAAAACCCGCCACTAGTCTCTGTTGCCATTCGTATCAAGGCATTTCCAGGTGAATTACACCGAGGTGCCTTAGAACAACAACAGTGAGCGAAGCCAATGGCCGGTGCAGCGCCAACCCCCTCTTTTTGTAGCGAACTGTTGATTGACGGCCGTTTGGTCGCCGGCGAAGGGTTTGTTGAGCCGATCCTTAATCCGGCCACGGGCGACACGTTAATCCGCATTGCCGAAGCCTCCACCGACCAAGTCGAAGCCGCCATCCACGCCGCCCACCGCGCGTTTGCTGGTTGGTCGCGCACCACACCGCAACAACGCTCGGTCATCCTGCTAAAAATCGCCGAGGCCATTGAGCAACAGGCCGATGAACTGGCGCGCCTGGAAGCGTTGAACTGCGGCAAGCCGCTGCACTTGGCGCGCCAAGATGACCTGAATGCCGCCGTAGATGTGTTCCGCTTTTTTGCCGGCGCCGTACGTTGCCAAACCGGCCAGCTCGCCGGCGAATACCTCCCCGGCTACACCAGCATGGTGCGGCGCGACCCTATCGGCGTGGTGGCCTCCATCGCGCCGTGGAATTACCCACTGATGATGGCCGCGTGGAAAATTGCCCCGGCCTTGGCCGCCGGCAACACCCTGGTGTTTAAACCCTCTGAACACACGCCGCTGTCAATTCTCAGCCTGGCGCCGGTATTGGCTGAGCTGTTGCCGCCTGGGGTGATCAATATTATTTGTGGCGGCGGCGAGAGCGTTGGTAGCCATTTGGTTAGCCACCCGAAGGTGCGCATGGTGTCGCTGACCGGCGATATCGTTACCGGGCAAAAAATTCTGCAAGCCGCGGCGAAAACCCTTAAGCGCACCCACCTGGAATTGGGCGGCAAAGCGCCGGTGATCGTCTGCAACGACGCCGACCTCAAGGCCGTGGTCGAAGGCGTGCGCACCTACGGCTATTACAACGCTGGCCAGGACTGCACCGCCGCGTGCCGCATTTACGCCCAGGCCGGTATCCATGACCGCCTGGTGGCCGAGTTAGGCGAAGCCGTCAGCAGCCTGCGCTTCGCGCGCAAACGCGACACCGACAACGAAATTGGCCCACTGATCAGCGCCCGCCAGCGCGACCGCGTCGCCAGCTTTGTTGAGCGTGCATTGGGCCAACCGCATATCGAACGGGTGACCGGCGCCGCCGTGCACTCCGGCCCCGGCTTCTACTACCAACCGACCCTGCTGGCCGGCTGCAAACAGAGCGATGAAATCGTCCAGCGCGAAGTGTTCGGCCCGGTCGTCACCGTGACGCGCTTCGACGAACTCAGCCAAGCGGTGGACTGGGCCAACGACTCCGAATACGGCCTGGCCTCCTCCATCTGGACGCAAAACCTCGACAAA
>LNAP01000872.1_pt1 | contig 48831 bp, 40 predicted proteins | sample 602601 | NCBI WGS metagenome assembly LNAP01 (sample SAMN02440304, study PRJNA202911) | soil metagenome | biome: Subtropical and temperate rainforests or woodlands; isolation source: soil samples (1 kg each in a 20% v/v slurry with milli Q water) were... ...
CCGCTTCCGCGACAACCAGCAGCTCCTCAACATCTGCCAGCGCATCGTCAGCCAGGTCGGCCGGCGCGTCGACGAATCCTCGCCGATCTGCGACGCGCGCCTCGCCGACGGCTCCCGCGTCAACGCCATCGTGCCGCCGCTGTCGATTGACGGGCCCACGCTCACCATTCGAAAGTTCAAGAAGGACAAGCTGACGCTCGATCAGCTGGTCAAGTTCGGCGCGATCTCGCCGGAGGGCGCCGAGATCCTCCAGATCATCGGCCGCGTCCGCTGCAACGTGTTGATCTCCGGCGGTACCGGCTCGGGCAAGACCACACTGCTCAACTGCCTGACCAACTATATCGAGCACGACGAACGCGTCATCACATGCGAGGACGCCGCCGAGCTCCAGCTCCAGCAGCCCCACGTGGTGCGGCTGGAAACCCGACCGCCCAACATCGAGGGTGAGGGACAGGTCACCATGCGCGAGCTGGTACGCAACTGCCTGCGTATGCGCCCCGAACGCATCATCGTCGGCGAGGTCCGCGGACCCGAGGCGTTCGACCTGCTCCAGGCCATGAACACGGGCCATGACGGCTCGATGGGCACGCTGCACGCCAACAACCCGCGCGAGGCCCTTTCGCGCTGCGAATCCATGATCACGATGGGTGGGTTTTCCCTTCCGTCGCGCACCATTCGCGAGATGATCTGCGCCTCGATCGACGTCATCGTCCAGGCCGCACGCCTGCGCGACGGCTCGCGCCGCATCACCCACATCACCGAGGTGATGGGCATGGAAGGCGACACCATCATCACCCAGGACATCTTCCTCTACGACATGGTCGGAGAGGACGCCAACGGCAAGATCATCGGCCGGCATCGCTCGACCGGCATCGGACGCCCCAAGTTCTGGGAGCGCGCCCGCTATTATGGCGACGAAAAACGCCTTGCCGCAGCGCTCGACGCGGCTGAAGTCGCGCCGACGACATGATGGGATCGGCGCAGCCATGAACATGCAGGTCCTCGCCCTCGCCTTCCTCGCCACCGCTGCCGTCGGCGGCATCGCCTGGGTATTCCTCTATCCGCTCCTGTCCGGTGAGCGGAAGGCGGAAGGCCGCCGTGCGTCGATCGCGCGCGCCGACGCGCCTGCGGCCAAGCAGGCTGAAAAGAGTCAGCGATCGCGCCGCGAGCAGGTCGAGACCTCGCTCAAGGATCTCGAGGCGCGGCGCCAGCAGGAAAAGAGCGTGCCACTCAGCGTCCGCCTGTCACAGGCAGGCCTCGACTGGACACCGCAGAAATTCTGGATCGTGTCCGCTGTCGTGGCGGGTGCGTTTTTCGCGGGCGTTCTACTGGGCGGAGGCGGCCTGCTCGGTGCCGCCGGCCTCGCCTTCGCTGGCGGCTTCGGCCTGCCGCGCTGGGCGCTGGGTTATCTGAAGAATCGACGCGAAGCGAAGTTCCTGAAGGCACTGCCAGATGCGGTCGATGTCATCGTCCGCGGCATCAAGGCCGGCCTGCCGCTGTTCGAATCGATCAAAGTCGTCGCGGCCGATGCGCCGGAACCGCTGCGCAGCGAGTTCCTCCAGATTATCGAGACGCAGGCGATCGGCATGCCGCTCGGCGAGGCCTGCACGCGGCTCTATGATCGCATGCCGCTGCCGGAAGCCAATTTCTTCGGTATCGTGGTGTCGATTCAGCAGAAGTCGGGCGGCAACCTCTCCGAAGCGCTCGGCAACCTCTCCAAGGTGCTGCGCGACCGCAAGAAGATGAAAGAGAAGATCCAGGCGATGTCGATGGAGGCCAAGGCCTCGGCCGGCATCATCGGCTCGCTGCCGCCGATCGTCATGTTCCTCGTCTATCTCTCGACGCCGCAATACATCTCGCTGCTGTGGACTCATCCCACCGGCCAGCTGATGCTGGTCGCCTGCGTCGTCTGGATGTCGATCGGCATCCTGGTGATGAAGAAGATGATCAACTTCGATTTCTGATGGTGCCGTATGGTCGACCTACTCGTCACGAAGCTGCACGACGTCCACTTCATGACCATGCTGCTTGCGGCCATCGCCGCAAGCGCGACCGTCTATACACTGGTGATGCCGCTGTTCGCCGGCGAAGGTCTTTCGAAGCGCATGAAGGCGGTGGCGAGCGAGCGTGAGCGAATCCGGCAGCGCGAGCGCGAACGCCTCAACAAGAACGAGAAGGTCACGCTGCGCCAGACGCCGAAACAGCTCGTCTCGAGGGTGGTCGAGGACTTCAACCTCACCAAATGGCTCGCGCAGGAGGCTGCGCGGGACAAGCTCATCATGGCGGGCTATCGAGGCCATGCGCCCTATGTCACCTTCCTGTTTGCCCGCATGGTGGCTCCGATCGTGCTGTTCGTCGGCGCGGTCGTCTACGTGTTCCTGATCGCACACATGGATAAGCCGATGCCGGTCAAGATCGGCATCTGCGTCGGCGCGGCCTATCTCGGCCTCCAGGCGCCGATGCTGTTCCTCAGGAATGCGATCTCCAAGCGCCAACTCTCGATCAAGCGCGCCTTTCCCGACGCGCTCGATCTGCTGCTGATCTGTATCGAATCCGGCATGTCGGTTGAAATGGCGTTCCGGAAAGTCGCCACCGAAATCGTCGGCCAGTCGATCGCGCTGTCGGAGGAGTTCACCCTGACCACGGCCGAGCTGTCCTATCTGCAGGATCGCAAGGTCGCCTATGAGAACTTGGCGCGGCGAACCGGGCTCGAGGGCGTCAAGTCGGTCTGCCTGGCGCTCCAGCAGGCGGAACGTTACGGCACCCCGCTCGGCCATTCCCTGCGCGTCATGGCGCAGGAAAACCGCGACATGCGCATGAACGAGGCCGAGAAGAAGGCCGCAGCGCTGCCGCCGAAGCTGACCGTGCCGATGATCCTGTTCTTCCTCCCAGTGCTGTTCGTCGTCATTCTCGGACCGACCGGTATCAAGATATCCGAACTGCACTGAAGCGGGCGCGGACCGCGCGCGGTCCGCAGGCGGTCTCCAGCGTGGAAGATCAGATGATCAGTCGGGCTGGCTGAGCGAGGCGACCGGAGTCCGCTTCGGCGCACCGCGCGGGGCGTCGTTGCGGCTCAGCATGTCCTTGAGGTAGGCGACATTGGCCGCGGCCTGGTCGGGCGGCAGGTCGGCCTTCACGATGGTCTCGGCTTCGGCGAAGCGGCCCTGGAGGCCGACGACGAGACCGAGATTCTGCCGCACCCGGCTACTGGCGCGGGGCGACGCGTAGGCCTGCCGCAGCGCCTCCTCCGCCTTTGGTAGATCCTTCGACAGCATGTAGGACAGGCCGACATTGGAGAGCACGCCGGGATCACCCGGTGCGATTCTCAGCGCGCTCGCATAATAGGAACGTGCCTCCTCGTGACGCCCCATCTGATCGAGCGCGGTGCCCTGCACCGAGAGCAGGCGCCAGTCCGGATTGTCGGGCGAGTGCGCCTTCGACAGCACGTCGAAAGCCTGCTGAAAATTACCGTTGTCGGCCAGCGCGCGGCCGTATTGGGCGAGCAGCGCCTTGTTGCCGGGATTGGCGATGGTCGCCTGCTCGAGCACAGCGGCTGCCTGGGCGCGCTGGCCGTTGGCGCGCAATGCCTGGCCGTAGCCGAGCGCCGCGTCGGCGTCCTTGGGATTGGCACGATAGCGCTCGCCATAGGTTTCGACGGCGCGCGCGGGATCGGTCGGAGCGGCCTCCGCCCGCGGGCCGACAGAGCCCGTGACATCGGAGAGTTTCGACATGGCCGTGCAGCCGCCGAGGCCCATGGCCACCACCGCGACCAGCGAGGTGGACGCGAGAAGCCGGGCAAGACTGAACCGTTGACGCATGACGCTTTGACTCTCGAGCCGATTGATCGAGCCGAACGCGCCAGCAATAGACTGTTAACCCTAACGGCCGGTTAACGCAGTATATTTTGCTCTTTCACGGCGGCGTCTGCGGCGGCGGGTCGCCTCCAAGGCCAAGGTCCGGGCCGATCGCTCTCACATACCCGTCCAGATCCCGCAGCAATTGCAGCCTTCGCCGCACCTGCTCTGCGACGTCGATTCCCGCGCGCGGTGCGCCCGACCATTCGCGCCGGAGGTCGTCGCGATTAAGCAGACGCTTCGTACTAAGCTCGTCGAGCTGAACACGATCGATACCGAGCACGTCAGCGGAGAGTTCGATCAATCGGCGCAGCAGCAATTTTGCCGTGGCAAGCGCCGCGACGTCGTGCTTGCGTGCGGACCTCGCGGCCTTGCCCTCGAGATCACCCCAGGCCTGTGAGGTGACGAGATAGACGTGGAGCGCGCTCGCCCAGTCCACCTCGCCGTCGGCATAGAAGGCGCGGCGGCTCAAGAGCCGGCGGGCGAATGTTGCGACCTGATCCCGCTTCAGCGCTGTGCATGAGCCGATCTCGATCGCCGACTGGACGGCCGGATCACGGGAAAAATCCCGTCCTGCCGGCAGCCTGATGACGCCGTCCGGCAGGTTCGAGTCGAGCGGTCTGAAGGCGCCATCGTTGCGCGACCGCGAGTAGCGGGTGATCGCGAACCGATGCTCGGTGCGGCCGGCATGAGACGATGGGCCAAAATGGATGATGTTGAAACCGGCATCGTCACCGGCCTGCCCGGTCGAGGACGGGCAGGACAGGACATAGATCGTGCGCCAGAACACTTCACTGCTCTTGCTCCATGTCGCGCGCGGATCGGGGATCGAATAGCGGGTCAATCCCTCGACATGCCGGTGTCCGTGCAGGACCAGATTGACGTTGAGCGAGGTTGCCGCTTCGAGGAAGGTCGCGGGCGCTGCCAGATACATCAGCGGCTCGTCGGGCACACCGAGAAACCGCTTTCCTTCTCCGGTCGCCTGCGGCAACGGATGATGGTGCATCGCGAGCACGCGCACCAGGTTTTCCGCCGGCTCGGCAAAATCGGCACGTCCGGCCGAACCCATGCTGCCTGCGAGCTCGACGCTCAGCCGCGCGGAATCCGCAACCATCGCCTGGTAGATGTTCTCGTCGACATTGCCGCTCGCGAGCGTCGTCAGGCTCGCCCGGTTGGAATCCAGCAGCACCATATCGAGGCCGGCCTGGCGGTAGTAGACACTCTTCGAGGTCCGCGGCAGATGCAGGTAGTCATAGGCATCGTGGAGGCCTGCGCGCTGGTTGGGCCGCTTGATGTCATGATTGCCGGCAATCGCCTGGATGTCAGTGAACAGGCCGGTCTGCCGGAAGGACGCGATGACGGCGAGCGCTTCGTCGAGCGCGCGGGGCGTCGGGTCGTCCACGAGATCGCCCGTGATCAGCAGAATGCGGTCGGGAGCATCGGCAAAGGCCGCCATCCTCTGGCCGATCTCGGCGCTGAGCGCCTCGATCGCCGCAAGCAGCCGGCCTGACCCGTCCAGATGCAGGTCGGAGATCTGCGCAATGACGAACGATCTATCCATTTTGCGCCGCTCATTGCGAATGCTGCGTCGCCCAAACGATTGAGAGAAATGCCTTAGATGAACGAGTTCAGGCTGCTATCGACTGAGGTGGGTATCGACCGTTTGCCGCAGCGTCCTTGCGCTCGACGTGCAGAACGGCGCGGCACAATCTATAATATTTGCCGATAATGCCACAACCGTAGCGCTAGTAAAGCCCTGCGGCCGCGCTCTCGTGAACGGCAGTTCTCAAGCAAGGAATACGAGATCGCCCGGCAATGGTTTCGTCTCGCTCGATCAATACTCGATGGCAAGCCGCTTGCGGATTTCGTCGACGCGCTTGTCGAGCGCGTCGAACCGCGCGTGGACGGAGCGGTCGTGGAGATAGAAGACGTAACCGCCGGCAAGGAATGCGAATATCCAATGGTGATGCTCGACATAGCCGAAAATCGCCTCGACGGCCTGGCCGATGAATGTGACCACGCTCCACACAAATTCCATTGCGTTTCCTCCCGGCAGGCTCCGTCTTCGGTCGTCGGCGGTCTCCTGCACAATTTTCCATAGATCCGGCAACCGTTGCCGGAACCTAGCATGGCCGCCTTGCCGCGAGTAGCGGCTCGCCGCATGGTGACAGCAATGCCGATTGCGGCCGCGGCAAAACTCTGCGAAGTCTCGTCCGTTCGTATGACCTGTATTTGGACCCGCCAATGCCTTCCGTCTTCGAGACGTCGTCCGCCGCCATCCCGATCACCTTCGTCACCAGGTCGAGTTGGGATGCGTTGCGCGAGACACTGCCGCCGGCGCAGTGCCAGTTCGCCACCGCCAGCGCCTTCACCGCCAAGCCGGGCGGCTATCTTGCGCTGCCAGCGCCCGACGGCGCGATTGCGCAAATCCTGTTCGGCCTCGAGGACGACGACGCCAGGTCGCGTGACCTGTTCCGGCCGGGCGCGCTGTCCGGCCTGCTGCCGCCGGGCATTTACCGCTTTGCCAATGCACCGCACGATGCACGGCTGGCGGCGCTCGCTTTTGCACTGGGGTGCTACCGGTTCGCGCGCTACCGCAAGGCTGACAGGCCCGACGTCCGGCTGGTGCCGCCTGATGGCGTCGACGCGGCCGAGATCGATCGCGTCGCGGATGCCGCGATGCTGGCGCGTGATCTCATCAACACGCCGTCCAACGACATGGGGCCAGCGGAACTGGCTGCAGCCGCGCAGGACCTCGCGGCCGAATTCGGCGCAAGCTTCGCCTGCACCATCGGCGACGATTTGGAGAAGAACTTTCCGCTGATCCACGCCGTCGGCATGGCCTCCGACCGCGCGCCGCGGCTGATCGACATCGGTTGGGGCGATCCGGCTCACCCCAAGGTGACGCTGGTCGGCAAGGGCGTCTGCTTCGATACCGGCGGGCTCGACCTGAAGCCGTCGGGCGGCATGCTGATCATGAAGAAGGACATGGGCGGCGCCGCCAACGTGCTGGCGCTGGCGCGGATGGTGATGGACGCCAAGCTGAAGGTGCGGCTGCGCGTGCTGATTCCTGCGGTCGAGAACGCGGTCGCGGGCAACGCCTTCCGCCCGCTCGACATCTTCACCTCGCGCAAGGGCATCACGGTGGAGATCGGCAACACCGACGCGGAAGGCCGGCTCGTGCTCGCCGACGCGCTGGCGCTGGCCGACGAGGACAAGCCGGACCTCCTGATCGACCTCGGCACATTGACGGGCGCCGCACGCGTTGCGCTGGGGCCGGATTTACCGCCCTTTTACACCAATGATGAGACGCTTGCTGCCGACGTCGCGCGCTACGCGGTGAAGGAGAACGATCCGTTGTGGCGCATGCCGTTGTGGCCGGCTTACGATGCGTGGCTGGATTCCAAGACCGCCACCATCACCAACGCACCGTCCGGCGGCTTCGCCGGCTCGATCATTTGCGCGCTGTTCCTGCAACGCTTCGTCGAGCAGGCCAAAAGCTGGCTGCATGTCGACATCTACGGCTGGACGCCTTCGGCGAAGCCAGCGCGGCCCGAAGGCGGCGAATGCCAGGCCGCGCGCGCCATCTACGCATTGCTGGGTGAGCGCTATGCATGATCCAGGAATTGATCCAAGAATCGATGCAAGGCTGGCGCCGGCGCGCGGCGACCTCGCCGCGAAATACCTCGAAGGCAAGGTGAAAGCGGACCGCTTCGTCACCGGCGAGGAGTTCGAGGTGGTCGATCCGATCGCGCCGGTGCGCGAGCAGCCGTCCTCGAGCGCTATGCTGATGACGCAGGCGCTGCGCGGCGAGCGCGTCACGGTCTATGATCGCAACGGCGAGGGCTGGGCCTGGGGCCAGCTCAACGGCGATGGCTATGTCGGCTGGCTGCCGGATGCGGCGCTCATGAAGCCAACGGCCGCCCCGACCCACGTCGTCAGTGCGCTACGGACATTTGCCTTCCCCGGACCTTCGATCAAGCTGCCGCCGGCCGATGCGCTGGTGCTTGGCTCCAGGATCGCGGTGGCGCGCGAGGACGGCATTTTCGCCGTGACGCCCACCGGCGCCTTTCTGCCGAGAACGCATCTTGCGCCGCTCGATCATCGCGAGCCGGACTTCGTCGCCGTCGCCGAGCGCTTCGTCGGCACGCCCTATCTCTGGGGCGGCAAAAGCAGTCTGGGCATCGATTGCTCGGGCCTGGTGCAGGTATCGCTGACCGCCGCAGGCATCGGCTGTCCCCGCGACAGCGACATGCAGCAGGCAGGGCTCGGCCGCGCACTGGAGCCGCACGAGCGCAACAGCTTGCGGCGTGGCGATCTGATCTTCTGGAAGGGCCATGTCGCGATCGTCCGCGACGGCGGCACCATGGTCCACGCCAACGCGCATCATATGGCAACGGCGATCGAGCCGATCGAGCCGGCCCTTGCGCGGATCAGGGCGGCCGGCAGCGAGGTCGTCGCGATCAAGCGACTCTAGCGACACCTCGCAGGATGGGTAGAGCGCAGCGAAAACCCATCGCACGCCCTACCCGCCTTGCCGAGATCTGTTTGCCTCAGAATGCGTGCAAGTGCGGCAGGTTCGTCGGGCCGCCGCCACCCAATACGGGCGCATTCACGACGCGTGGCGGCGGCGGCACATCGTAAACATGGCCGTAGCCTCCCCGCGGAGCCGCGCCCCCGACGACGCCGTCGAGCTCGATCGCGGATAGCTCGCGCATCGCCTCTGCTTCGATTGCAATGAACGTCATTTCTGCGCTCCTGTCGCTGTCGCGAGACTGCCTCGCGCCCATTCGTACAGAATGTCGCCGCGAACGCTCAGCCGCCGTGATCGCGGTCACGCAAGATCAGGTCGCGACCGACCCGTTGCCAGCCGTCTCCAGCCGGAACGCCGCCGCAAACAGCGCGCGCGTGTAATCGGTCTTGGGGTTCTTGAACAGCTCGGCCGCCTGGCCTTCCTCGACCACCTTGCCGCCGCGCATCACGATGAGATGGCTCGCAAGCGAGGCCACGACGCGCAGATCGTGTGAGATGAACATGTAGGTGAGCTCGCGCTTGCGCTGGAGCTCGCGCAACAGGTCCACCATCTGCGCCTGGAACAACATGTCGAGCGCGCTGGTCGGCTCGTCCAGCACGACGAAATCCGGCTCCAGCACCACCGCCCGCGCGATGCTGATGCGCTGGCGCTGCCCGCCTGAGAACTCGTGCGGATAGCGGTAGCGGGTGTCCGGCTTCATCCCGACATCCTCGAGCGCCTTGACGACGCGCGCCTCGCGCTCCTCGCGCGACAGCTTTGGCTGGTGCACGGAGAGCCCCTCGGCGATGATGTCTGCGATCGACATGCGTGGGCTGAGCGAACCGAACGGATCCTGGAACACGATCTGCATGTCGCGCCGGAAAGGCCGCATCTCCTTGAAGCGCAGGCCCTGGATGTCCTTGCCCAGGAACACGATGCGTCCGTCCGAGGAGATCAGCCGCAGCAATGCGAGCCCCAGCGTCGTCTTGCCCGAACCGGATTCACCGACGACACCGAGTGTCTCGCCCTTGCGTACGGCGAGGCTGACGCCGTCGACCGCCTTGATGTGACCCACCGTCTTGCGCATCAGGCCGCGCTTGATCGGAAACCATACCTTCAGATCCTCGGCCGACATCACCACGGGCGCGTCCGGCTGCGGCGGCGCTGGATCCGGCTTCGGCTCCGCCGCCAGCAGGTCCTGCGTGTAGGGATGTTTCGGAGTCTTGAAGACCTGCTCGACCGGTCCCTGCTCGACGATCTCGCCCCCCTTCATGACACAGACCTGGTCGGCGATGCGGCGCACGATGCCGAGGTCGTGGGTGATGAACAGCAGGCTCATGCCGAGCCGCGCGCGGATGTCGGCAAGCAGCGCCAGGATCTGCGCCTGCACGGTGACGTCGAGCGCGGTGGTCGGCTCGTCCGCGATCAGCAGGTCCGGCTCGTTGGCGAGCGCCATCGCGATCATCACGCGCTGGCGCTGGCCGCCGGAAAGCTGGTGCGGATAGCTCTTGAGCCGCGTCTCGGGCTCGGGAATGCCAACCTGCGTCAGCAGCTCCAGCGTGCGCTGGCGCGCCTGCGCATTGCTGGTCGGATTGTGCAGCTGGATGATCTCGCCGATCTGCGCCTCGATCGTGTGCAGCGGATTGAGCGAGGTCATCGGCTCCTGGAAAATGATGGAGATGTCGCTACCGCGAATCTCCCGCATCTGTTGCTCCGACTGGTCGATCAGCTCGTGTCCCTTGAAGCGGATGCTGCCCGAGGGATGCGACGCGTTCGGATAGGGCAGCAGCTTCAGGATCGAAAGCGCGCTGACCGACTTGCCGGACCCGGATTCGCCGACCAGCGCCAGGCACTCGCCGCGCTTGATCTGGAACGAGACCTTGTCGACCGCAAGCGTCGTGGCGCCGCCCTGGTGGAAGGCCACCGAGAGGTCGCGCACGCTAAGCAACGGCTGGTTGATCGCGTCCATCGTCTACCTGAAGGTCTTGCGCGGATCGAAGGCGTCGCGCACGGCTTCGCCGATGAAGATCAAAAGCGACAGCATGATCGCGATCGAGAAGAAGCCGGAAAAACCGAGCCAGGGCGCCTGCACGTTGGACTTGCCCTGCGCCAGCAGCTCGCCGAGCGACGGCGAGCCGGGCGGCAGCCCGAAGCCAAGGAAGTCGAGCGCCGTCAGCGTCATGACCGACGAGGAGACGATGAACGGCAGGAACGTCATCGTCGCGACCATGGCGTTCGGCAGCAAATGCTTGAACATGATCACGGCATTCGACACGCCGAGTGCCCGCGCCGCCTGGATGTACTCGAAATTGCGCCCTCGCAGAAATTCCGCGCGCACGAGTCCGACCAGCGACACCCAGGAGAACAACAGCAGGATGCCGAGAAGCACGAAGAAGCCGGGCACGAGCACCGACGACAGGATCAGCAGCAGATAGAGCGAAGGGATCGCAGTCCATATCTCGATGAAGCGCTGGAACAGCAGGTCGATCCAGCCGCCGAAATAGCCTTGCACCGCGCCGGCGGCGATGCCGACGACGGAGGAGACGATGGTCAGGCAGAGGCCGAACAGCACCGAGATACGGAAACCATAGATCAGGCGCGCGATCACGTCGCGGCCCTGATCGTCGGTCCCGAGCCAGTTGTATTCGAGGTCGCGGCAGCTCCTGAGGCCCTTCTTCTCGACCACCGGCTTGCACTGCGCTTCGGTCAGCATCCAGGTCGGCGGCGACGGCGCTGGCGTCGGCAGATCGAGATTATGGGTGTCGTAGGAGTAGCGGATCAGCGGCCAGACGATGCTGCCGCCCTTCTCCTTGATCAGCTTCTGCAGATAGGGATCACGATAGTCGGCCGCGGTTTCGAAATCGCCGCCGAAGGTAGTCTCGGAGTAAGTCACGAAGGCCGGCCAGTAGAGGTGACCGTCAAACTTGACCAGGAATGGCCGGTCGTTGGCGATCAGTTCGGCGAACAGCGAGGCCACGAAAAGGAACATGAAGATCCAGAGCGACCAGTAGCCGCGCCGGTTCGCCTTAAAATTCTGCCAGCGGCGCCTGTTGAGCGGCGATGGCACGAACGGCTTGCGCGTGATCGGCACGGCGTCGCCGAGCGGCGACTTCGCGGTGGTCTCGATCGGGGTGGGGACGGTCAGCGTCATCAGACCTCCCGCGCCTCGAAATCGATCCGCGGATCGATCCACATGTAGGTCAGATCCGAGATCAAGTTGACCACGAGGCCGACGAGCGAAAAGATGAAGAGCGTGCCGAACACCACGGGGTAGTCGCGGTTGAGAACGCTTTCGAAGCTGAGCAATCCCAACCCGTCCAGTGAAAAGATGGTCTCGATCAGAAGCGAGCCCGAGAAGAAAGCGTGAATGAAGGTGCTGGGAAAGCCTGCGATCACGATCAGCATCGCGTTGCGGAAGACGTGGCCATAGAGCACCCGGTTCTCGCTGCAGCCCTTCGCGCGCGCGGTCATCACATATTGCTTGCGGATCTCGTCCAGAAACGAGTTCTTGGTCAGGAACGTCATGGTGGTGAACGCGCCGAGCCCCATGGCGATCAGCGGCAACGTCAAATGCCAGAAGTAGTCGATGATCTTCCAGTACCAGGGAAACTCCGACCAGCCGTCCGACGTCAGGCCGCGCAGCGGGAACCAGTTGAAGAACGAGCCCCCGGCAAACAGGATGATCAGGAGGATCGCGAACAGGAAGCCGGGAATGGCATAGCCGAGCACGAGCACGCTCGACGTCCAGGTGTCGAAGCGCGTCCCGTCCTTGACCGCCTTGCGGATGCCGAGTGGAATCGAGATCAAATAGGTCAGCAGCGTCAGCCAGATGCCGAGCGAGATCGAGACCGGAAGCTTTTCCTTGACGAGCTGGAGTACGCTGACGTCACGAAAATAGCTCTTGCCGAAGTCGAAGCGGGCAAAATTCCATACCATCAGTGCGAAGCGTTCCGGCGCAGGCTTGTCGAAGCCGAACTGCACCTCGAGCTTCTTGATGAAATCGGGGTCGAGGCCCTGCGCACCCCGATATTTCGAGTTGATCGCATCCGCGCCGGCGCCTACCTGTCCCGGCGCGCGCTGCGCAAAATCGCTACCGCCCGAAATGCGCGAGGTGCCACCGGTGTCGGCGCCCGAAAGCTGCGCGATCACGCGCTCGACCGGGCCGCCCGGCGCGAACTGCACGACGATGAAGGAGACAAAGAGAATCCCGAGCAGGGTCGGGATCATCAGGAGGATGCGGCGGGCGATATAGGCACTCATGATTATTTCGCCTGCTCGAGCTTGGCTGCCTTCGCGCCATCATGCCACCAGATATCGGGAGCACCGACGCCGTTGGCGTAGCGCGGCAGCGTCTGCGGGTGGCCGAACTGGTCCCAATAAGCCAGCCGGTGCGTCTTGTTATACCATTGCGGCACCCAATAGCGGCCGGCGCGGAACAGACGATCGAAGGCGCGGCAGGCGATGGTCAACTCCTCGCGGCTGTCGGCCGCCATGATCTTCTCGATCATGGCGTCGATAGCCGGGCTGGCGATGCCCGCGAGATTGTATGAGCCCTTGGTTGCCGCGACCTGGGAGGAAAAGAACGAGCGCATGGCATCGCCCGGCGTCGCCGACATGCTGAAGCGCTGGATCGTCATGTCGAAGTCGAAATCTTCCTGGCGCACCTTGTATTGCACGGCATCGACGAGACGCACGCTCGCTTCGATGCCGAGCGTACCGAGGTTCTTGATGTAGGGCGCGTGATGCGGCTGGAACGAAGGCTCGTCTAGCAGGAACTCGATCCTGAACACCTCGCCATTCGGCAGCACCCGCTTGCCATCCTTGATGGGCACGCCGGCCTCGGTCAGCAGTTGTTGCGCCTTGCGGAGCAGGCTTCGGTCTTGCCCGGAGCCGTCCGAGACCGGCGGCGTAAACGGCGCCGCGAACACTTCGTCCGGGACCTGACCGCGGAACGGCTCCAGCAGCTTCAGTTCCTCGGACGAAGGGGCCGCATCGCCTGCCATGAGGTCCGAATTCTGGAACGGCGATACGGTGCGGGCATAGGCCCCGTACATGATGGTCTTGTTGGTCCATTCGAAGTCGAAGGCATTGATCAAGGCCTCGCGCACGCGAGGGTCTTTGAACTTGTCACGCCGCGTGTTGATGAACCAGCCTTGCGCACCGGACGGCGTATCGTCGGGCACGACCTCCATCTTGACGCGACCGTCCTTCACGGCAGGAAAGTCGTAGCGCGTCGCCCAGATGCGCGAGGTGAACTCCTCGCGATAAAGATAGTTCTTGCCGGTGAAGCCTTCGAAGGCGACGTCGCGGTCGCGATAGAATTCGTAGCGCACGATATCGAAATTGTAGCTGCCGCGGCACACCGGAAGATCGGCAGCCCACCAGTCCTTCACCCGTTCGAACTCGACGTAGCGATTGACCTCGAACTTGCCGACCTTGTACGGACCCGAGCCGAGCGGAATCTCCAGGGACGATTCGTCGAACGGGCGAGACGCGTAATAGGCGTTGGAGAAGATCGGCAGGCTCGCGACATAGAGCGGCACGTCGCGCGCCCGTCCCTTGGCGAAGGTGACGACCAGCGTGGCATCGTCGAGAGCTTCTGCGCTGACGAAGTCGCGCATCTGCACGATGATCAGCGGATGGCCCTTGGTCTTCAGCGACGTCAACGAGAACGCCGCGTCGTGCGCGGTGAGCTTCGTGCCGTCGTGGAATTTCGCCTCGGGCCGCATCGTGAAGCGATAGACCAGCCTGTCCGGCGATATCTGCACGGATCTGGCGGCAAGCCCGTACATTGCGTCAGGCTCGTCGTTTGCGCGCACCATCAGCGGCACAAACGTCATGTCCATGCCCTGCGCGCCGTCGCCCTTCAGGATGTAGGCATTGAGCGAGTTGAAGGTCTGGTAGGACTGATTGTAGGCGCGCACCGACGGAATGAGGGAGAACATGCCTCCCTTCGGTGCATCGAGATTGACGTACTCGAAATGATGAAAGTCGGCGGGGTACTTGAGATCGCCGAACGCCGAGATGCCGTGCGCCTCGCCTCCCCCTTCCGAAGCCTGCGCACCGCGCGACAGCGGTGCGCCGAGTGACACCCCGAAGGCGCCGCCGGCACCCAAGGCCAGCACATGGCGGCGTGACATCTGCGTCATCCAGGCAACGTCCTTCACGACTTCTTTGCGATCCGCGCCGCCTTGTCTGCGTCGTACCACCACACGAACGGGAAGCCGGACTGACCGTATCTGGGCAATTCCGCCGGCCGACCGAAACGATCCCAGCGCGCGGTGCGCACCTTCGAATAGGTCCACTGCGGAATGACGTAGTGATTCCACAGCAGCACGCGGTCGAGCGCCTTGGTTGCGGCGACGAGATCGTCGCGATCCCTGGCGTAGATCACCCGCTCGATCAGCTTGTCGATCGCAGGGTTCTTGATGCCGCTGATGTTGCGCGATCCGGGAATATCGGCGGTCTTGGACGACCAGAACTCGCGTTGCTCGTTGCCTGGCGACTGCGACTCGCCCCAGGAGTTGGTGACGACGTCGAAATCCCATTCGCGCGTCCGGTTCTCGTATTGGGTCGGATCGACCGTCCGCACGCTCACGGCGATGCCGAGCCGCTCCAGCGACGGCTTGTAGAACAGTGTGACCCGCTCGAAGCTCGGATCCTGGTTCAGCAGCTCCATGGTGAACTGCGCACCGGTCTTGACGTCGACCAGCTTGCGGTCGCGCACCTCGTAGCCGGCCTCCTTGAACAGGCGCAGCGCCTCGCGCAGATTGTCGCGCACCGCTTCCGGACTGCCGCCGACCGGATTGGTGTAGGCCGTCGTGAAGACTTCGGGCGGGACTTCGGCGCGGACGGTCTCGAGGATATCGAGTTCCTTGCCCTGCGGCACCCCGGTTGCCATCAGTTCGTCGATGCCATCGAAATAGCTGCTGACGCGCTTGTACTGACCGTAGAAGATCTGCTTGTTCATCTCCTCGAAGTCGAACGCGTAGTTGAGCGCACGTCGTACGCGGGGATCGCTGAACTTGGCGCGGCGCAGGTTCGGCACGAAGGCTTGCATCACGCCCGAGCTGCGATTGGCGAACTCCTCGAGGATCACGCGCTTTTCGGTCACGGCCGGGAAGTCGTAGGCCGTCGCCCAGCTCTTCGCACTGTTCTCGGTGCGCCAATCGACCTGATCGGCCTTGAAGGCCTCGATCGCCACGGTGGCGTCGCGGAAATATTCGTAGCGCATCTCGTCGAAATTATTGCGGCCCACGTTGGCGGCGAAATCGCGCCCCCAATAGTCCTTGACGCGCTCCAGCGTCATCGACCGCCCGGCAACGAACTCCTTCACCTTGTAGGGGCCGGAACCAAGCGGCACTTCGAGCGTGGTGGCGGAGACATCGCGCTTGCGGCCTTGCGCGTCCGTCCCCTCCCACCAATGCTTCGGCAAGACCGTGAGCTGCCCAACGATCTGCGGCAATTCGCGGTTGCCGGGCGCGTCGAACACGAACTTCACCTCGCGCTCACCGACCTTCTCGGCTTTCACCACATGGCTGTAATAGGCCGAATACATCGGGTGATGCTTCTTGAAGGAATCCAGCGAGAAGATCACGTCGTCCGCGGTGACAGGCTTGCCGTCGTGCCATTTGGCCTGCGGCCGTAAGCGATATGAGACGTAGGAGAAATCGTCCGGGTGGCTGACGGCTTCGGCCAGCGCGCCGTACTCGGTCGAGACTTCGTCGAGCGCGGGCGTCAGGAGGGATTCGTAGATGAATGCGACGGCGCCGGCGACCTGCCCCTTCACCCCCGAGACCACGATGTTGAAATTGTCGAAGGTGCCGACCGCGATCTGGCGCGCGACACCGCCTTTGGGCGCGTCCGGATTGACGTAGTCGAAGCGTTTGAAGTCGGCTGGGTACTTGACCTTTCCGAACAGCGACAACGCATGGCGCCAAGGCAGCGCATTTGAAGCCGCCTCGCCGGCAGATTCAGCATGAGCGGCGCCGATGACGGGGACGCCCGCGAGGGAACCAAAAGCGGGGAGCGCTACGGCAGCAGTGCCGGTGAGCAGGAGATCGCGTCGGGTTATGGCCAAATCAACATCCCTGGTCTTGAAGGAGGTTACCCCTTTAAGGGCTCAATATAGGCGAGGTTTCGACCGAATATGTTGCTTTTTCCTCATCTTGGAAGCCCGGACGGCCTGTCCGATGCGGCCAAACGCCCCGATAAACTCACCGCGAGGCCCAGATACGGAAACGGCCAGGCTTTTCAGCCTGGCCGCATATTCCAAGATCGATTTTTGAGGCCCTACTTCGACGCCGTCGGCAGCGGCTTCGGGCTGTCGGAGAGGCTGTTCAGGTAAGCGATGACGTCGGCGCGCTCGCTGTCCTTCGGAATGCCGGCAAAACCCATCGCTGTGCCGGGGACGGCGGCCTTGGGATTGGCAATGAACTTGTTGAGTGCGTCGAAGTCCCAAGTGCCGCCCTTGGCCTTCATCGCAGCCGAGAAGTTGAAGCCGCCGCGGCCCTCGCCGACATGGTCGCCGACGACGCCAAAGAGGTTCGGACCGACGCGATTCGGGCCGCCCTTCTCGAAGGTGTGGCACGCGCCGCACTTCTTGGCAGCGGCAGCGCCCTTCTCGACGGAGGCGGTCTGGAGCAGCTTTTCGATCGGTTCGGGGGCTGCTGCGGCAGCGCCGCCTTCCTTGCCGTGGCCGGCATCTTCCTTCACGGCGATCTCGAAGCCCGGCTTTTCCGGCAGCTTGGGCGAGAACAGCGCATTGGCGGTGAAGCTCGTCACCAGCAGGATGAGACAGGTGCCGAGCACGGCACCGAGAATCTTGTTGAGTTCGAAAGAGTCCATTTCCGGCCAGGCCCCACACCGCAAGAAGGAAGCAGCGGCCCAAACGGCCGCCAGGACGAGCCTCGGGAGAATCAAACGTTCCTTATTGTTTCCCCGAGTTTTGCCATTGAGATATCGGTTTGCCCGGGGTCTGGCAACCCGTATAAGCGACCCGGCTTTCAGGCCATCCCCATTCCATTTCTCGGAGCGGAAAACGTCCCATTTCCGGGCCCTTGAACTCAAGCCTTTGAATCAATGACCGACCCTCGCATCCTGGTGCTGATCCCGGCCCGCATGGCAGCCACCCGTCTGCCCGGCAAGCCGCTCGCCGACATCGCCGGCCTGCCCATGATCGTGCATGTGATGCGGCGCGCCGAGGCCGCCGGCATCGGCCGGGTCGCGGTGGCGACCGACACGGCCGAGATCGCGTCTGTCGTATCAGCCCATGGCGGTGAGGCCGTGATGACCCGCTCCGACCACCCCTCTGGCTCCGACCGCATCCACGAGGCGATGCAGAAGCTGGACCCCTCGGGCAAGGCCGAGATCGTGGTCAATCTCCAGGGAGATTTCCCGACCATCACGATCGACAACATCCGCGAGGTGCTGCCGCCGCTGGACGATCCGGCTGTGGACATCGCGACGCTGGCTTCGCAGATCCATACCGAGGAGGAGGACCTCGCGCCGAGCGTCGTGAAAGCGGTGGGGACCTCGGTGGGCGGCCGGCGGATGCGCGCACTTTATTTCACCCGCGCGACCGCCCCGACCGGCGACGGACCGCGTTACCACCATATCGGCCTCTACGCCTATCGCCGCGCCGCACTGGAGCGCTACGTCCGGCTTCCGCCCTCGCCGCTGGAATTGCAGGAAAAGCTCGAGCAACTCCGGGCGCTGGAGGCCGGCATGCGGATCGACTTCACCATCGTCGACACCGTGCCCCGCGGGGTCGACACGCCCGCGGATCTCGAGACCGCCCGCAGCATCCTTTCCAAATCCTGAGCCGCTGTTACAAGGCCCGTCATGAGCAAGCTGAAAATCGCATTCCAGGGCGAGCCTGGCGCCAATTCCCACATCGCCATCGTCGAGGCCTATCCCGACGCCGAGCCGATGCCCTGCGCCACCTTCGAGGACGCGCTGTCGGCGATCTCGTCGGGTGAGGCCGATCTCGGCATGATCCCGATCGAGAATTCGGTCGCGGGCCGGGTCGCCGACATCCACCATCTGCTGCCGGCCTCCGGCCTCTTCATCGTCGGCGAGTGGTTTCTGCCGGTCCGCCATCAGCTGATGGCGGTGAAGGGGACCAGGATTTCCGACATCAAGAGCGTCGAGAGCCATGTCCATGCGCTCGGCCAGTGCCGGCGCGTCATCCGCAAGCTTGGCATCAAGCCGATCGTGCACGCCGACACCGCCGGCAGCGCCCGCGACATCTCCGAGCGCAACGACAAGACAGTCGCCGCGATCGCCTCTCGCCTCGCCGCAAAGATCTACGGCCTCGACATCCTGGCCGAGGACATCGAGGACGAGGCGCACAACACCACGCGCTTCGTGGTGCTGGCGCGTGAGCCGAAATGGGCGGCGCAAGGTTCGGGCCCGCTGGTCACCACTTTTGTCTTCCGGGTGCGCAACCTTCCCGCCGCGCTCTACAAGGCGCTCGGCGGCTTTGCCACCAATGGCGTCAACATGACCAAGCTCGAGAGCTACATGGTCGACGGCAATTTCTTCGCCACGCAGTTTTACGCCGACGTTGATGGCCACCCCGACGACAAGGGGCTCGCCTTCGCGATCGAGGAACTGAAATTCTTCTCGCGCGAATTCCGCATCGTCGGCGTGTATCCCGCGCACCCGTTCCGCGCGACGTTCAGCGAGACGCAGCAGGACTAGTTTCGTATCCCGGATACCGTTTACGCCGTCGCTCTCAGCCCGAACGCCTTTGCCAGCAGCGAATACGACTTCTTCCGCGCGTCGTGGTCATACACCGCCGTGATCACCATCAGCTCATCCGGCTTGCTGGAATCGAGCAGCGGCTGAAGCTTCTTCTGTACCGTCGCAGGGCTGCCGACGAACAGGCGCGAGCGGTTGCGGAGGATCGAGGTGCGCTCGGAGTCGGAGTAAGGATAGGCCAGCGCCTCCTCGACGCTCGGCAGCGGCAGATATTGACCGCGGTCGCGGCGCAGCCGGTTAAGGTCGAAGGACGTGGCGAGCTTTTCGGCCTCCTCGTCGGTGTCAGCCGTGATGACCGCGACGGCGAGGATCGCGTGTGGCGCCGCGCGCCAGGCCGAGGGCTGGAAGCGGTTGCGGTAATGCACCATCGCGTCGATCGCATCATGGGAAGCGAAGTGATGCGCGAAGGCGAAGCCCATGCCGACCTGGGCGGCCAATTCCGAGGAATAATCGCTGGAGCCGAGCAGCCAGATCGGCGGCAACGGCGTGTCGTCGGGCATCGCGACGACGTTGTGATAGGGATGTCCTGCGGGGAATTCGCGGGTTTGCCACAAGATCAGCTCGTGCAGCCGCTCCAGGAAATCGTCGCCCTCGCGGCGGTCGAGCCGGCTGCGAAGCGCATACGCCGTGGCGCCGTCGGTGCCGGGCGCGCGGCCGAGGCCAAGGTCGATGCGGCCGGGAAACAGCGCCTCCAGCATCTTGAAGCGCTCGGCCACGACCAGCGGCGCGTGGTTGGGCAGCATCACCCCGCCCGAGCCGACCCGGAGGTGCCTCGTCACCGCCGCGATCTGCCCAATCATCACGTCGGGCGCGGGGCTCGCGACGGAGGCGAGGTTGTGATGCTCGGCGAGCCAGTAGCGGACATAGCCGAGCCCATCGACATGACGCGCCAGATCGATGCTGTTGCGCAGCGCCGCGGCGGGTCTTGTGCCTGTGGTGACGACGGAGAGGTCGAGGACTGAGAGCGGGATCATGGCGCGCTAACGTAGTGGAGGCTGGCGGAGCGGCAATGGGCAGACAACGCAGGTCTGACGTGTACCGGCCGCGAACCCGCCAGCCTGATCGAACGCAATGTTGGGATAGAATGCCCCTCCATAACACAGCGTACATACTGCCCACCAAAGAGAGGCCGGCCCACGAGCCTCAAATATTCGAGCATACATCTGATATTTCTAAGATATTATTCTTTTGGAGGGCTTCCCACCCGAATTGGATGCAGCGCAATATTTGGCATATATCGGCAACAGATGGGCTATTTCCCACCTCCGATGGGCTGTCGAGGGGCCTCTCTTTGCCCTATCTTACCCTCTCCCAATTAGCGCTGACCGCCGGCCGCCAAAATCTGGAGTGAGTGGTGCCATGACCGATCCGACGACGCCTGCCCACGCCGACGGGCGAGACGGGAACCTTGCCGTCCGGCGGCCTGCTATCTCCTTCGAGTTCTTTCCGCCCAAGACGGAAGATATGGAGCGCAATCTCTGGGACACCATCAACCGGCTGGCCCCGCTCGATCCGAAATTCGTCTCGGTGACCTATGGCGCCGGCGGCTCGACCCGTGAGCGCACTCACTCCACCATCGCACGCATCCTGAAGGAGACTGCGCTGCTGCCGGCCGCGCATCTGACCTGCGTCGGCGCCTCGCGCGGCGAGATCGACGACATCGTCGACCGCTATCACGAGGTCGGCGTCCGCCACATCGTGGCGTTGCGCGGCGATCCGGCCGGCGGTATCGGCACGCCCTATTCCAGCCATCCCGACGGCTACCAGAGCTCGGCCGATCTCGTCGCTGGGATCAAGAAGCGGCATGCGGATATCGAAGTCTCGGTCTCGGCCTACCCCGAGAAGCACCCCGAAGCGCGCGACTTCGACGCCGACATCGACACGCTGAAGGCCAAGGTCGATTCCGGCGCGACCCGCGCGATCACGCAGGTCTTCTTCGATAACGACCTCTACTTCCGCTATCTCGATCGCGTCCGCGCCCGGGGGATCAACATCCCGATCGTGCCGGGCATCATGCCCATGCACAATTTCAAGCAGGCCCGCAATTTCGTCACCCGCGCCGGCACCAGCGTGCCGGACTGGTTCGCCGCCAAATTCGAGGGCCTCGATGACGATGCCGAGACCCGCAAGCTGGTGGCCGCGACGGTCGCAGCCGGCCAGGTGCAGAAGCTCGCCAAGAACGGCGTCGACACCTTCCATTTCTACACCATGAACCGCGCCGATCTCGTGTTCGCGATCAGCCATTTGCTCGGCATCCGCGCCAAGAGCGCGCAGAAGGCGGCCTAAGACAACATGACCGTACCCATCTCTCCCAAGCGAACTGCCCTGCTCAATGCCGCCCGCGAGCGTATTCTCGTGCTCGACGGCGCCATGGGCACGATGATCCAGAACCTCCAGTTCGACGAGGCCGCCTTCCGCGGCGAGCGCTTCAAGAACTTCCATCGTGACCTGCGCGGCAACAACGATCTGTTGATCCTGACCCAGCCGCAGGCGATCGAGGACATCCACGCCGCATATTTGCGCGCCGGTGCCGACATCGTCGCCACCAACACCTTCTCCACGACCTCGATCGCGCAGGCCGATTACGACCTCACCGACATCGTCTACGAGATGGCGCGCGAAGGTGCCCGCCTCGCCGGCAATGCCGCACGGCGCGTCGAGGCCGAAGACGGCAAGCCGCGCTTCGTCGCCGGCGCCATCGGCCCGACCAACCGCACCGCCTCGATCTCGCCCGACGTCTCCAATCCCGGCTACCGCGCCGTCACGTTCGACGATCTGCGCAAATCCTATGGCGAGCAGATCAACGGCATGCTCGACGGCGGCGTCGATCTGCTACTGGTCGAGACCATCTTCGACACGCTGAACGCCAAGGCGGCACTGTACGCGATCGCCGAGATCACCGAGGCGCGCGGCATCGACGTGCCCGTGATGGTATCAGGCACCATCACCGACAAATCCGGCCGCCTGCTCTCGGGGCAGATGCCGGAGGCGTTCTGGCATTCGGTGCGGCACGCCAAGCCTGTTACCATCGGCTTCAACTGCGCGCTCGGCGCGGAGGATCTGCGCGCGCATATCGCCGATATCGGCCGCGTCGCCGATACGCTGGTGTGCGCCTATCCGAATGCCGGCCTGCCCAACGAATTCGGCCAGTATGACGAGACGCCGGAATACATGGCGCGCCTGGTCGGCGAATTCGCGCGTGACGGCCTCGTCAACATCGTCGGCGGCTGCTGCGGCACCACGCCGGAGCATATCGCCGCGATCGCCGCGGCCGTGGCCCCGCACAAGCCGCGCATCGTGCCGGAGATCGAACCGCGCCTGCGGCTGTCCGGCCTCGAGCCATTCGTGCTGACGGACGCGATCCCGTTCGTGAACGTCGGCGAGCGCACCAACGTCACGGGATCGGCGCGCTTCCGCAAGCTGATCACGGCCGGCGACTACACGGCCGCGCTGCAGGTCGCGCGCGACCAGGTCGAGAATGGCGCGCAGATCATCGACGTCAACATGGACGAGGGCCTGCTCGACTCCGAAGCAGCGATGGTGACCTTCCTCAACCTCGTCGCAGCCGAGCCCGACATCGCCCGCGTCCCCGTGATGGTCGATTCCTCGAAATTCTCGGTGATCGAAGCCGGCCTGAAATGCGTGCAGGGCAAGCCGGTCGTCAACTCGATCTCAATGAAGGAAGGCGAGGAGAAGTTCATTCACGAGGCCAACATCGCCCGCCGCCATGGCGCGGCCGTGGTGGTGATGGCGTTCGACGAGGCTGGCCAAGCCGACACGTTCGCGCGCAAAACCGATATCTGCAAGCGCGCCTACGACATCCTAGTCAACCGCGTCGGCTTCCCGCCGGAAGACATCATCTTCGATCCGAACATCTTTGCGATCGCGACCGGCATCGAGGAGCACAACAATTACGGCGTCGACTTCATCGAGGCGACGCGCTGGATCCGCCAGAACCTGCCGCACGCGCATATCTCCGGCGGCGTCTCCAACCTGTCGTTCTCGTTCCGCGGCAACGAGCCGGTGCGCGAGGCCATGCACTCGGTGTTCCTGTATCACGCCATCAAGGCCGGCATGGACATGGGCATCGTCAATGCCGGGCAGATGATCGTCTATGACGATATCGACGCCGAATTGCGCCAGGTGTGCGAGGACGTCGTCCTCAACCGCGACCCCGGCGCTTCCGAGCGCCTGCTGGCGCTCGCGGAAAAATTCCGCGGCAACAAGACCCAGACCAAGGAAGCCGATCTGGCCTGGCGCGAATGGCCGGTGGCGAAGCGGTTGTCGCATTCGCTGGTGCACGGCATCACCGAATTCATCGAAGTCGACACCGAGGAGGCTCGCAAGGAGTCCTCGCGCCCGCTCGACGTCATCGAAGGTCCGCTGATGGCCGGCATGAACGTGGTCGGCGATCTCTTCGGCGACGGCAAGATGTTCCTGCCGCAGGTGGTGAAATCGGCGCGCGTGATGAAGCAGGCGGTGGCCTGGCTGATGCCATTCATGGAAGAGGAGAAGGCGCGCAACCTTGCCAACGGCATCGGCACCGAAGGTTCGTCGTCGGCCGGCAAGATCGTGCTCGCGACCGTCAAGGGCGACGTCCACGACATCGGCAAGAACATCGTCGGCATCGTGCTCCAGTGCAATAATTTCGAGGTCATCGACCTCGGCGTGATGGTGCCTGCGGCCAAGATCGTCGAGACCGTCAAGGCGGAGAAGGCCGACATCGTCGGCCTGTCCGGCCTGATCACGCCCTCGCTCGACGAGATGGCGTTCTTCGCCGCCGAGTTGCAGCGCGAAGGGTTGAAGCTGCCGCTGCTGATTGGCGGCGCCACGACGAGCCGCGTACATACCGCGGTCAAGATCGACCCGAGCTATCGCGCCGGCCCCGTCGTGCATGTCAACGACGCCAGCCGCGCCGTCGGCGTCGCCTCTTCGCTGCTGTCGCCGGAGAGGCGCGAAGCCTATGCGGCCGACGTGCGTGCCGAATACGCAAAGATCTCGGATGCGCATTTCCGCGCTCAGGCCGACAAGAAGCGGCTGAAGCTGGATGTGGCCCGCGCCAACCGCGTGCCGGTCGACTTTGCCGCGAACAAGCCGGTGAAGCCGACCTTCCTCGGCACGCGCAGCTTCGACGAATACGACCTCGCCGAGCTCGTGCCCTATATCGACTGGACGCCGTTCTTCCAGACCTGGGAACTCGCCGGTCGCTTCCCCGCCATCCTCGACGATGCCAAGGTCGGCGAGGTCGCCCGCTCGCTGTATGACGACGCGCGAAAGATGCTCGACCTGATCGTCAGGGAGAAATGGTTCCGGGCGCGCGCCACGGTCGGCTTCTGGCCGGCGAACGCGCAAGGCGACGACATCGTGCTCTATGCCGACGAAAGTCGCACGAAGACGATCGCGACGCTGCACACGCTGCGCCAGCAGCTCGAGAAGCGCGAGGGCCGCTTCAACGCGGCGCTGTCCGACTTCATCGCGCCTGCCGGCACTGGCATTCCCGACTATGTCGGCGGCTTCGTCGTCACCGCCGGGATCGGCGAGGATGCGGTCGCCGACCGCTTCAAGATGGCGAACGACGACTACTCCTCGATCCTGTGCAAGGCGCTGGCCGACCGTCTCGCCGAAGCGTTCGCCGAGCGCATGCATGCCCGCGTGCGCCGCGAGTTCTGGGCCTATGCGCCGGACGAGGCGCTGTCGACCGACGAGCTGATCCTGGAGAAGTACCAGGGCATCCGCCCGGCGCCCGGCTATCCCGCCCAGCCCGATCACACCGAGAAGGCGACGCTGTTCGAGCTGCTCGATGCCGAAGCCACCGCCGGCGTGAAGCTGACCGAGAGCTTTGCGATGTGGCCGGGCTCCTCCGTATCCGGGCTCTATTTGGCGAACCCCGAGAGCTATTATTTCGGCGTCGGCAAGATCGAGCGCGACCAGGTCGAGGACTACGCCGCGCGCAAGGGGATGACGGTGACCGAAACCGAGCGCTGGCTCGCACCGGTGCTGAACTACATCCCGTCGCACGAGGGAGCCGACAAGACGTTTGCGGCAACGCCCGCGAACGACGAAACGTCGAAGGACCTTGCCTCGCATCCGCCGGGCTGTACCTGCGCGGTGCATCTGGTCTGGCAGAAGAAGCGCGCGGGGGCGGGGTAGGCCCGCCCTCGCTCAAAAACCGAAAGGTCGAAAACAACCCCATGCACAGTAGGGATGGGGCTGAAATGCTTGGCAAATTTCTGTTTTAGCGAATTTGTTTGCTCCGTCGGGCAAAACACCTGTAATATTCCATCATCGCCAGCCGCGCGTGTCGGACTTCGTCGGATGCTGTGCGCTCCAATCTCGTGTCCCGGACGCGCCAAGCGCGAGCCGCGACCCGGAAGGCGGCACCCGAGAGAATGCGATGAGATGGGCCCCGGCTCTGCGGCGTACCGCTGCACTGGACGATGCTGCGCATCGCCAGGGAAGCGCTGCTCTGCGTCCGGGGCACGACAGCGGTTTTCAGCTACAACCGCTGCGAAAGCGGCGCTGTCCTGCAACTCGCTGCGATGGGTTTATTATCTCGCGGGAACCGCGCACCTGTGAACTCGATCACTTGTCCGCTCAACCTTGGTTCGTTAGTCTATCGGCCTACTATCAAACCGACGATTTGCTTGGGATCGAACATATGAAGCAGTTCATTGCACTGTTCGTCGCCGCGATCGCTCTCGTCGTGCTGCCCACGATTGCCGCGGCGGACTGTCCGAAAGGCTACGTGCCATGCGGCGAGAAAAATCAGTTGTGCTGCCCGGGAAAGTAGTTGGCCGCGGGTGGTTTTGGCTAAGTAGCGGCGTCTTTGTCGCGATCGCGCTGGTGATGGTCGCTGTCTGGGCCGGATACCCGCGAAAGAAGCAGACGATCACCGCCATCCTCTCCGAGACCGGATATTTCGAGGTGGTGCCGCCAAGCACGTTCGGCGGTCCCGGCACGATCAACACGATCGAATATCTGAGCAGCGGCAGGCTGGAACTGCATCCGACCTGCGACGTCGATCCGGATTTGCTGGTCAACAAGATCCAGAAATCCCGGACCGTGGACCGGGACCTGAAGCAGTCGCTCGAGAAGAAGCTCGACGTGTCGGCCCAGGTCAGGGAGAAGCTGTCGGCCGTCGCCGGGATGCAGCAGGTCGAGGCGGTCAACCTCAAGCTCGAGAACGCCAACATTCTGCTGATTTCCGACGAGTCGCTGATCTCGACCCGGAATGCATTGCTGAAGTCCGAATGCGAGGACGCGGTCACCCAGAACATTTCGAGCGGCGGCGTGGTGTGCCAGACGCGATCCGTCCTGGAAGCCGATGTCGTCTACGAGATCAAATATCGCAAAAAGATTTCGATGGAGGAGAAGGCCAAGCTCACGTCCGAGATCGCGGCGAAGCTCGACCTCGACGTCCACGAGGGAGCGGAGGACAAGGTGTCCGGCTCTCAATTGTTCTTCGGCATCAGGCTGTCGCCAAATCCGATCGTCATGAAAACGGCGGCGGGCGAGGTCAACCCCTGCACGCGGAAATAGGATCGACGCCGACGCTCATCCCTTCGGCGGCGCCAGCGGCTGCACGATCTCCCGGAACGGCGCCAGCGCCTCGCAATGCTCGGCATGCGCTGCGAGCGCCGGATAGACAGTGGCGTCAAACAGCTGCGGATGCGCCTCGCGGGTGAAGCGGACCACGCAGGCGACGACGATGTCCGCATGGCCGATGCGGTCGCCCAGCCAGTATGGCGTCGTCACCTTCGCCCGCTCGGCCTCCAGCGCCTTCAACACGTCGCCAATCTGCGCCTGGCAACGCTCGACCCACAATGCAAGCTGCTCCTTCCGCAGCACGCGCTCATAGAGCAGGCTCACCGCCTTGTCGCCGAGGCCGGAGGCCAGCGCGCAGATGCGCAGGTGCTTCCGCCGTTCGGCGCCGCCGCGCGGCAGCATCGCCTTTTCCGGCCCCACCAGTTCGTCGAGATAGTCCAGGATGAACATGCTCTCGATCAGCGCCTCGCCGTCGTCCAGCACCAGCGTCGGCACACGGCGCAGCGGATTGAAGGCTGCGATCTTGTCGGCATCGCCGAAGGTCGACCACGGCCTGTGCTCGAAGGCGAGCCCGTAAAGCCGCAGCGCAATCGCGACGCGGCGGACGAAGGGGGAGTCGTATTGGCCGATCAGGAACATGGGTTTCTCTCGTCATTGCCGGGCTTGACCCGGCAATCCATCACGCTTCAGACTAGAGTTTGATGGATGCCCGGATCAAGTCCGGGCATGACGATTCTGGGTCGAGGCACGATCTCATGCGATATTTCTGGCCTGTCATTCTGGGTGTCTTGCTCTCCGCTGCAAACCTCGCCCACGCCCAGGACCGCCCGATCGGCTTCCAGACGCCATCGAAAAACGTCGCCTGTCAGTCCTTCACCGACAACGGTCAGGGTGTTCTTCGTTGCGATATCATGAACCTGGAAAGCCGCCCGCGCCGGCCCGCCGATTGCGAACTCGAATGGGGCAACGCCTTCGAGATGAGTGCGAAGGGAGCCGCGGGGCGCATCTGTGCCGGCGACACCATCATGGACCCGTCACTGCCGGTGCTCGCCTATGGCGAGGTGTGGCAGCGCGCGGGGTTTACGTGCCGGTCGGAGCAGACGGGACTGACGTGCTTCAATGCGATGCAGCGCGGGTTTTCGCTGGCGAGGGCGGAGCAGGAGGTGTTTTGAGCTTGTAGCTGGCATGGAGCGGAGCGGAATGCGGGGAAGCAGATACACACTACTCGATGATCGGCACATGCCGCGCTGCATCGCGCGGCGCGGTGCCGTCGAGGCGCGGATCGTCGGCGATCTCGATCTGGCGGCGGAACGGGCGGAAGCCGGAGCGCTGGTAGAACGCAACGGCTGACGGATGATCAAAGGTGCAGGTGTGCACCCAGACGCGGCTGACATCGCGTGACCACGCCATCTCCAGCGCGCGATTCATCAGGAAGCGGGCGGCGCCGGTGCCGATCAGCCCGGCGGTGACGCCGAAATAGACCAGCTCGCACTGGCCGGGCTCGCGAAAGTCCAGTTCGAGCAGGCCTTCATCGCGGCCGTCCACGACCAGTGCATGGACTTCGATTCCCGGCGCGTGGATGATCGCGGCAAGTTCGGCGTCGTTCATGCGCGCCCGCGAAAACCACAGCCACTCCTCGCCGACGCGGCGGTGGAGATCGCGGTACCAGTAAAGCGCGGGCGCATCGACCTTGCGCAGGGTCCAGCTACCTGGCGGATCGTCGCGGGGCTCGGGACGCGCCTTCATCTCCAGATGGGTGACGACGGCGGCGATCTTCCCAGCCGGGACGTCGGAATATCCGTCGGGAAGGATCATCCTTGCTGACTCCACTTCATCGCGAGAGACGCCGAAACTGGCGCTACACACTCCGTTGTCATCCCGGACAAGCGAAGCGCAGATCCGGGATCCATATCCACAGGGAGCGGTTTGAAGAAGATTGGTCGTTCGGGATTGGCTCCGTTCTCCATCGACAGACCTCGCGGTATGGGTCCCTGCGTTCGCAGGGACGACGCCGTGGATAGCGTATCAGCCCTCCCCCTCGTCACTCGCCAGCACGCCCTTCACCGCCCTCGCCCATCCCGCCAGCTTCCGCTCGCGCGTCGCCTGGCTCATGGCCGGCTTGAAGCGGTGCTCGAGGCGCCAGTTGTCGGCGAACTTGGTCGGCTCGGGATAGACGCCGGCCTGGAGGCCGGCGAGATAGGCGGCACCTAACGCCGTGGTCTCCTGGATCACCGGACGATCGACCGGCGCGTTCAGCAAATCCGCCAGACGCTGCATGGTCCAGTCGGATGCGGTCATGCCGCCGTCGACGCGGAGCACGACGCTGGCGGTGTCCGAGCTCGGCCAGTCCGCGCGCATCGCGGCCCAGAGGTCGAAGGTCTGGTAGCAGACGCTCTCCAGCGCAGCATGGGCAAGCTCGGCGGGGCCGGTGTTGCGGGTGAGGCCGAACAGCGCGCCGCGCACGCGCGGATTCCAGTAGGGTGCGCCCATGCCGACGAAGGCCGGGACGAGGTAGACGCTCTGCATCGAGTCCGACTGATCGGCAAGCGGTCCGGTCTCGGCGGCGTGCTTGATGATGCCGAGGCCGTCGCGCAGCCATTGCACCGCGCTGCCTGCGACGAAGATCGAGCCTTCGAGCGCGTAGGTGCGTTTGCCGTCGAGCTGATAGGCGATGGTGGTAAGCAGCTTGTTCTTCGAGGCCACCGGCGTGGTGCCGGTGTTGAGTAGCGCGAAGCAGCCGGTGCCGTAGGTCGACTTCATCATGCCCGGGCGGAAGCAGGCCTGGCCGATCGTCGCGGCCTGCTGGTCGCCGGCGATGCCTGAGATGAGAATCGCGCCGCCAAACAGGTCCGGCGTGCTTTCGCCGAAATGGGCCGAGGAATCCTTTACCTCGGGCAGCATCGAACGCGGCACGCCGATGATCTCAAGCAGCTGGTCGTCCCACTGTCCGGTGTGGATGTTGAACAGCAGCGTGCGCGAGGCGTTGGTGGCGTCAGTGGCGTGCACCTTGCCGCCGGTGAGGCGCCAGAGCAGGTAGCAATCGACGGTGCCGAACATCAGCTCCCCGCGCGCGGCGCGCCCCCGCGCGCCGGGGACGTGATCGAGGATCCATGCGACCTTGGTGCCGGAGAAATAAGGATCGATGATCAGGCCGGTTTTTTCCGAGATCACCGGCTCGTGGCCGTCGGCTTTCAGTTTTGCGCAAATGTCGGCGGTGCGGCGGTCCTGCCAGACGATGGCGCGGTGCACGGCCTGGCCGGTGGCGCGGTCCCACACCACGGTGGTCTCGCGCTGATTGGTGATGCCGATCGCGGCGATGTCCCTGGCGGTGATGCCGGCCTGCGCGATCGCATCGCGGCAGACCATCACGGTCGAGGTCCAGATGTCCTCCGGCTCGTGCTCGACCCAGCCCGAGGCCGGAAAATGCTGCGGAAACTCCGCTTGCGCCTTCGCCGCGATGGAGATGTCGCCGCGAAACACGATCGCGCGCGAGGAGGTGGTGCCCTGGTCGATGGCGAGGACGAAAGACATGGCGGGGTCCCTTGGCGTGTTCCCGGAAGAGGGTCGTTGTGTTCGGGCAGAGAAAACGGGATTGCCGGCAAGAGGTCAAGGCGGGCTGCCTCTTACCCGCCCCTGGAGGGGGAGGGTCGACCGCGCAAAGCGCGGGCGGGGTGGGGTGAAGCCACAAAGGTGGTCTCTCTTACGTCGGCAGAACGAACGCAGCCATGCATACGGAAACAGTGCATTCGCTGATAGTCTGTCACCCCACCCCGCTGCGCATTGCATGCGCCGCGACCCTCGCCCTCCAGGGGAGGGTAAGAGAGGAGCCCCGTCGTGTCAGGTTCGCCGATGCTTCAAGGGTGAGGTTGCTGCCTCGCGAGATCCGTAGAGCTCGACATAGATGCGTTCGAGCACGGCAGTCAGATCGCTCGTGATCTCCGAGTTCCAGAACCGGATGACGCGATAGCCTTCGTTCTCGATCCAGTTTTGCCGTGCATGATCTCGCGCGGCCGTGTCGTCTTCGTTGTGATGCCCGCCGTCGAGTTCAATAATGAGACGCTTGGCCGGGCAGAAGAAGTCGGCGACGTAAGGGCCGATGGGGGCTTGTCGACGGAAGTGGGAGCCTTCGATCGGCAATTCCTTGAGGGCACGCCACAGAATCCGCTCATGCGGCGTCGTGTTCGCTCTCAGCCTCTTCGCGGCGGCGCGGCGGATTGATGTTGAGACCATTGCCGTGGCTTCACCCCACCCCGCTCACGCTACGCGCGAGCGACCCTCCCCCTCCAGGGGAGGGTAAGTGAAGCCGCGTCGCGGTGCAATTGCAAGTGGTAGCGGTTACACCGCCGCCGTCGTCACACCGCCGTCGATCACGATGGTCTGGCCCGTCATGAAGCTCGACGCATCCGAGGCAAGGTAGGCGACTGCGCCTGCGATTTCGTCGGGTTCGCCGATGCGGCGGAGCGGGGTGGTGGCGGTGCGGCGCTTGAGGTTGGCTTCGTCTTCCCAGAGGGCGCGGGCGAAATCGGTCTTGACGAGGCCGGGGGCGATGCAGTTGACGCGGACGCCTTTCGGGCCCCACTCGCCGGCGAGCGAACGGCACAGCGCGAAGTCGGCGGCCTTGGAGATGCCGTAGGCGCCGATCACGGTGGAGCCGCGCAAGCCCCCGATCGATGAGATGATGACGACGGAGCCGTTGCCGCGCTCGGCCATTTGCGGGATCGCCAGCGCGGAGAGCCAGATATTGCTCTTGACGTTGCTGCCCATGATCTTGTCGAAGGCTTCATCCGTGATGTCGAGCAGCGGGCCGTAATAGGGATTGACGGCGGCATTGCAGACGAGGATGTCGATCTTGCCGTAGTGCTTGATCGTCCCCGAGACAAGCGCCTCGACCTCGGCCTTGCGCGCGATGTTGCAGGGGATGACGGTGGCGTCGCCGCCGGAAGCGTTGATGCCGTCGGCGACTTCCTTGCACGCTTCCGCCTTGCGCGATGACACCACGACCTTGGCGCCGAGCTTTGCGAGCAGTTCGGCGGAGGAACGGCCGATACCGCGGCTGGAGCCGGTGACGATTGCGACCTTGCCGGTGAGATCGAACGGGGTGTTTTTCATGGGTGTTGCTCTCTCCTTTGTCATTCCGGGCGCGCGAAGCGCGAGCCCGGAATCCATTTCACCGCGCGTGAAGACGCCCGATGGATCCCGGGCTCATCGCTTCGCGATGCCCCGGGATGACGGCGGTGGCCTAGATCAACCCACCCGCATCCGCGACGCGGCGCTGGTGATAGTCCGTATCGCCGAACGAGTTCTCGATCATGGTGAGGCGCTTGAAGTAGTGGCCGATCTTCGCCTCCATGGTCATGCCGATGCCGCCGTGGAGCTGGATCGCCTGCTGTCCGACGAACTTCAGCGATTTGCCGATCTGCACCTTGGCCGCGGCGATAGCGTTGGTACGCTCCTTGGCGTCCTCGAAATCACCGGCCATGGTCGCGAACATCGACATCGAGCGCGCCTGCTCGGCGGCGACGAACATGTCGGAGGCGCGATGCTGCAGGCTCTGGAACGAGCCGATCGCGACGCCGAACTGCTTGCGCGTCTTGATGTACTCGACCGTGGTCTTGAGCGATTCGTCCATCAGGCCGACCGCCTCGGCGCAGAGCGCGATGCGGGCCTCGTCCACCACGCGCTCGATCAGCGCGAGGCCGTCCTCGGGATTGCCGAGCGCGGCATCGCTACCAACCTCGACACCGGTGAAGGTGATGTCGGCGGCGTGCAGGCCGTCCTGGGTCGGGTATGACTTCCTGGTCACGCCCTTCGCGTTCGCCGGCACCAGGAACACGCCGATGCCGCTGGTGTCGCGGCGGCCGCCCTTGGTGCGCGCGGTGACGATCAAATTGTCGGCGTTCTCCCCGTTGAGCACGACGAATTTTTCGCCGTCGATGACCCAGCCGTCGCCCTTCTTCTTCGCGGTCGTGGTGACGTCGAAGAGATCATAGCGCGAGTTCTTCTCGAGCTGGGCGAAAGCGAGCGTCTTGCTGCCGTCGATGATCCCGGGCACATGCGCGGCCTTCTGCGCGTCGGTGCCGGCGTGGCGCAGGAAGCCGCCGCCGATCACGACCGTTGCGAGATAAGGCTCGAGCACCAGTGCCTTGCCGAGCGCTTCCATCACGATCATGGTCTCGACACCGCCGCCGCCGAAGCCGCCGTCGGCTTCCGCGAAGGGAAGTCCGAGCAGGCCCTGCTCGGCGAGCTTGCCCCAGACGGCTTTGCTCCAGCCGCCCTTCTCCTTCATGTACTTCTTGCGGCTCTCGAAATCGTAGGAATCGGTCAAGAGTCCGTCGATGCTGTCCTTGAGAAGCCGCTGCTCCTCGGTCAAATCAAAATCCATGTTCTTTGGTTCCTCGTACCCGAAATTGTCTGGCTTCGTCATCCCGGGGCGCGCGCAGCGCGAGCCCGGGATCCATACTCCCGATCGTGGCTATGGATTCCGGGCTCGCGACTTCGTCGCGCCCCGGAATGACGCCTAGAGTCCCAGCACCGCCTTGGCGATGATGTTGCGCTGGATCTCGTTGGAGCCGCCGTAGATCGAGACCTTGCGGTTGTTGAAGTAGCTCGGCGCGATCTGGGCGTTCGTTGGAGCCGTCGTCGCCGTGCACGTCGAAAGGCGCGGCGAACGGGCCGATCACTTCCATCAAGAGTTCGGTGGTGGTCTGCTGGATCTCGGAGCCCTTGATCTTCAGCACCGAGGAGGCCGGATTGGGCTTGCCCTTGCCGTGCTTGCCTTCGTCGGCGACGACGCGCAGCTGGGTGAGCTCGAGTGCCTTCAGCTCGATCTCGCAAGCCGCCAGCTTCTCACGGAAGGCGGCGTCCTGGATGATCGGCTTGCCGCCGGATTCGACCCTGCCGGCGAGTTCGCGGATGCGGCGGAGCCGCTCCTTGGAGACGCCGACGCGCGCGATGCCGGTGCGCTCATTGCCGAGCAGGAATTTTGCGTAATCCCAGCCCTTGTTCTCCTCGCCGATCAGGTTCTCGTAGGGCACCTCGACGTCGTCGAAGAACACTTCGTTGACCTCGACGCCGCCGTCGATGGTCTGGATCGGGCGCACCGTAACGCCCTTCGACTTCATCGAGAACACGATGAAGGAGATGCCCATCTGCTTCTTGGCATTGTTGTCGGTGCGGCAGAGGCAGAAGATCATGTCGGCGTGCTGGGCCAGCGTGGTCCAGGTCTTCTGGCCGTTGATGATCCACTTGTCGCCCTTGCGCTCGGCCTTGGTCTTCAGCGAGGCGAGGTCGGAGCCGGAGCCGGGCTCGGAGAAGCCCTGGCACCACCAGTCGTCGACATTGGCGATGCGCGGCAGGTACTTCTTCTTCTGCTCTTCGTTGCCGAAGGTGTAGATGACCGGGCCAACCATGCTGACGCCGAAGGCGAGCGGCTGCGGCGCGGGATAGGACTGCAGCTCCTCGTTGAAGATGTAGTGCTGCACGGAGGTCCACCCCGTGCCGCCATATTGCGTCGGCCAGTGGCTGGTGCCCCAGCCCTTCTTGTTGAGGATGCGCCACCACGTCACCATCTCGTCCTTCGAGAGGTGGCGGCCCTCGACCAGCTTGCGCCGCGTGTCCGGCGGCACGTTGTCGCGGAAGAACGAACGCACTTCCTCGCGAAACGCCTGCTCTTCTTTCGTGAATGCGAGATCCATCGGATCCTCCTGTGAGCTCTCTTGTTTATGGAGTGGATTGTGCCGGTTTCTGCTGCTGCCGCAATTCGTGGCGCGACAGCTTTCCGACCGGCGTGCGCGGCAGTTCGTCGACGAATTCGACCTCGGTCGGCAATTCGTGCTTGCCGACCTTGCCGGCGAGCTGCGCGCGCAGATCGTCGAGCGAGAACGGCTTTGCGTCCGGCTTGAGCTTGATGAAGGCCTTGGCGGCCTCGCCGCGATACTGGTCGGGGATGCCGAGCACGATCACCTCGTGCACGCCTGATATGGTGTAGATCGCCTGCTCGATCATCTGCGGATAGACGTTGAAGCCGCCGGAGATGATCATGTCCTTCTTGCGGTCGACCAGGAAGAAATAGCCGTCGGTGTCGACATAGCCGATGTCGCCGGTGAGGAAGCGGCCGTCGGCGAAGGACTCCGCGGATTCCTTCGGCTTGTTCCAGTAGCCCTTGGTGACGTTCGGGCCCTTGATGCGGATCTCGCCGACTTCGCCCGGCGGCAGCACCTTCGTGGGATCGTCCAGCGAGACGACGTCGAGCTCGATGCCGGGCAGCATCAGGCCGATCGAACCCGGCTTGTCGGGGCCATCAGGCGGATGGCCGGTGCCGGGCGAGCAGGTCTCGGTCATGCCCCAGCCGCTGCGCAGCTTCTTGCCGACCTTGCGCTCGAAGAAATTGGCGATCTCCACGGGCAGCGGCGCGCCGCCCGAACCGATCGTGGCGAGCGAGGAGAAGTCACGCTTGTCCAGATCGGGCAATGCGGCGATCGCGATCCACATCGTCGGCACGCCCGGGAAGTAGGTGGCGCGCTTGACCTCGATGTCGCGCATCACGGCTTCGACGTCGAAGCGCTGGTGCAGCGAGATCAGATTGCCGCGGCTGAGCGACGACAGCAGCACGACGGTGAGCGCGTAGATGTGGAACAGCGGCAGCACGCAGATCACGCGCTCGACGACGTCACCACGCGCCGCTCGCGACGGCTTGCCCCAGACGTCGTAGACCGACACCGCCGAGGTGAGGTTGCCGTGGGTGAGCATCGCGCCCTTGGGCAGGCCGGTGGTGCCGCCGGTATATTGCAGCAGCGCGACGTCATCGGCCGTGACGACAGGCCATTGCGCCGGCGCAGCCGCGCCCTCGACGAAGGCCTTGAAGGTGACGATGCGGGGATCGCTGGGAATCGCTGCCTGCGGCGTGCCGACCTTGCCCCAATGATCGTCCTCGCAGACGACCAGGCGGTCGATCAGGCCCTTCTCCAGGAATTTCAGCGCCGTCGGCAGCAGCGCGGCGAGGTTGGACGTGACCAGCAGACGCGAACCGGAGTCCGAGACCTTGTGGGTCAGCGCGATCTCGCCGTCGAGCGGGGAGAGATGCGCGACGCGGGCGCCCGCCTTCAGCGCACCGAAGAAATTGACGGGGTGATCGGGCGTGTTGCCGAGGAACAGCGCGACGGAGCTGTTCTTGCCGCACCCGGCGCGGAGAAAGGCAGCAGCCGCGCGCTCGGCCATGGCAGCGAGCCCGGTATAGGTGATCGGACGATCGCGGAATTCCAGCGCGGTGCGCGGGCCGTAATTCGCGGCGGCGTTCGACAACAAGTCAGGAAGCGTGCCCTGGACGATGGTGTCGTCCCAATGCACGCCCTCAGGATAGAACTGTTCGCCGGGATGGGTCATTAACGATCTTGATTGCAGTGAGGCGGGCAAACTGCCCAGGCTCCCTTCCCCCTTGTAGGGAAGGGTTGGGGAAGGGGGTAGCCACGAACGCCGGCGCCCGGGGCTACCCCCCTCCCTGCCCCTCCCCCACAAGGGGGGAGGGAACGGAGGGAGCGTTGCCCTGAGCGAGACATCGCGACCACGGCGACCGTAATCACGCCGCCTTCGAGCCCGCCGCCAGCGAGGCGAAGGTCTTGCCTTCGGCCGCGAGCTTCTTCAGCAGCGGCGCAGGCTCGAGGCTCGGATCGTTGGTCTCCTTGGCGTAGAAGGCCAGGCGATCGGCGATGTGCTTGAGGCCGACGGTGTCGGCCCAGAACATCGGGCCGCCGCGATAGATCGGCCAGCCGTAGCCGTAGAGCCAGACCACGTCGATGTCGGAGGGACGCGCCGCGATGCCTTCTTCGAGGATTTTCGCGCCCTCGTTGATCATCGGATACATCATGCGCTCGAGGATCTCGTCGTCGCTGACGACGCGCTTCTTGCGGCCGAGGCGCAGCAGCGTCTCGTCGATCAGCTTCTCGACCTCGGGATCCGGCAGCGCCGAGCGGGAGCCGGGTTCGTACTTGTAGTAGCCCTTGCCGGTCTTCTGGCCGAAGCGGCCGGCCTCGCACAGCGCGTCCGCGATCTCGGACTTGATGCCGCGGTCCTTGCGCGAGCGCCAGCCGATGTCGAGGCCGGCGAGATCGCCCATCGCGAACGGTCCCATCGGCATGCCGAACTTCGTGACCACGGCGTCGACCTGTTGGGGCAGCGCACCTTCGAACAAAAGCTTCTCGGACTGCTTGCCGCGCTGCGCCAGCATGCGGTTGCCGACGAAGCCGTCGCAGACGCCGACCACGGCCGGCACCTTCGCGATCTTGCGCGCAATGGTCACGGCAGTCACCAGCGCGTCCGGCGCGGTCTTGTCGGCGCGGACGATCTCGCACAGCTTCATGACGTTGGCCGGCGAGAAGAAATGCATGCCGAGCACGTCCTGCGGACGCTTGGTCGACTTCGCGATCTCGTCGATGTTGAGGTACGAGGTGTTGGAGGCGAGCACGGCGCCCGGCTTGACGTACTGGTCGAGCTTGCCGAACACTTCCTTCTTGACCGCCATGGTCTCGAACACGGCTTCGATGACGAGGTCGGCATCGCCGACGTTCTCGATGCCGACGACGCCGGTGATCAGCGCCATGCGCTTGGCCGGCGCGTCAGCCGGGATGCCGCCGCGCGCGGCGGTCGCTTCCCAGTTCTTCTGCATGATGCCGAGGCCGCGCTTGAGCTGCTCCTCGCCGGTCTCGATCAGGGTGACGGGAATGCCGGCATTGGCAAAGGACATCGCGATGCCGCCGCCCATGGTGCCGGCGCCGAGAATGGCAACACGGTTAACGGGACGCGACTTGGTGCCTTCAGGGACGCCCGCAATCTTGGCGGCCTCGCGCTCGGCGAAGAAAGCGTAGCGCTGCGCCTTGGACTGGTCGCTGGCGACGAGCTTCAAGAAGCCCTCGCGCTCCTTCTTCAGACCTTCGTCGAACGGCAGGTCGATGGCATAGCCGACGGCGTCGGCCGCCGCGAACGGCGCTTCCAGGCCGCGCGACTTCTTGGTCATCGAAGCGACCGCATTGGTGAAGATCGAACGATCGGCCTTCGCCGCCGCAAGCTTGGAATCGTCGTCGCGCAGCCGGCGCAGCGGACGCTTCTCGGCGAGCAGCTTGCGGACGAAAGCCTCACCACCGGAAGCCGGGCCTTCGACGATCTCCTCGATCAGGCCGTTCTTCAGCGCTTCCGCAGCGCCAATGGGGTCACCGCCGACGATCATCTTGACGGCGAGTTCGGGGCCGACCGCGCGCGGCAGGCGCTGGGTACCGCCGGCGCCCGGCAGCAGGCCGAGCTTCACCTCGGGCAGGCCGAGCTTTGCCTCTTTGACAGCCACGCGGAAATGACAGGCCAGCGCGACCTCGAGGCCGCCGCCAAGCGCGGTGCCGTGAATTGCGGCCACGATCGGCTTCGGCGAGCCCTCCATCTCGGCCAGCACTTCGTTGAGGCCGGGCGGCTTCGGCGGCTTGCCGAATTCGGTGATGTCGGCGCCGGCGATGAAGGTGCGGCCGGCGCAGGTGAGAACGATGCCCTTGATCGCGGGATCGGCGATTGCGGCCTTGATGCATTCGAGGATTCCACCGCGGACTGCGGCACTCAGCGCATTGACCGGAGGACTGTTGACCGTGACGATCCCGACTTCGTCATGACGCTCAAGCTTGACCACTTCGCTCACGGTGTCCCTCCTTGGTGGGGATGTACTTTTGTTCGGTTTCGCGGTGCGGAATTTAATTCCGCATCTTGACGGCAGGGTTATTTTGAAGCACGGACGTTGTCAACGACTCCGCGCAAGAAGCAGATCAGGGATGAAGCGTACAGGAAAGAAGACAGCGACCGACCGGAATTTCGTCGTCGCGCTTTCCCGCGGACTTGATGTATTGCGCGCATTCCACCCCAGCGACGGCCTTCTCGGCAACCAGGAAATCGCGGCCCGCACGAATCTGCCGAAACCGACAGTGTCGCGGCTGACCTACACATTGACGAAGCTTGGCTACCTGACGCCGGTTCCCCGTTTCGAGAAATATCAGCTCGCGCCAGCCGCGATGGCGCTCGGTTACGCCGCGCTGGCCAATCTCGGTGTTCGGCATTTGTCCGAGCCGTTCCGCGAGGAAATGATGCGCGCGACGGGAGGAGCCGTCGCGATCGGCGGTCGCGACCGCCACAGCATGATCTATTTCGGGCAAAGCCGCGGCAGCGAGACCGTCGGCGTTCAACTGGACGTCGGCTCTCGCGTGCCGATTGCAACCAGCGCGATGGGCCGCGCCTACTTCTGGGCGCTCGACGAAGACAATCGCGCCGAAGTATCCCGCATCCTGCGCGAACATTACGGCAGTCGCTGGCCCAAGATGCGCGACGGACTGGAGCGTTCCGGCGAAACCGTCGCGAAACACGGCTTCGCGATTTCCGTCGGCGACTGGCATGACGACATCGGCGCCGCCGGCGTCGCGCTCAGGCTCAACGATGGAACCGGCCCTTACGCATTCAATTGCGGCGCGCCCGCATTCCGCTTCACGGAAGAGCGTTTGATCAACGACATTGGACCGCGTCTGCTTGCGATGGTAAGGAACATCGAAGCGGCACTCGGTGGACTGATGCCGCAATCCAAAAAAGAAGTCAGCAAAAAGCTGAAATCAGGAGGGAAAGTTGCTCGAGTGGCCGAGGGGTTCAGATAGCCTTTGTCATAGCCGGGAGCGGTTCGCATCGCCCCTTCGCCCACGGAACATTGTGGGCGAGACGACATGACGCAGGCACAGCTCGCGCAGGGGACATCGCCCCTGCTCGCGGTTCGCGACGTCAGCGTCGTGTTCGGCGGCATCGTCGCGCTCAACGGCGTGTCCTTCGACATGCACAAGGGCCAGATCCTCGGATTGATCGGCCCCAACGGCGCCGGCAAGACCACACTCTTCAACTGCCTCTCGCGGCTCTACCAGCCGTCGTCCGGCGACATCCTGATGGATGGCGTGAGCATTCTGTCGCGGCCGCCGCACCGGATCGCCGAAATCGGCATCGGCCGCACCTTCCAGAACGTGGCGCTGTTTCCGAACCTCACGGTGATGGACAACGTCCGCGTCGGTGCTCATTCGAAGACCTCCAGCGACATCATCAGCGATTCGCTGAGACTGGCTTGGGTCCGGCGCAGCGAGGCCGACGTCAACAAGAAGGTCAACGAGATCCTCGCCTATCTCAAGCTCGAGGACGTCGCCCACACCGTCGTGTCCGGCCTGCCGTTCGGCACGCAGAAGCGCGTCGAGCTGGCGCGGGCGCTCGCGGCCGATCCGAAGATCCTGCTGCTCGACGAGCCCGCCGGCGGCCTCAACCACGAGGAAGTCTACGTGCTCGGCGACCTCATCCGGCGCATCCGCGACGAACGACACATGACGGTGCTGCTGGTCGAGCACCACATGGGCCTCGTGATGTCGATCGCCGATCACGTCGTGGCGCTGAACTTCGGCAAGAAGCTCGCGGAAGGCACGCCGGCCCAGGTGCAGGTGGACCCCGACGTCATCAAGGCCTATCTCGGGAGCAAGGACCAATGACGACGCTGCTCAACGTCAAGGACCTGCGCGCCTATTACGGCCAGGTCCAGGCGCTCCACGGCCTGTCCTTCTCGCTCAACGAGGGATCGCTGACGACACTGCTCGGCGCCAACGGCGCCGGCAAGACCACCACGCTGCGCGCGATCTGCAACATGGTGCGCTCCACCGGCGGGATCGAGTTCGACGGCAAGCCGCTGAAAAACCGCTCCACCGAGAGCATCGTGCGGTTCGGCATCGCGCATGTGCCGCAGGGCCGCGGCACCTTCACCACCATGACGGTGGAAGAGAACCTGCAGCTCGGGGCCATCACCCGCAAGGACAGTGCCGGCATCGTCTCCGACATCGAGCGGATGTATGCGCACTTCCCGGTGCTCAAGCAGCGCCACACCCAGCAGGCCGGCACGCTCTCGGGCGGCGAGCAGCAGATGCTCGCGGTCGCACGCGCGCTGATGCTGAGGCCTCGGCTGATGCTGCTGGACGAGCCGTCCTTCGGCCTCGCGCCGCTGGTCGTGCGCGACCTGTTCGGTATCCTCGGCAAGATCAATCGCGAGGACAAGGTGTCGATCCTGGTGGTCGAGCAGAACGCCCAGCTCGCGCTCGAACTCGCCGACCAGGCCTATGTGATCGAGACCGGACGCATCGTGATGTCGGGCAATGCCAAGGACATCGCGAACAACGAAGAAATCCGCAAATCCTATCTGGGTTACTGAGGAGCCGGCACGATGGAGCTGTTTACCAACCAAGTGCTGGCCGGCATCGCCACGGGAGCGATCTACGCCTGCATGGCGCTCGCCGTGGTCATGATCTACCAGGCGATCGACCATCTCAACTTCGCGCAGGGCGAGATGGCGATGTTCTCGACCTTCATCTCCTGGCAACTGATGCAGTGGGGCATTCCCTATTGGGCCGCCTTCGTGATCACGCTGGCCTTCTCCTTTGTCGCCGGCATCGCGATCGAGCGCATCCTGTTCAAGCCGCTGACGAAGGCGCCGGTGCTGACCAACGTCGCCGGCTTCATCGCGCTGTTTGCGATCATCAACTCGTCGGCCGGCCTGATCTGGGACTTCACCATCAAGCAGTATCCGACCCCGTTCGGCTCCGCGCCGTTCTTGGGCAGCCAGCTGATCTCGACCCACCAGGCTGGCATGATCGGCGTCACGGTGCTGCTGCTGCTCGGCCTCTATTTCTTCTTCCAGTACACCCGAATCGGTCTCGCCATGCGCGCGGCCGCTTCGGTGCCTGAATCGGCCCGGCTGGTCGGTATCAACACGAGCTGGATGATCGCGCTCGGCTGGGGCATGGCGACGGCGATCGGCGCGATCGCCGGCATGCTGATCGCTCCGGTCGTGTTCCTCGAGCCCAACATGATGGGCGGCGTGCTGATCTACGGCTTTGCCGCGGCGGTGCTCGGCGGGCTGACCAGCCCGTTCGGCGCCGTGGTCGGCGGCTTCCTAGTCGGCATCTTCGAGAACCTCGCCGGCACCTACATTCCCGGCGTCGGCAACGAGCTGAAACTTCCGATCGCGCTCGCGCTGATCATTTCCGTCCTGGTCGTCAAACCCGCTGGCCTGTTCGGCCGGCACATCGTCAAGCGAGTTTGATCATGAGCGCCGCAGAAGAAGTCGTTGCAGAAGGCCACCAGGCGGTCGAGGCCGTTCCGAAGCGGGCCATGACGCTGGGCACCGGCACCTCGCTGGTGGTGCTCGCCGCGCTGATCATCATGCCCATCTTCGTCAAGAACTTCATCATCTTCCAGATGACGATGCTCCTGATCTACGGGCTCGCAGTGCTGGCGCTGAACATCCTGACCGGCGGCTCGGGCCAGTTCTCGCTCGGCCAGAGCGCATTCTACGCCGTCGGCGCCTATACGACCGCGGTGCTGATGGAGCACTTCAACGTCAACTACGCGCTGACCTTGCCGATCGCAGGCATAGTCTGCTTCGGCTTCGGCTTCCTGTTCGGGCAGCCGGCGCTGCGGCTCTCCGGCGTCTATCTGGCGCTTGCGACCTTCGCGCTCGCCACCGCGATGCCGCAGCTCCTCAAGCTGAACTTCCTCGAGCACTGGACCGGCGGCGTGCAAGGCCTCGTCGTCACCAAGCCCGATGCGCCGTTCGGCCTGCCGATGTCGCAGGACATGTGGCTGTACTACTTCTCGCTCGCCGTCGTGCTCGCGATCTACATCTTCTCGGTGAACCTGCTGCGCTCCCGCTCGGGTCGCGCCTTCATGGCGATCCGCGACAACGAGATCGCAGCCTCCGCCATGGGCGTCGACGTCGCGTTGTACAAGACGCTGGCCTTCGGCGTGTCGGCTGCGATCACCGGCATCGCGGGCTCGCTCGGCGCCATCGCGGTGCAGTTCGTCGCGCCCGACAGCTACACCATCACGCTCGCGATCTCGCTGTTCCTCGGCATGGTCGTCGGCGGTGTGGGCTGGCTGCCCGGCTCGATCGTCGGCGCCGCCTTCATCATCTTCGTGCCGAACATCGCGGAGGGCATCTCCAAGGGCCTCTCCGGCGCCGTGTTCGGCGTGCTGCTGTTCCTCGTCATCTACCTCGTGCCGCATGGCGCAAGGCAAGTCGCGATCCTGGGCCAACAACTCGCCGGTAAGCTCAGAAAGAACTGATCCCACACAAGGAAGGAGACCTCATTTTGCTTCTCGAAAGAATACTGCGAACCACCGCGCTCGTAACGGCGGTCGCGACCCTCACCTCCGGCGCAGCACTTGCCCAGAAGAAATACGACACCGGCGCGTCCGATACCGAGATCAAGATCGGCAACATCATGCCGTACAGCGGTCCGGCGTCGGCCTATGGCATCATCGGCAAGACCGAAGAAGCCTATTTCAAGATGATCAACGACAAGGGCGGCATCAACGGCCGCAAGATCAACTTCGTCACCTATGACGACGCCTATTCGCCGCCGAAGGCCGTCGAGCAGGTCCGCAAGCTGGTCGAGAGCGACGAGGTGCTGGCCGTCTACAATCCGCTCGGCACCCCCTCGAACACGGCGATCCAGAAGTATCTGAACGCCAAGAAGATCCCGCAGCTGTTCGTCGCCACCGGCGCCACCAAGTGGAACGACCCGAAGAACTTCCCCTGGACCATCGGCTGGCAGCCCTCCTACCAGAGCGAAGCGCAGATCTACGCGAAATGGCTGATGAAGGAAAAGCCGACCGCCAAGGTCGCGATCCTCTATCAGAACGACGATTTCGGCAAAGACTACCTCAAGGGCACCAAGGACGGTCTCGGCGCCAAGGGCGCGTCCATGATCATCATGGAAGAGAGCTATGAGATCTCGGAGCCGTCGATCGACGGTCATATCGTCAAGATCAAGGCCGCCAATCCAGACGTTCTCCTGATCTACGCGACGCCGAAGTTCGCGGCCCAGACCATCAAGAAGACCGCCGAGCTCAGCTGGAAGCCGCTCCAGATCCTCACCAACGTGTCGATCTCGGTCGGCAGCGTGATGAAGCCCGCCGGCTTCGAGGCGTCGCAGGGCGTGCTGTCGGCGGCCTATGCCAAGGATTCCACCGACCCGCAGTGGAACAACGATCCCGGCATGAAGAAGTGGAACGAGTTCGTCGACAAGTACATGCCCGGCGCCGACAAGACCGACACCGGCATGGTCTACGGCTATGGCGCGGCTTCGACCCTGGTCAAGACGCTGGAGATGTGCGGTGACGACCTCACCCGCGCCAATCTGATGAAGCAGGCCGCTTCGTTGAAGGATTTTGCACCGGACACCTTGCTGCCCGGCGTCAAGATCAACACCAGCGCCACCGACTTCGCCCCGATTTCGCAGCTCCAGATGCAGCGCTTCAAGGGCGAGAAGTGGGAACTGTTCGGCGAGATCATCAGCGGCGACATCGCCTCCGAATGACACTGGTGTCATAGTCCAAATCTGGTCCGAAAGGACAAAGCCCCCGCGGGCAACCGCGGGGGCTTTTTGTTGACGTCAGGCCGCAATCTTGTTCAATGCGGCGCGCCGATCCATTCCGGGGTGGGAGAAATATGACTGCCGTTCGATTTCAGATTGCGTCCGTTTTGGGCGCGCTCGCGTTGTGCACTGCGATAAACAGTCCGGTGCTGGCGCAAGAGAAATACGACAGCGGCGCATCCGATACCGAGATCAAGATCGGCAACATCATGCCCTATAGCGGGCCGGCCTCCGCCTATGCTGTGATCGGCAAGGCCGAGGAGTCCTATTTCAACAAGGTCAACGCCGAGGGCGGCATCAACGGCCGCAAGATCAAGTTCATTTCCTATGACGACGGCTATTCGCCGCCGAAGACGGTGGAGCAGGCGCGCAAGCTGGTCGAGAGCGACGGCGTGCTGCTGATCTTCGGCTCGCTCGGCACCTCCACCAACGGAGCCATCCGCAAATACATGAACGAGAAGAAGGTGCCGCAATTGTTCGTGGCGAGCGGCGCCTCGAAGTGGGACGACCCCAGGCAATATCCGTGGACCATGGGCTGGCAGCCGAGCTACGCCAGCGAGGCGCGCATCTACGCCAAATACATCGTGACGGAGAAGCCCGACGCGAAGATCGGCGTGCTCTACCAGAACGACGATTTCGGCAAGGACTACCTGAAAGGCCTGAAGGAGGGCCTCGGCGCCAGGACGTCGATGATCGCAATGGAGGACAGCTACGACACCTCCGAGCCTGCGATCGACGAGCACGTCGTGAAATTGAAGGCCTCGGGCGCCGACGTCTTCATCAGCATCACCACGCCGAAATTCGCCGCGCAAGCGATCAAGAAGGCGGCCGAGATCAACTGGCACCCGGTGCACATCATCTCCAACGTCTCGGCGTCGGTCGGCGGCGTGCTCGAGCCGGCGGGGATCGAGATCTCGCAAGGCATCCTGTCCGCGAGCTACACCAAGGACGGCTCCGACCCGCAATGGAACGCCGACGACGGCATGAAGAAGTTCTACGACTTCCTCGCGCAATACGATCCCAAGGCCAATAAGCTCGATGCCGGCGTGGTGTTCGGCTATGCCGCAGCGCAGACCATGGTGAAGGTGTTGCAGATGTGCGGCGACGACCTCACCCGCGAGAACGTCATGAAGCAGGCCGCTTCCTTGAAGGATTTCGCGCCCGATACGCTGCTTCCCGGCATCAAGATCAACACCGCAGCCGACAATTTCGCCCCGATCGAGCAGCTGCAGATGATGCGCTTCAAGGGCAAGAAATGGGAACTGTTCGGCGACATCATCTCGAGCGAGATCGGGCATTGAACGCAGAACAATTCAAGATAGCTGTACTTCGCTCCGGCAACTTAAGCGCCACTTATTAGCGGCGCACCGGATCTCGCGGGCCGGAATATTCCGCACCGCCTCGAAGAGATCGCGCATCCCGCGACGGCTCTGCCGGGGCGTTTTCCTTGCTGCCGGCGATGGATGGGTATTGAATGTGAGGACGGAGCGACGCGCAACGATCGCTCCCAATCAAGAACAATCGACACATTCAAACCTCTTCTAGGGAGATCAAGATGCCTGCAATGCATGTGCGGTTGGGGGCCTTCTCGGCTGCCCTCCTGCTGGCTGCCGCCCTGTCCACGGCAGCATCGGCACAAAAGAAATACGACACCGGCGCATCCGACACCGAAATCAAGATCGGCAACATCATGCCCTACAGCGGACCCGCCTCCGCCTACGGGGTGATCGGCAAGACCGAGGAGGCCTATTTCCGCAAGATCAACGCGGAAGGCGGCATCAACGGCCGCAAGATCAACTATGTCAGCTATGACGACGCCTATTCGCCGCCGAAAACCGTGGAGCAGGCGCGCAAGCTGGTCGAGAGCGACGAGGTGCTGCTGGTCTTCAATTCACTTGGAACACCGCCGAACTCGGCAATCCAGAAATATCTGAACCAGAAGAAGGTGCCGCAACTGTTCGTCGCCACCGGCGCCACCAAGTGGAACGATCCGCAGAACTTTCCCTGGACCATGGGCTGGCAGCCCAACTACCAGAGCGAGACCATCATCTACGCGAAGTACATCCTGAAGAACAAGCCGGACGCCAAGATCGCGGTGCTCTATCAAAACGACGATTACGGCAAGGACTATCTGAAGGGCTTCAAGGACGGGCTCGGCGCCAAGGCAGCCTCGCTGATCATCATCGAGGACAGCTATGAGGTTTCCGAGCCGACCATCGACTCGCACATCGTGAAGCTGAAGGCCTCGGGCGCCGACGTCTTCATGAACATCACCACGCCGAAATTCGCGGCGCAGGCGATCAAGAAGAACGCCGAGCTCGGCTGGAAGCCACTGCATTTCCTCAACAACGTCTCGGGCTCGATCGGCAGCGTGATCAAGCCGGCCGGCTTCGAGAACGCGCAGGAGATCATCTCGTCGCAATACTTCAAGGATCCGACCGACGCCCAATGGAAGAACGACCCGGCGATGATCGCCTGGAACCAGTTCCTGGACAAATACTATCCCGAGGCGAACCGCGCCGACGCGTCGGTGATGTATGGCTACATCGTGAGTCAGGGCCTCGTGCACGTGCTCAAGGCCTGCGGTGACGATCTCACCCGCGAGAACGTCATGAAGCAGGCGGCCAACATCAAGGACTACGAGCCGGCCGGCCTGTTGCCGGGCATCAAGGTCAACACCTCCGCGACCGATTTCGCGCCGCTCTCGCAGTTGCAATTGATCAGGTTCAAGGGCGAGACCTGGGAGCGGTTTGGTGAAATCCTGAGCGCCGACGTCGGCGGCTGATCTCGAACAGTCAACTAAAGACGCAGCCCCCGCGGCCTTGCCGCGGGGGCTTTTCCTTGAAGCTTTCGTGCAAATCGTATTGAATTGCGGCCGCGTCGCCAAAAACAAGCAACACAAGAAAAGGGACGCACACACCAAGAAAAATAGGGAGATAGGAATGCCTGCTGTCACCGGCAAACTCGCGGCCGCGTCGCTCGCGCTCGCGCTCATTGCGGCCTCGACCTCCACTGCATCGGCCCAGAAGAAATACGATTCCGGCGCGACCGACGCCGAGATCAAGATCGGCAACATCATGCCTTACAGCGGACCAGCCTCCGCCTACGGCATCATCGGACGGACCGAAGCCGCCTATTTCAAGAAAATCAACGACGAGGGCGGCATCAACGGCCGCAAAATCAACTTCATCAGCTACGACGACGCCTATTCACCGCCGAAGGCCGTGGAGCAGGCCCGCAAGCTGGTCGAGAGCGACGAAGTGCTGTTCATCTTCAACTCGCTCGGCACGCCGTCGAACTCGGCGATCCAGAAATACATGAACTCGAAGAAGGTGCCGCAGCTGTTCGTCGCCACCGGCGCCACCAAGTGGAACGATCCGCAGAACTTCCCCTGGACCATGGGCTGGCAGCCCTCCTACCAGAGCGAGACGCAGATCTATGCGAAATGGCTGCTCAAGAACAAGCCGGACGCCAAGATCGCGGTGCTGTTCCAGAACGACGATTACGGCAAGGACTACCTCAAGGGCCTCAAGGATGGCCTCGGGTCCAAGGCCGCCTCGATGATCGTCATGGAGGAAAGCTACGAGACCTCGGAGCCGACGATCGACAACCACATCATCAAGCTGAAGGCCACCGGCGCCGACGTCTTCATGAACATCACGACGCCGAAATTTGCCGCTCAGGCCATCAAGAAGAATGCCGAGATCGGCTGGAAGCCGCTGCACTTCCTCAACAACGTCTCGGCGTCGGTCGGCAGCGTGATCAAGCCGGCGGGCTTCGATGCCGCGCAGGACGTGGTTTCGGCCGCATATCTGAAGGACACCACCGACAAGCAGTGGGACAACGATGCCGGCATGAAGGCCTACGTCGAGTTCATGACGAAGTACTTTCCGGAAGGCGACAAGACCGACAACGGCACGGTCGTCGGCTACGGCGTCGCACAGACACTCGTCCAGGTCCTGAAGCAGTGCGGCGACAATCTCACGCGCGAGAACGTCATGAAGCAGGCTGCCAGCCTGAAGGACTTCCGCACCGAGATGCTGCTGCCCGGCATCAAGATCAACACCGGGCCGGGCGACTTCGCGCCCATCAGCTCGCTCCAGCTCCAGCGCTTCAAGGGCGAGCGCTGGGAGCTGTTCGGCGACGTGATCAGCGCCGACGCAGGCGGCTAGCCGCCTCCATCGCGCCACGACAGCAGCCCCCTGCGAACCTTCGCAGGGGGCTTTTGCTTGCATCGCGATTATGATCACGCGATTGCATATTCGAATGACGGCAAAGCCTGCTTACGCTTTGGCGCCCGATGCGGTAGGCATGCCGATGGCGACCTCGTCGCCGCTGCTTCCGTCCGCCGAAGGCTTTTCGTCATGACCGACCGACGTCCCCTGCTCCGCGCTCTCTATGATGCCGCCGTTGCCGCCGCCCATCCGAACACGATTCTGGCGCCGCATCTGCGGCCCGCGCCGAGGGGACGGGTGATCTGCCTTGCCGCCGGCAAGGGCGCGGGCGCGATGGCCGCTGCCGCGGAGCGGCATTATCTCGACACGCTCAAGCTCGCGCCGGAGCGCCTCGTCGGCATCGCCACCACCCGCCATGGCTACGGCGTGCCGACGCGCCGCATCGGCGTGGTCGAGGCCGGTCATCCCGGGCCGCGCCAGTATGGCAAACCGGCCGGCGCCTGGCACGCCCG
>LNAP01000405.1_pt1 | contig 48740 bp, 41 predicted proteins | sample 602601 | NCBI WGS metagenome assembly LNAP01 (sample SAMN02440304, study PRJNA202911) | soil metagenome | biome: Subtropical and temperate rainforests or woodlands; isolation source: soil samples (1 kg each in a 20% v/v slurry with milli Q water) were... ...
CATAGCCCTAAAATACAATTTAATATCCTTATAGCCAAATGGTTAACCCTGTTTTTTTTGTCTTTTTTTGTAAAAATTTACCGTGCAACGGTCTTGTAATGTTGCAAAAGTTGCCTTAACAGAATTGGAAGATAAAACCGGCAAAAAAGTGGTAACTCCTGTTTCTGCGAAAACACTTTTGGAAAATAAGAGAACAAAAGAATAATTTCACTAACGACTTACAAAGTCAAAAATTTTCAGCATATCTAACTTAAAATTTCCGATAAAATAACAAAAAAAGGCTGTTTGAAAATATTTTCAAACAGCCTTTTTAATAGTTTAAAGTTAAGTTTTATTGAACCGGAATTACGATTTTAACGTTTGCCCACTTTATGATGATTTCTTTTTCACCTATTGCATAATCTAATGCTTCTTGATTACTTTCGGTATCAATTGGATTAACGTCCATTCTTAATACATCAAGTTCCTGATTGTATCCGTTGGAACCCCAAGCATCATTTTTGCTGTTCAGGATTACAATCCATTCATTGTTTTCATTTGGAATGATAAAAAAGCCATATTTTCCTGCTTTAATATTTGAATCTCCAATTTTAACGTCTTTGTCAAATGAAAAAGTGGTGTTTTCATTGGCTCCGGCTCTCCAAACTTTTCCGAAAGGAACAAGCTCTCCCCAAATTGTACGTCCTTTAACGCTTGGCGAACCATAATCAATATCCACTGTTATTTCCCCAACTTTGCCGGTCGCTTGTTTTCTCGGGCTTTCCTGCGCGAAAGTCAATGTGGCAATCATCAATAATACGAAGGTGAATTTTAGTTTTTTCATCATTATTTTTTTGTCCATTCTTCAATAGATTCTTTATTCATTTTAACATAATCGGCATTTCCTGCTTTTTCGGCTGCGGCCAATGATTTTTTTGCCGTGGCGATGGCTCCGGCTTTGTCGCCTAAATCTGCCTGAATTAAACTCATTCTGCGTAAAACCCAATAGGCAGGTTCATCGCCTTCAACCGCTTTTTTAATCCATTCCAAGGCTTGTTTTAAATCTTTTCCTGTGGTGTGGTAGTAAGTGGCCGCCTGAAAATAATCATTTTTTGTCGGTCCGGCCAAAGCTGTTTCAATGCTTTTCATCGCTTTTTTATCCGTAGGAACTTCAAATTTAACACCTACATACGAATTTTCCCAAAGGATACCCAATTCCGCAGAATCGTTAGTTATATTATTGAGCATTATGGTAAAAGATTCTATTTTCATAGGCAATGTTTGGACTGCCGAAGTTATTTTTAAAGCGACTTTGCTCTCATCCCATTTTGCCGGATTTCCCCAATTGGTGGCGTCGTTGTAAAAGATAACTTCCCAGGAAGTTGTATTTGGAATGGTATAAATGGCATAAGTTCCTTTTTTCAATTCTTTTCCGTCAATGGTTACATCATCGCTGAAAGTAATTTTTGTGTTGGCGTTTGCGCCGGTTCTCCAAACTTCTCCATAAGGAACCAAATCCCCAAAAATAGTTCTGCCTTTCATTGCAGGTCTTGAATATTCTACCGTAACATCTGTCAAACCAACAACTTGTTCCATTTTTGCGGCCGGACTTGGTTGTGGTGTCTTAATTTGCGCGTTTAATGTTGAAGTTACTCCAACAACTGCCATCAGCATAAATAATTTTTTAATCATCTTAGTTTTAGTTTTAGTTATAATCAAATATAGCATATAATAAAGCCCAAAAAACGGATTATTTTTAATTTTAACAATATTTTAAGAGGAAGAAATTGGGGGTTTTATTGATATTTTTTCTTTCTCAAATAGTTGAAGATATATCCAAAAAATGTGAGTATAATTAGCGGAAATAGAATATTTATCAATTGCCATTTGGTCGCTTCCGCATAGGCTTTTTCTTTATCCAGAAAATCGATTTTAACTTTTTTTGAACGGATGTTGATTAAACCGGTGTCATCCAATAAATAATTTACGGCATTCAGCAAAAATTCTTTGTTGCCATAACGTTGATTTGTCCATTTGTTCAACCCCAGTTCCAGCGGTTTTCCTTTGGAAAGTTCGTTGGCAATAATATCGCCGTCGGCAACTACAACCATTTTATTGTCAATGCCATTTTCTTTCGAATTTTCAATTTCAAAAGGTTTTATTCTTTCAAAATAAGCTGATTTAAATTTTCCTTCCAACAACACCGAAATTGGTTTATTTCCTTTATTGTATTCGGCCTCATTTGGTTTTTGGGTGATGGTTCTCAAGGAAATAATGGCCGGCGTTCCAACCGATTTTGAAAGCGGTGAACTTTGAAGCAAAGCCGTTTTTTGAATGTGGTTTTTTAAGGTATCAATGCTGTTGGCGAATTTTAGGTTTACGGCTTCAATATTGTTGTTTATCGGATGGTTGTTTATGGAATTCACCAAAGGAAAATATTCCCATAAAAACTGGTTAAATTGTGTTTGGTTTCCAATATTTCCTGTTGCCAAAGGAATTTCAGAACTGTACAAATCGGTAATTAAATCGGTGTTGATTCTAATGCCGTAATTAAAAAACAAATCGGTCAGCCCTAAATCTCTCGGATAAGCCAACGTTTCGCCGGTTTGCATTAAACTGTCCAGTTCCGCCTGTACATTGTCTATTAACCACAGTGTTTTTCCGCCATTCATCACAAATTGATCCAACGTAAATTTTTCTGCTTCGGTAAATTTTTCAGTTGGTTTGGCAATGATTGCGAGGTCAAATTCTGAAATTTGCTCAAAAGTTTTTTGCGGTTGGAAAGCAACACTGTCTAAGGTAAAAGGCGCCAAAAAGTAATATTCACCCAATTTTCGTAAAAAATCGGCGATGTAAATATCGTTAAGTTCTCCGTTTCCTCTTAAAACAGCGATTTTTTTTGATTTTTCTGAAGTGACTTTATGAATGGCGTTGGCAAAGGCAAATTCTAAATTTTGTATGGAACTTTCCAATTGCTGGTCTTGGGAATTTGAAAATACATCTTTTAACAGCGGCACATTTTCGGTCTTGTCTTTATAAGAAACAACCGCCCAGGGAAACATGATAATTTCAGATAATTTTCCATTTTCCTGAATTTGTAAGCGACTTGGTTCAAGTCCGCTTTCGATCAATTTTTGGGCAATTTCTGTTGGATTTACAAAACGAAATTGAATATTTTTATTGCGCGCCTTCAGTTCTTCCAAATGCAATTTGGTTTCTGTCTGTAGCCTTTTAAATTCCGCAGGAAAATCACCTTTTAAATAAACAGTTATTGTCGTGATTTCTTTGACGTTCTCAACTATTTTCTCAGTTTCTTTAGACAATGTATAACGATTGTCTTCGGTTAAATCGAAGCGTTTGTAAATTTTTGAGCCAATAATATTCAGCAATATTAGGCCAACCAGCAGCACGGTTATTTTAGAATACTTATTTTTCATGTTGAATTCTAAAATGGGTGAATACCAAAAAGATTAAGGTGACGGATAGAAAATATATCAAATCTCTTGTATCAATAACGCCTTTGCTGATGCTGTTAAAGTGTTCGCTCATGCCAAAATTTTGAATTGCGTAATCCAAATTCCCCAGCAGATTGTAACTTGCCAAAGCTTCAAATCCGTAAAATAAAAAGAAAGAAATAAACACCGCAATGATAAACGAAACGATTTGATTTTTTGAAATTGTTGATGAAAAAACACCAATGGCGGTATAGGCACTTGCCAAAAACAGCAATCCGACAAAAGATCCAAAAGTGGTTCCGAATTCAATATTTCCAACCGGATTTCCCAATTGAAAAATACTGTAAACATAAATTAAGGTGGGAATTATGGCCAAAACGACCAAAATTAAGGCCCCAAAATATTTTCCCAAGATAATTTCCCAGTTTGTGATGGGTTTGGTTTTTATAATTTCAATGGTTCCTGTGTTTATTTCTTCTGAAAAACTGCGCATCGTAATGGCCGGAATCAAAAAGATAAAAATCCATGGCGCCAAAAAAAAGTAACTGTTTAAGTCGGCGAAACCAGCGTGCAAAATATTAAATTCACCATTAAAAATCCACAAAAACAATCCGTTAATCACCAGATACACCGCAATAACCAAATAACCAATGGGCGAGGAGAAAAAAGAATTTAGTTCTTTTATTAAAATGGATCTCATGAAATTGTTTAATCGTTTAACTGTTTAATCGTGTAATTGTAAATTTGTTCTGTTCATTTAACAATTATTGATTGTCAATTTTAATTCCCCCCTTCGGGCCTGCCTGCCGGCGAGGTAGGGGTTAGGGGACTAATTTTATCAACGCTCCATGCTTCCGGTTTGTTGTTGAACAACGCTTTAGCTTTTCCCCAAACAGTTTTAAAAAGTTCAGAATTGCGGTAGGCTTCCAAATCAGCTTCAGTTTCCCAGTAACTATAGGTGAAAAATGTATTGGAATCGTTTTTGTCTCTGTACAATTCCAATAAGTTACATCCTTTAAAATGTCTGATTTTTTCTTTATTCTCATTAAAATTTTCAAGGAATGAAGCGATGCCTGATTCTTTGAAATTCATTTTTACAATTCGCACAAACATATTATTCTAAGGGTTTTTATTTATTATTTAACTGAACTTAACGGTTATTACCGCCCTGTAATTTAATCCTAAAAGCGAAACAGCGCCGCCAACCGTGCTTGCATTGCTGCGGTACATGGAAATTTCTAAAAAGTTCGCCGAATTGAACAAAGCCAATCTGGTTCCATCTTTTTGGCGTTGCTCTTTGGGCAAGGAAAAATCGACAATATCGCTATATTTTTCATAAATTTTGGTGAATGCATATCTATTGGCAATCACTTCAAAATCGCGTCCTTTCCCAACTTGGCCAAACAGTTTTTCACTGATGTTGCTTATGGAATTTCCATAATTGTCAACATAAATAATATTTCCTGAAATAGTATTGTTATCGGCCGAAATTGTTGGCTGGAGTTCACTTATTTTTTTGAATTCGGGAATCGTTTTCCCGATAACTTCCAATTTTCCGCCACGGGCAATATGACAGGCAACTTTTACAAAAACATCCAAAACCGGAAAGCTGCTTTCTATGTATTCATGAATGTTAATTTCAACAATTTTTTCAGGGGTGATTTCTGATGCCAATAAGGAGATCACGCCGTTATCGGCGCAAATAAAATAATGGTTGTCCAGTTTTATTGCAATGTGCCGGTTTTCATCATTTAATTCCGCATCAACACCAATAATATGAATGCTGCCATCAGGAAATTTTTTATAGGAGTTCCTTAAAATATACGCAGTTTCAGTAATGTTAAAAGGTGAAATTTGATGAGAAATATCCACAATCCGCGCATCTGGCAATTCGCTGTAAATAGTGCCTTTTACCGCCCCAACAAAGTGGTCTTTGATTCCAAAATCGGTGGTTAAAGTTATTATGGACATATAATATTCAGACGAAATTTTTGATGAAAATTAAAGCAAATTTTTAATAAAATGTTTACAACTTATTTGTAAAAAGTTAATTTTTGTTATTTGATATTTACTACATTTGACATGCAAATCTAATCAATTATTTGGTGATTGAAACACTATTTTTTTAATAAGACTTAACACTTTTATCATTTGAACGAACGTATTATTGTATTAACAGAAATTCATCCAAACGACTTATTTGGCAATAAAAATTCCAATATAGAGCTTTTACAAAAATATTTTCCGAAACTAAAGATTGTTGCCAGGGGAACAGAACTTAAAGTTTATGGTGAACCTGAAATTTTGGATGAATTTGAGAAACGGTTAGAAATGATTATTTCTTATTTTGGAAGATACAATAAACTTGACGAAAATAGTATTGAGCGGCTTTTGACCACAAACGGCAATGAACATAAAAGTTCACTTGAAGCTGACGGCGTTTTGGTGCACGGCGTGAGCGGCAGACTTATTAAAGCCCAAACTGTCAACCAACGAAAAATGGTTGAAAAAATGGGTCAAAATGATATGCTTTTTGCGGTTGGCCCTGCAGGTACGGGAAAAACGTATACAGCGGTCGCTTTGGCTGTTAAAGCGTTGAAAGAAAAGGAAGTCAGAAGAATTATTTTGACGCGGCCTGCTGTGGAATCTGGTGAAAATTTAGGATTTTTGCCCGGTGATTTAAAAGAAAAATTAGATCCGTATATGCAGCCTTTGTATGATGCTTTGCGGGATATGATTCCTTATGAAAGGCTTGATTCCTATTTGGAAAAAGAAATTATACAAATTGCGCCGCTGGCATTTATGCGCGGACGCACATTGGACAATGCATTTGTGATTTTGGACGAAGCACAAAACACCACCCATAACCAAATGAAAATGTTTTTAACGCGGATGGGTAAAAATGCAAAATTCATTATTAATGGAGATCCCGGACAAGTAGATTTGCCAAGACGCCAAATATCGGGTTTAAAAGAAGCGATGCTTACGCTTAAAGACATTGACGGAATCGCATTTGTGCATTTTGACGATAAAGATATTATAAGACACCGATTGGTAAAAGATATCATTTTGGCTTATAAGAATCTTGAAGTAGGTGAGGAATAAAAGTTATAAGTTATAAGTTATAAGTTATAAGTTGTAATTTAAAAGTTCAAATAATAATAAACGAATACACAGTTAAACGATTACACACATAAACGCATAAACAAATCAACAAAAAAATGGGCAACACAATTAACAACACCGCATTTAACTTCCCAAACCAAAAATCGTTTTACAGAGGAAAAGTTAGAGAAGTTTACAATATCAATGATGAAATTTTGGTGATGGTTGCCTCCGACAGGCTTTCTGCATTTGATGTAGTGATGCCAAAACAAATTCCGTTTAAAGGGCAAATTTTAAATCAGATTGCCGCTAAAATGATGGATGCCACCAAAGATATTGTGCCAAATTGGATCATCGCCATTCCCGACCCAAATGTGGCGGTGGGTCATTTGTGCGATCCTTTTAAAGTTGAAATGGTTATTCGCGGTTATTTATCGGGTCATGCGGCCCGTGAATATAAATTGGGAAAACGTTTTTTGTGCGGCGTTGAGATGCCAGAAGGAATGAAGGAAAATGATAAGTTTCCTGAACCGATGATTACGCCTTCAACAAAAGCTGAAGGAGGACATCACGATGAAGATATTTCAAGAGAAGCCATTATTTCAAGAGGAATTGTGTCAAAAGAAGATTATGAGGTTTTGGAAAAATATACCAGGGCTTTATTTCAACGCGGCACTGAAATTGCTGCAAAGCGCGGTTTAATATTGGTGGACACCAAATATGAATTCGGAAAAAGAAAAGACGGGGAAATTGTGTTGATTGACGAAATTCACACACCCGATTCATCCCGTTATTTTTATGCTGATGGTTACGAGGAAAGACAAAATAAAGGAGAAGACCAAAAGCAACTGTCTAAAGAATTTGTGCGCCAGTGGTTAATTGCAAATGGTTTTCAGGGCTTAAAAGGACAGCAAATTCCGGAAATGACCGAAGAAAAAATAAATGAAATTTCAGACAGGTATATTGAATTGTATGAAAACATTACCGGTGAAAAATTTGTAAAATCGGATGTGAGCAATATATTGGACAGAATTGAAAAAAACGTACTGATTTTTTTAAATAAAAGATAAGTTTAGGCAGGTATTAAAGACACTAAAACATCAAGTATTTCGTCTTTATTTAGGTTGCTGTTAAGCCATTCCAACGCGTTTTCATTTGTTGAAAATATTTCAACCGAATGGGCTTTATTTTGTTGCATTATTTTAAACATCGTGGCAGAAACTACTTGATTGGGCGTGTTCGTAATAAGCGCAACACGCCTATTTCCATAAACCATTGAATTGTCATCTAAAAACCTAACGTATTTGTCAATATCTTCCAAATTTGTGCTGAAAGTAACCTTTTTTAAATGTACGAAGTAATTTAAACTCGGTAAAAATTTGGGATCTAAGGTAATGCTTTTCTTAAATTCTATTAATGAATCAGCATCCAAAATACCCGAATGGTATTCTACAATTAAATTGTATTTCTTTAAAATTTTATAACTGCTTAACAAGCCCAATATTTGTCAAATTTTTAAGGTTTTGCTTTTTATTTTAATGAGTGTCCCCTAAGATTACTTAAAACACTAAAAATTTCATTTTTATCAAAGCTGCTGTTTAGCCACTCCAAAGCATTTTCTTTCGTTGAAAAAACTTCAATTTCCTTTAACTTTTGCATATTACTATTTTTAAATAAGGTTGCAAAAACCATTTGGTTTGGAGTTTCAGTAATTAGGGCAACTTTTTTCTTTTTTTCCCATTTAAAGTTATCTATCGTAAAATTATTATATTTTTCAACATCATCCAAAGAAACTGTTACAACAACATCGCTTAAATCAATGAAATAGTTGAGAATTTTAGAAAATAAGGGGTCATGTGAAGTTCTTTTTACAAAATCAACATAGGATTGCAAATTTAAATTGCCGGAATGGCATTCAATTAGCAGATTAAATTCCTTTAAAATGATACAATTGCTTTTTAGTAAAGACATTGGGGTTGGGGTTAATTTCTATTTAATAATTTCAATGATAAATAAAAGTCCCAAAAAACCAAATATTCTTTGGGGCTTTTATTTACAATATTTTACTTTTTTATTTCTTTTTCTTTTGTTGTGCCTGTTGTTCTTGCGCTTGAGACATCGCCTGATTTAAACGTTGACGAAATTTACCCTCTTTTTTAGGTTTCGTTTTGTTTACCTGAATTTGAGCGTGAATTTTATCTTCATCAATAATGTAATTTTTAATTACAAACATAATGGCAACGGTTAATAAGTTAGAAACAAAATAGTACAAACTTAAACTGCTGGCATACATATTAAAGAAAATTAACATCATAATTGGTGAAAGATACATCATCATTTTCATCATTTTTTGCATATCAGGCATTCCTTCTTGCGCTGGTTGTTGCATTCCCATTTGCTGATCCTGGCTCATTTTCATATAAAAGAAAATGGCAAGTGACGCTAAAATTGGGAATAAACTTATGTGAGATCCATACATCGGAATTCTAAAAGGAAGTTCGTATATAGAGTCGTATGCAGATAAGTCATCAGCCCATAAAAAACTTTGTTGGCGTAAATCTATGTTCGATGGAAAAAAGCGGAACAAGGCAAAGAAAACAGGCATTTGCAACAATGCAGGAATACATCCGGCAAGCGGGCTTACACCGGCTTTACTTTGAAGTGCCATCGTTTCTTGTTGACGTTTCATGGCGTTTTCTTTTCCAGGCAAACGTTTGTTGATGTCTTCCATCTCAGGTTTTAAAACCTTCATTTTCGCGCTGGAAACGTAAGATTTATAAACCAAAGGCGACATGATTATTCTAACCACAATGGTTAACAGAATAATGATTAAACCATAATTTCCAATAAATAATTGTAAAAAGTTGAACACCGGAATGAAAACCCATCGGTTTAAATAACCGAAAATTCCCCAACCCAGATTTATAATTTCTTTAATATTTCTGTCGTATTTTTTTAGAATTTGATAATCATTTGGTCCAATATACCAATTCATATTGTAATTAAATTCACCTCCTTTAAGTTCTAGTGGCGCTTTTAAATAAAATCCTTTTGTGAATGTGGTATCAACATCTTCATCAAGTGACAATGTTTTTGATTCTAATTTTGCGGATGAAAAAGCCTGTTCAGAAATTAAAATGGAAGAGAAGAAATGTTGTTTGTAAGCAACCCAATTTACATCAGTTTCCTCCGCATCATCTTCGCCGCCAATTGATAAATAATCGATGCTTTCATCTTCTTTTTCATAATACATTTCGGTTTGTTGGTTTTCATAGCTGATGCTTTTCTCTTTTCTGAAAGCTTCCAAACTATAATCTAAAGTCACCGGTTTGTTTGCGTCCAATGAAGCGCTTAATCCTTGTGAGCGCACCGTGAAATCAACCATATATTCTGTTGGTTTCATCACATATCGATATTCTAAATAGTTGCCTTCAGAAACTTTTAATTTCATGGAAAGCACTTGATTTTCGCCAACTTTTGACAGTTTCGGCTCAAAAAATAAGTCTTTTGTGTTTAATGTTCGGTTATCGGAAGTTCCAAAGTTGATGTTAAAAGAGGCGTTGTTGTCTTTTATCATGTACAATGGCAAAGAATCGTAAGTCACATAATTTTTTAACAAAGCTTCCTTAATTTGTCCGCCCTTATTTGAAATAACCAATTTAAGCAAATCATTTTCCAACACCGTTTCTCCATCTTTTTTAGCTGAAGGAAGTGTTGCGGAATAAGCAAAAACACCCAATTGGCCTTTCGCTTTAACCAAAGAAAGAGAATCTGTTGCCTGGGTAATTATTTCGGATTTTTTGGTGGAATCAGTAAGAGTTGAAGTAACGGTTGCTTTTTCTGCGTTTTCTATTTTGTTTTTCTCAGCTTCCAATTTTTCTTCTGGAGTTGGCTGATTGCTGTACATCCACCATAAAACGATAGCTCCTAATAAAACAAAACCTATCAGTGAATTAATGTCAAATTTCTTTTCTTCCATGGGTATAATTAAATGTCAATTTGTCCAATACCTTTTTATTGTATTTAAAAAGCCTGACAAATGTACTAAATGTAAATTAATTTTGGTTTTTTATTAATGATTAGTTGGCTGGCTTAACGAGTGGTTTAAAGCTGCTTTCACAAAATCCACAAATAAAGGATGCGGGTTTAAAACCGTACTTTTATATTCCGGATGGTATTGAACGCCAACAAACCAAGGATGTTTTGGAATTTCAATAACTTCAACCAAATTGGTTTTCGGATTTTTTCCTGTGGCAATCATTCCTGCTTTTTCAACTTGTTCCAGAAAATCGTTGTTAAATTCATAACGATGTCTGTGTCTTTCGCTAATATGTTCTTTATGGTAAATATTTCTGACTTTACTGCCGTCTTTAAGAATACAATCCCAGGCGCCCAAACGCATAGTGCCACCATAATTGGTGATATTTTTTTGCTCTTCCATTAAATCAATCACAGGATATAAGGTATTGCTGTTCATTTCGGTTGAATTGGCGCCTTTTAGCCCTAAAACGTTTCTCGAAAATTCAATCACAGCCATTTGCATACCTAAACAAATACCGAAAAAAGGAATGTTGTTTTCACGCGCATACCTTACGGCTTCAATTTTCCCTTCAATGCCACGTTCGCCAAAACCCGGAGCAACCAAAATCCCATTTAAATTTTTCAATAATATTGGAACATTTTCTACTGTTAATTCTTCTGAATGAATCCAATGGATGTTGACTTTTACTTCATTTTGGGCACCTGCGTGAATAAATGCTTCTGAAATAGATTTGTAAGCATCGTGCAATTCAACATATTTTCCTATAAGACCAATTTCAACAGTATTTTTCGGATTTTTGAAGCGTTTTAAGAAATCGTTCCACGATTTTAAATCGGGTTGTTTGTCATGCGGCAATTGTAGTTTTTTCAGCACTACATCATCTAAACCTTCCTCAAGCATAAAATTAGGAACATCATAAATAGTTTCTGCGTCGATGGATTGGATTACATCTTCTTTTCTGACATTGCAAAAAAGCGCCAGCTTGTTTTTTATGGAATCTGAAATTTCATGTTCTGTTCTGCATACCAAAATATCCGGAGTTACTCCGCTTTGCATCAGCATTTTAACGGAGTGTTGGGTTGGTTTGGTTTTTAATTCGCCGGCTGCCGCTAAATATGGCACTAAGGTTAAATGAATGACGATGGCATTTTCATGGCCCATTTCCCAAAGTAATTGACGAACAGATTCTACATAAGGCAATGATTCAATATCGCCAACAGTTCCGCCAATTTCAGTGATTACAATGTCAAATTCGCCAGTATTTCCTAAAATTTTTATTCGGTCTTTAATTTCATCGGTAATGTGCGGAATAACCTGCACCGTTTTACCTAAAAATTCGCCTCTGCGCTCTTTTTCAATGACAGATTGGTAGATTCTGCCTGTAGTCACGTTGTTTGCCTGTGAAGTTGGAATATTGAGAAAACGCTCATAATGTCCCAAATCCAAATCGGTTTCTGCACCATCTTCCGTTACATAACATTCGCCATGCTCGTAGGGATTTAAAGTTCCCGGATCAATGTTAATGTAAGGATCAAGCTTTTGTATGGTGACAGAGTAGCCTCTTTCTTGTAATAATTTTGCTAAAGAAGCCGCGATAATTCCTTTTCCAAGTGAAGAAGTAACGCCTCCGGTTACAAAAACATATTTGGTGTTTTTCATTATTCGTAGGTTTTGGCAAAATTACATTTAATGTTTTAGTCTACAAAAACAAACCTTCAATTTTTGGAAAAAATTGAAGGTTTGTTTTTTTAATTGAAATTTAAAGAATAATTACTTCTTTTTGCTTCTGATCATCATTTCCAGCATATCCCACATTTCTTTTGGAATATCTTCGAGCATATTAAATTCACCAGCGCCTTTTAGCCATTCCCCGCCATCAATTGTAATGACTTCTCCATTTATATAAGCCGAAAAATCGCTCATTAAATAAGCGGCCAAATTCGCCAATTCCTGGTGTTCTCCAACGCGGCCAACCGGAACTTTCTTTTTCATATCAAATTTATCCTTCAAATTACCGGGCAACAATCGGTCCCAAGCGCCTTCCGTAGGAAATGGTCCAGGAGCGATGGCGTTGGAACGAATGCCGTATTTTGCCCATTCAACAGCCAAAGAACGCGTCATCGCCAAAACACCGGCTTTTGCGGTTGCGGATGGCACAACATAAGCCGAACCAGTCCAAGCATAAGTGGTCACAATATTTAAAATAGTCGATTTTGGCTGTTTAATGTCTATCCAGTGTTTTCCAAATGCCAAAGTGCAATTTTTGCTTCCTTTTAATACGATGTCAATTACGGTATCAAAAGCGTTGGCCGACAAGCGTTCGGTCGGACTGATAAAATTTCCTGCGGCGTTGTTCAAAAGTCCGTCAACTTTCCCAAATTTATCCAAAGTTGCCTGCAAAACTGCTTCAACTTCCGTGTAATTTCTTACATCACATTGCACCGCCAAAACGGTTCCTCCGGTTTTTTCTTCCAATTCTATCTTTGCTTTTTCCAGTTTCTCGATATTTCTTGAAGTAATGACAACGTGCGCGCCAAGTTCCAAAAAATAAGTGGTCATGGCCTTTCCTAAACCGCTTCCGCCACCAGTGACAACAATGACTTGATCTTTTAAACTTCCTTCTTTAAGCATTGGTTTGGTATACATATTTATGATATTTTTGATTTGTATAAAAGTATGTTTTTTTTCAATTTAGGGCTCAAAAATAAAAATATTATTTTTTTTTAAATTCTATTTGCCAAAAACAAAAGTAATTGTATATTTGCCAACGCTTTTGAGGAGAGGAATTCCAAAGAAAGCAACAACAGAAGAACCACTATTTTAAAGATATTTGTAATGAGTAAAAGAACATACCAGCCATCAAAAAGAAAAAGAAGAAATAAGCACGGTTTTAGAGAACGTATGGCTAGTGCAACAGGGAGAAAAGTGTTGTCAAGAAGAAGAGCTAAAGGAAGAAAAAGAATCAGTGTATCTTCTGATCCGAGACCAAAAAAATAATGAAACAATAGTTTTGTAAATAGGGTGTTACTTTTTAGTAACACCTTTTTTTTGAACTTTTAATAAGTTTTGAAAACTATTTCATCCCATAAAATGAATTTTATAGATATTTGTACCATCCTATTTTATATTTAAAAAATGCCAAAAAACAATAACATTAAATCGATTTTAATAATTGGATCAGGGCCAATTATTATTGGCCAGGCTTGTGAATTTGATTATGCCGGTTCCCAAGCAATCAGATCTTTAAAAGAAGAAGGAATTGAAGTGACGCTCATCAATTCAAATCCGGCAACGATTATGACGGATCCGTCTTTGGCCGACAATGTGTATTTGTTGCCGCTGACCACAAAATCGATCATTCAAATTTTAGAAAAACATCCAAATATTGATGCTGTTTTGCCAACGATGGGCGGACAAACAGCCTTAAATTTATGTATTGAGGCTGATGATAAAGGAATTTGGAAAGATTTCAACATCGATATAATTGGTGTTGACATTGCTGCCATTCACATCACTGAAGACCGCGAGCAATTTAGAAAGTTGATGGAAAAAATTGGTATCGGCCAAGCGCCGTCAACCATAGCGAATTCATATTTAAAAGGAAAAGAAATCGCGCAGGAATACGGATTTCCGTTGGTTATTCGTCCGTCCTTTACTTTGGGTGGTTTTGGGGCTTCCATCGTTTATAAAAAAGAAGATTTTGATGAATTATTGAGTCGTGGTTTGGAAGCTTCGCCAATTCACGAAGTGATTATAGACAAAGCATTGTTAGGTTGGAAGGAATATGAACTGGAATTGTTGCGCGACAGAAATGACAATGTGGTAATTATTTGCACCATTGAAAATATGGATCCGATGGGAATTCATACGGGAGATTCTATTACGGTTGCGCCCGCAATGACATTGAGCGATACCACGTATCAAAAGATGCGTGATATGGCCATCTTGATGATGCGTTCCATTGGTGATTTTGCCGGCGGCTGTAATGTGCAGTTTGCCGTAAGTCCGGATGAGAAAGAAGATATTATCGCCATTGAAATTAATCCGCGGGTTTCGCGGTCATCGGCATTGGCTTCAAAAGCAACTGGTTATCCGATTGCGAAAATTGCCGCAAAACTGGCTATTGGTTATCACTTGGATGAACTAAATAACCAAATTACCAAAACAACTTCGGCTTTATTTGAGCCAACTTTAGATTATGTAATCGTAAAAATCCCACGATGGAATTTTGACAAGTTTGAAGGTGCAGACCGAACTTTGGGCTTGCAAATGAAATCGGTTGGAGAAGTGATGGGAATTGGGCGTTCATTTCAGGAAGCGCTGCATAAAGCAACGCAATCTTTAGAAATAAAACGCAACGGATTGGGTGCGGACGGAAAAGGAGAGAAGGATTACGACACCATTATTGAAAAATTAACCTACCCAAGCTGGGATCGGGTTTTTATCATTTATGACGCGCTTCAAATAGGAATTCCTTTGAGCAGAATCCACGAAATTACCAAAATCGATATTTGGTTTTTAAAGCAATACGAGCAATTATTGGCTTTGGACAGGGAAATTTCCACCCATAAACTGGGTACATTAACCTATGATTTGTTGCTGGAAGCAAAACAAAAAGGATTTGCCGACCGACAAATAGCGCATATGTTAGGCTGTTGGGAAAGTGAAGTGCACAGTAAAAGGCAGGAATTAAATATCAATAGAGTTTATAAATTGGTGGACACGTGTGCGGCCGAATTTAATGCGCAAACACCTTATTATTATTCCACTTTCGAAAATAAAATGATTACCGAAAACGGAAGTTATGCCGACAATGAAAGTGTGGTGACCGACAAGAAAAAAATTGTGGTTTTGGGTTCAGGACCCAACCGAATAGGGCAGGGAATTGAGTTTGATTATTGTTGTGTGCACGGCGTTTTGGCCGCCAAAGAATTGGGCTACGAAACCATTATGATCAACTGCAACCCGGAAACAGTTTCAACCGATTTTGACACAGCCGACAAATTGTATTTTGAACCGGTGTTTTGGGAACATATCTATGACATCATTCAGCATGAAAAACCGGAAGGCGTTATTGTGCAGTTGGGCGGACAAACAGCTTTGAAATTGGCCGAAAAATTAGATAAATGGGGCGTTAAAATTATAGGAACCAGTTTTGACGCGCTAGATTTGGCGGAAGACAGAAAACGTTTTTCTGAATTGTTGATGGATTTGGATATTCCTTTCCCGCAATATGGAACCGCAACCACGGCTGATGAAGCCTCTGCGATTGCCGATAGTTTGGATTTCCCAATATTGGTTCGTCCTTCTTATGTTTTGGGCGGTCAAGGAATGAAAATTGTGATCAATAAGGAAGAGCTGGAAAAACACGTGGTTGATTTACTGCGCAAAATTCCAAACAATGTGTTGCTGTTGGACCATTATTTGGATGGCGCCATTGAAGCGGAAGCTGATGCCATTTGCGATGGGGAAGAAGTATATATTATTGGTATTATGGAACATATTGAACCTTGCGGTGTGCATTCCGGAGATTCAAATGCCACCTTGCCGCCGTTTAATTTGGGCGAATTTGTGATGCAACAAATTAAAGACCATACCAAAAAAATTGCCTTGGCCTTAAGAACAGTAGGACTGATAAATATTCAGTTTGCCATTAAAGACGATATTGTTTATATCATTGAGGCCAATCCGAGAGCATCTCGCACGGTGCCATTTATTTCAAAAGCGTATCAAGAACCTTATGTAAATTACGCCACAAAAGTGATGTTGGGCGCCAATAAAGTGAAGGATTTTAATTTTAATCCGAAATTAGCCGGTTACGCCATTAAACAACCGGTATTTTCTTTCAATAAATTTCCGAATGTGGATAAAAAATTAGGCCCGGAAATGAAATCCACCGGTGAAAGCATTTTGTTTATCGACAGTTTAAAAGATGACCAGTTTTACGAACTGTATTCAAGAAGAAAGATGTATTTGAACAAATAAATATAATAGGTTTAAAAAACCAAAAAGAGCGCTTGGCGCTCTTTTTTTTTGCGCAAAAATTGTTGGCTGTTAATTTATTGCATATATTTGTTCAACTAAACTTAATTAACTTTGAACAATATCAAAACAGAGTTCACCATAAAGGATCTCGAAAATTTTTCAGGCATAAAAGCGCACACCATTCGGATTTGGGAAAAAAGGTACAATTTGTTTGAACCCAAAAGAACCGATTCTAACATTAGATATTATGATATAGATAGTTTGAAAAAACTTTTGAATGTATCTTTATTGTACAACAATGGGCTTAAAATATCTAAAATTGCCAACCTGCCGGAAGCCAAAATCGCATTATCCGTCAGGGAGTTGGTATTTAATAAAGGCGCGGGAAGCCAGGCTTCTGTTTCGTTCAAGTTGGCCATGCTTAATTTTGATGAAGTCTTGTTTAACCAAACTTACAATGGGCTTATTTCACAAACGTCTTTCAGGAATATTTTTACGGAAGTTTTCATCCCTTTTCTTAATGAAATAGGCATTTTGTGGCAAGTTTATTCCATTACTCCGGCTCATGAACACTTCATATCCAACTTAATAAAACAAAAAATTTTAATCAATACAGAGAAGCTCCAATTCCTTCAGCCAAATAGAACAGGAAAAAAGTTTGTGTTGTATTTGCCGATGAATGAAATTCATGAACTTGGTTTGCTTTATATGCATTTTGAATTGTTGTTTCACGGACACCATTCCGTTTACTTGGGACAAAGCGTTCCTGTTGAGAATTTAAATGACCTTCAGAAAGTATTTGATGAAATTTGTTTTTTAACGTACTTAACTGTTGAACCATCCAAAGAAACTGTGGAAGAATATTTGCAACAGGTTTATAGTGAAATATTGAAGGATACCAACGATACTTTATGGGTTTTGGGTTCAAAATTGGCGCAATTTGATTCGGATTCTTTCAAAAATGATCAAATAAAAATCTTTAAATCACCGTTCGACTTGTTAAATATTTTGTAATTTTTTTTGTTTAATTTGTTTTTGTTTAACTTATTTGTATATTTGTTAAACATTATGAAAAAAAGAATTATTATAATTGGCTCAGGATTTTCGTCCATATCCGCTTCTTGCTATCTGGCAAAAGCAGGTTATGATGTTGTCATACTTGAGAAAAACAGCAGTGTGGGCGGGAGAGCACGATTGCTGACTAAAGAAGGATTCAAATTTGATATCGGTCCAACATGGTATTGGATGCCCGATGTTTTTGAAAAATTCTTTGCCGATTTCGACAAAAATCCATCCGATTTTTATGATTTGGAGAAACTGGCTCCGGCTTATCAGGTTTATTTTGACCGACTTGATTCGTTGCTTATTTCTGATAAAATCGAAGAAATTTATCAGGTTTTCGAAAATGAAGAAAAAGGCAGTTCCATTTATCTGAAGAAATTTTTAAAAGCCGCGAAATTCAATTACGAAGTTGCGATAAACAATTTGGTATATAAACCCGGAAATTCCATCAGCGAATTGGTGACTTTTGATACCATTGCCAATGTCAACCAGTTTTTTAAAAGTATCAGTACGGAAGTCCGCAGACATATTAAAAGTGAAAAATTAATTCAAATTTTAGAATTTCCTGTGATATTTTTGGGTGCAAAACCCTCAAATACACCAAGTTTTTACAGTTTTATGAATTATGCCGATTTTGGTTTGGGAACTTGGCATCCTAAAGGCGGAATGTATGAAGTTGTCAAAGGTTTTGTGACTTTGGCCAAGGAATTGGGCGTTAAAATTGAAACAAACCAAAACGTTGAAAAAATTGTTGTTGAAAATGGAATCGTGAAAGGTGTTCAGGTGAATCAACAGTTTTTGGCTGCAGATTTTGTGGTTAGCGGTGCAGATTATCATCATTCGGAGACCTTATTGGAAGATAAATATAGAATGTATTCCGAAAAGTATTGGAATAAAAAAACATTTGCGCCTTCGGCCTTATTATTTTACGTTGGGTTCAGCAAAAAACTAAAAAACGTTTCTCACCATACTTTATTTTTCGATTCGAATTTCGACAAGCATGCAGTTGAGATTTACGACAATCCGAAATGGCCAAAAGATCCGCTTTTTTACGGAAGTTTTCCAAGCATCACCGATGATACTTTTGCCCCAAATGGTTACGAAGCTGCTACTTTTTTAATTCCGATTGCGCCTGGAATTCAGGATAATAATGAAATACGCGAGGCATATTTTTTAAAAATAATTGAAAGATTGGAAAAATTAACTGATCAAAATGTGAGAGATTACATCATTTTTAAAGAATCTTATTGTGTAAACGATTTTGTGAAAGATTACAATTCATTTAAGGGAAATGCTTATGGATTGGCAAATACTTTAATGCAAACCGCTTTTTTACGACCAAAAATTCAAAGTAAAAAAGTGAAAAATTTATTTTTTACCGGACAGTTAACAGTTCCCGGTCCGGGAGTTCCACCAGCAATTATATCAGGAAAAATTGTGTCAGAATTATTAATGAAAAAGAGCAGCTAAAATTTTTACATTAAAAAACCACATACTAAAAAATATTTTAAATGAAACAAGTTTTTGATGAAACTTCATTTTTGTGCAGCAAAATAGTGACTAAAAAATATAGTACTTCTTTTTCATTAGCGGTAAAGATGTTGGCTCCAAAAATTAGGGAAGCTATTTTTGGCATTTATGCTTTTGTCAGGTTTGCTGATGAAATTGTGGATTCCTTTCACGATTTTGAAAAAAATGAATTGATAAACGAATTTGAGCGTGATTATTATAAAGCTTACAATTCTGGAATCAGTTTAAATCCGATTTTAAACTGTTTTCAGTTAACGGTTAAAAAATACAATATTGATGATGAGTTGGTTCAGTCATTTTTAAAAAGCATGAAACAGGATTTAAATAAAGGAGAATACCATACGGCAGAAGAATACAACGAGTATATTTACGGATCGGCCGATGTTGTTGGTTTGATGTGTTTAAAAGTTTTTGTTGACGGCGACAATGAAAAATATGAAAACCTAAAAAGTTATGCCATGCGTTTGGGTTCTGCATTTCAAAAAGTAAATTTTTTGCGCGATTTAAAAGATGATATGGAAGTGTTGAACCGTTCATATTTTCCGGGAATAAATTTAATGTCGTTAGATATGACTTCGAAAAACAAAATTATTGAAGAAATAGAACATGACTTTGCGGAAGCATACAAAGGCATAAAACTTTTGCCTATAGAAGCGAAGTTTGGCGTTTATACGGCCTATATTTATTACAAAGGCCTGTTGAAAAAGTTGAAAAGCACCCCTTCAGAAAAAATAATGAATACAAGAATCAGAATTTCCAATCCGGTTAAAATCAGTTTGCTGGCAAGGTCTTTTGTGGTTTTTAAGTTAAATTTGATATAATTTTATTAAATGAAGTTAGCTGTTCTCTTTTTAATGTTTAATTCATTTCCAGCTTCGCTTTTAGATGATGTAAGAAATCAGTTTCCCAAAATTAATTCGATGGAGGAAGCTGAATTTCATATGAAACTACTTGAAAAAGAAAAAAGTCCGGAGGCAAGAGCTTATTATGCGGCTATGCTTTTTATGAAAGCCAAGTATGTGAAATTTCCACTTTCAAAATACAATAATTTTAAAAAGGGAAAATTGGTTTTGGACCAAGTGATTCTGGAAAATAAATCGAATGTTGAATTTAGGTATTTGCGTTTTGTGTTTCAAAATCAATTGCCGGCTTTTTTAAACTATGATATCAATATTGAAGAAGATTTTTCGGCAATCGCAAAAGGAATAAGAAAAAGCGATTTAAGCCAGGATTTTAAACATAAAATAGTAGAAAATATGTTGTTGGTTAAAGGTATTACTGCCAATCAAACAGCCCAGCTAAAATTATTATTGAACAAAATATGATTTTTTTACTCATAACAATCGGAACTTTTTTATTGATGGAATGCGTGACTTGGCTGACGCATAAATTTGTGATGCACGGGTTTATGTGGTATTTTCACGAAGACCATCATCAGCCCAGATATCAAAATTGGTTTGAACGGAATGACGTGTTTTTTATCATTTTTGCCATACCAAGCATTGTGTTGTTTTATCTTGGTTTGGAAGGTGGTTTAAACTACTTCTTTTTTATTGGTTTGGGAATTTTATTTTACGGCATGGCTTATTTTTTGGTTCATGATGTGTTAATTCACAAGCGTTTTAAGTGGTTTAACAAAACAAATAACAAGTATTTAATCGGTTTACGGAAAGCGCATAAAGTTCATCATAAACATTTGGGCAAAGAAGAAGGTGAGTGTTTTGGGATGCTATTTGTGCCTTTCAAATACTTCAAAATACAATGAGTCTTTATTTAATTTTAAATATAGCCTCATTTATTGTACCGTTTGCGTATAGTTTTGAAAAAAAAATGCGCTTCATACAATGGTGGAAATCTGTTTTTCTTTCCATTTTTATTGTGGGTATTTTTTTTATAGTTTGGGACATTATTTTTACACGTCAAGGTGTTTGGGGCTTCAACCCCGATTATCATATCGGCCTAAATTTATGGGGTTTGCCCATAGAAGAAATTTTGTTTTTTATTTGCATTCCCTACGCAAGTATTTTTACCCATTATGCTTTTCTTTATTTTTTTGAAAATATAAAACTGTCCGATAAAGTAACAAAATATATCAGTGTTATTTTATTGGTTATAGCAATTTTTGTCTTGTTTTACGCCTATCCAAAAAAATATGCAACGGTAACTTTCAGCGTTTTTATTTTGTTGATGGCATTTTCATTGTGGAAAAAGTCACCAGTTTTATCTCAGTTTTTCATCACCTTTTTGATCATACTTATTCCGTTTTTTATTGTCAATGGCATTTTAACCGGCAGTTTTATTGAAAATGAAGTTGTTTGGTACAATAACAATGAAAATTTAAACATCAGATTGTTCACCATCCCTCTTGAAGATGCTGTATATGCCTTTAATATGTTGTATCCCAGTATCTTGTTAATAGAATTTTTCAAAAAGAAATTCAATAAAAAAGTTGTTGCAGCAAAATGATTAAGGAGGAAATTTCTGTTTTTTGGTTTCGACGTGATTTAAGGTTGGAAGATAATTGTGCTTTATTCCACGCGTTAAACTCAAAACTGCCTGTGCTTCCGATTTTTATTTTTGATGAAGCTATTTTAAATGAATTGCCAAAAGTTGATCCGAGGGTGAATTTTATGTATGATACCTTAAAAGACATCAATCTTGAATTGGCAAAATTCAATGCTTCTTTATATGTCAAAAAGGGAAATCCCGCTGAAATTTTGGCTGCTATTTTTGAAGAATTTAAGGTAAAAAACGTATTTTTCAATAAAGATTATGAGCCTTATGCAAAACAGCGGGACGAGAAAATAAAGGCGATTTGCAAGCAAAAAAATAGCAATTGCTTTACTTATAAGGATCAGGTGATTTTTGAAGAAGCTGAAATCGTGAAAGATGACGGATTGCCTTATAGCGTTTATACGCCGTATAAAAATAAATGGCTGGAGAAATACAATTCCAATCTAACCAATCAATACAAATCTGAAAGTTTAAAAGACAATTTCTTAAAATCAAATTTTTCATTTCCTTCTTTGGAAACTATCGGTTTTATAGAAAGTGCTATCAAAGTATTGCCGTTCAATGTTGAATGTATAAAAAATTATCAGGATAGTAGAGATATTCCTTCCGCAGAAACTTCCAACGCTTCGGTATATTTGCGTTTTGGAACCATAAGTGTTCGTAAATTAGCAGATTATGCCAATAAAATTAACCCTGTTTATTTGAGTGAATTGATTTGGCGCGAATTTTTTATGCAGATTCTTTTTCATTATCCGAAAGTGGTGCATGAAAATTTTAAATCGAAATACAATTTTATTCCCTGTCGAAATAACGAAACCGAATTTAAATTGTGGCGCGAAGGAAAAACTGGTTATGCAATAGTTGATGCGGGAATGCGCCAATTAAATAAAACCGGTTATATGCACAATCGCGTACGAATGATTACGGCAAGTTTTTTATGCAAACACCTGTTGATCGACTGGCGTTGGGGTGAAGCCTATTTTGCTGAAAAATTGCTCGATTTTGAATTGTCATCAAACAACGGCAATTGGCAATGGGTGGCAGGAACAGGTTGTGATTCGGCTCCTTATTTCAGGGTTTTTAATCCGGCAACGCAACAGCAAAAATTTGATCCAGATTTTAAATACATCAAAAAGTGGATTCCTGATTTTAATCAAATTGCAATTCCGGAAATAGTGGAACATAAATTTGCCCGAGAACGCTATTTAAAAGCTGTAAAAAGCAGCTTCTTTTCATAATATTGCGATTTCTTTTTTCAACTTATTTAAGGTATTTTTTGAAGGCTGAAAATTAATTTTTTAAGCCTAAAATCATCACTATTTACGTAATAATTAATTTTGCAGTCCAATTTTTTTTCATTTCCTTATAAAAGAGCGCTAAAATAATCGATTCTATAAATTTTTTGAAATACGCTCTCCAAATCGGAAGAAATTTTTCATTTTAAAATGTTACAAACATTGCATACTTCAATTTTTGACAATAAAAATTATTTTTAAGACGTTTAAAAACAATTGCTTAAAACACCTATTCGGATTAATTCTAAATAATTTTATCGCTAAATTTGCTGATATATGTCATTATAAATACTACTTTATTGCCATATTTTTACACAATAAATTTGAACAGTTAATTATATTATTTATAAAATAAAGGAATAGAAAAAAACTTTATTTTGTAAATTTTTCAGAGTAAATATAACGTAAGATGAAACAAGAAAGTGTAAAACTAATTTGTGATGCCAATGAAGCTGTAGCTATTATTGCACACAAAACGAACGAGGTTTGTGCAATTTATCCGATCACACCATCATCACCAATGGGTGAACATGCGGAAGTGTACAGTTCAAAAGGCAAAAAGAATATTTGGGGCAATATTCCCCGAATTGTTGAAATGCAAAGTGAAGGCGGTGCTGCAGGAGCAGTTCACGGTTCTCTTCAGGGAGGCGCCTTAACCACAACATTTACGGCATCTCAAGGTTTGTTGTTAATGATACCTAATATGTATAAAATTGCAGGTGAACTATTGCCGGCGGTAATTCATGTGGCTGCAAGAACGCTTGCAACTCATGCCTTATCTATTTTTGGGGATCACTCAGATGTCATGGCTACACGTGCAACCGGATTTTCCATGTTATTTGCAGGTTCAGTTCAAGAAGCACACGATTTTGCATTAATATCACAAGTTTCTGCCTTAAAAAGCAGGGTTCCGTTTTTAAATATTTTTGACGGATTTAGAACTTCTCACGAAATTGCCAAAATTAATGGAATTCCGGATGATGTCATCAAAGCAATGATGCCGGAAGAGGAAGTGATGAAGCACAGAAAAAGTTCTTTAGATCCAGACAATCCGGTAATCAGAGGAACAGCACAAAATCCTGATGTTTTCTTTCAGGCGCGTGAAGCTGCCAATACTTTCTACCAAAATGTTCCTGGAATCGTTCAAAAAACTATGGACGAATTCTATAAACATACTGGCAGAAGATACAGCCTGTTCTACTATATCGGTCATCCAGAAGCTGAAAAAGTAATCATTGTTATGGGTTCAGGTGACGGACCAATTAGGGAAACCATTGACACTTTGGTTGAGCAAGGTGAAAAAGTGGGTGCTTTAATCGTTCGTTTATACCGTCCGTTCTCCGTATATGATTTTATTGAAAATATTCCTAAAACAGCTAAAAAAATTGCAGTTTTAGACAGAACAAAAGAACCAGGAAGTATCGGAGAACCTTTATATTTAGATGTAGTAACCGCATTTGTTGAAATGGGAGACTATATGCCAACAATTATTGGTGGACGTTACGGCCTTTCTTCAAAAGAGTTTACGCCTGCAATGGTTAAAGGAATTTATGATGAATTAGACGAAAATTCACCAAAAAATCACTTCACCATCGGTATCAATGATGATGTAACCAATACAAGTTTAACTTATGATCCAAATTTCAAAACTAAAAAAGATACGTTTAATTGTATGTTTTATGGTTTGGGATCAGATGGTACGGTTGGTGCCAATAAAAACTCAATTAAAATTATTGGTGAAACTACCGATAATTATGTGCAAGGATATTTTGTGTACGACTCTAAAAAGGCCGGTGCCCAAACAGTTTCGCATTTGCGTTTTGGCCCAGAACCAATTTATTCTACCTATTTAATCAACAAAGCAAATTTTATCGCTTGTCATCAAACAAGCTTTATCTATAAATATGATGTTTTAGAACACATTAAAAAAGGCGGAACATTTTTATTGAACACACCTCATTCAAAATATAAAGTTTGGACAGAGTTGCCAAGTATCATGCAACGCAGAATTATTGATAATGATATCGAATTTTACGTAATTGACGCGACAAAAGTAGCTCAAGAAGCAGATTTAGGCAAACGCACAAATACCATTTTGCAAACTTGTTTCTTTGCAATATCAGGTGTACTTCCAAAAGATGAAGCGATCAAAAAAATTAAAAATGCAATTGTAAAATCATATTCACATAAGGGTGATGCCGTTGTGCAAATGAACTTTAATGCAGTTGACAAGTCATTAGAAAATCTTCAAAAAGTTGAATATCCTCGTCATACCACCAATACAGATGGATTAGTGCCAATGATGACCGAAAATGCTGATGATTTTGTTAGAGAAATTTTAGGAACTATTTTAGCCGGTAGAGGAGATTCATTGCCTGTGAGCGCATTTTCTGTAGATGGTACATTTCCAACAGGAACCACGCAATATGAAAAACGTGGAATTGCCGATTTTGTGCCGGTTTGGGATGATGCAGATCTTTGCACCCAATGTAATAAATGTGTGAGCATTTGCCCTCACGCTGCAATTAGAGCTAAAGTTGTTCCTAATGATTTATTAATAAATGCTCCTGAATCACTAAAAAGCGTACCAGCAAAAGGAAGACCTTTTAACAGTGAAAAAGAAAGTTACATTTTGCAGGTTTCACCTCAAGATTGTACCGGTTGCGATTTATGCGTGGCTGTTTGTCCGGCTGAAAGCAAAGAAGTACCAAATACTTTTGCAATTAACTTGACTGATTACCGTAAAGTGCAAGAAGCAGAAAATGTAAATTGGAATTACTTTATTGATTTACCTGATTACGACAGAAAAGAATTGGTTACTTCTACAGTTAAAGGATCTCAGTTCTTAGAACCGTTATTTGAATTCTCCGGAGCTTGTTCCGGTTGTGGTGAAACACCATATATCAAGTTAATTACCCAATTATATGGAGACAGTATATTGATTGCAAATGCAACCGGTTGTTCTTCTATATATGGCGCTAATTTACCAACAACGCCTTACAAAACAAACAAAGCGGGACGCGGACCAGCTTGGGCCAACTCTTTGTTTGAAGACAATGCTGAGTTTGGTTTAGGTATGCAATTGGCATTAACCAAAAAGCAAGAAATAGCAGTTGATTTATTAAAAACTTTGGAAAGTAAAATAGGCAGTACCATAGTAAATAACATACTAAACAATGCTGAAGAAAACGAAACTTTAAAAGAGCAAAAAATAAATCAAATTGAGGAGCTAAATGAAATTTTAGAAACTATTGATACTTATGAAGCCAAAAAACTAAGAAACCTTTCCGAATACTTGCGTAAAAAAGCAGTTTGGATATTTGGTGGTGACGGTTGGGCTTATGATATTGGATATGGTGGTTTAGACCATATATTTTCATCAGGAGAAAATGTGAATATTTTAGTGATGGATACAGAGGTTTATTCAAATACTGGCGGACAAGCATCTAAATCTACACCGATGGGAGCAAGTGCCAAGTTTGCAATTTCTGGTAAAGTATCTTCTAAGAAAAGTTTGGCCTTACAAGCAGTTTCTTACGGAAATGTGTATGTTGCTCAAATTGCAATTGGCGCTAAAGACAATCAAACGCTTAAAGCAATTGAAGAAGCGGCAGCTTATCCGGGACCTTCATTAATTATTGCTTATTCACATTGTGGTGAGCACGGTTACGATTTGAAAGATGGTGCCAAACATCAAGAAAAAGCAGTAGAAACAGGTTACTGGCCATTGTTTAGATTTAATCCTTTAGCTGAAAAAGGAAAGAAATTTAAATTGGATTCTAAAGCGCCTTCTGCTCCTTTAAGTGAATTTATGTATTTAGAAACTCGTTTTACAAGAGTTGTAAACGAAAATCCTGAATTTGCGAAAGAACTATTGGACAAAGCTCAAGAACAGGTTGAAGTTCAATGGGAAAGATTGGAACTTTATAAAAATTTATAATTTAAATTAATTTTAAAGTGTCAGGTACAACATACCTGACACTTTTTTTAATATCTTTATTTGCAATTGTAAATGATTAATTTTATTAAAAATTGAGGAAGTTACAAGATTCAATGTGTTTTTATTTTCTTAAGTTACTAAAATAAAAAAATTAAAAAATGAAATCAAGATCAGAAGCTTTTTTTAACGAAGCAACAAAAAAATTAAAATCGGCAAAAGAAGAATTGTTTAAACCAGCCGAAGATATTGTTAGTTATTCAGTATGTAAAAACGCACAGTTTGCTATTGAAAACTTTCTAAAAGGGTTTTTAACAAAAAATAATATCGAATTGCAGCCAAACGAAACAATCGCTTCCTTGTACGATAAATGTTTAAGCATCGATAAAAATTTCACCACCATAGATTTAAGTGCAATCGGATGTAAAAATCATGCGATAGATTCTCGTTATTGCTCAGATATTAACACGGTTAGTTCTTGTTTTGATACGGCAGACAGCATTGATACTTATTTAAGGAAAAATAAAATCGTATAAAACACGGCTCTTTTTTTCGTTTGAGAAAGCAAAAAACTTACTGTACATTTGTGTAAAATAAATATGCAATGAATTATATTTTATTTGATGGCACAGTTCGCAATTCATTATTGCCATTAACCTTCACAAAACCCGTTGCCGATTTGCGAATAGGGATACTTACCATTCGTGAAAAATGGGAAACATATTTGGGTTTTACCACAACAACGCTTACCGAAGACTATTTAGAAGAGAAATTTCCCATGGTTGAAATGGCGCAAAACGTCATGATTAATGCTTCCTTTTTGCCAACGCTGTCTTTAGCGGAAATGATTATGGAGTTAAAAGAAAATCAGGCAATTTTCAAAGAGGAAGAAGTGATTGCTTTTTACACCACCGATTCACAAGAAACTATCGATTTTGAACATTACGAGCAAATTGAATTTGATTCAGAAGTAACCCAAATTAAAAATACTTGGGATTTATTTTCTTTGAATGATATGGCTTTAAAAGCCGATTTTGAATTAATTACTGAAGGCAGAAAATCACAACCCATTCCTGAAGGTGTCAGGTTTTTAAATAAAGAAAATATTTTTATTGAAGAAGGTGCTAAAATCTTATTCTCCGTATTAAATGCAGATAGCGGGCCAATTTATATTGGGAAAGATGCCTTGGTAATGGAAGGAAGCTTGATTAGAGGGCCTTTTGCCTTAGGAGAAAACTCAGTGGTTAAAATGGGCGCCAAAATTTATGGAGCCACCACAATTGGACCGTTTTGTACCGTTGGAGGCGAAGTAAACAATGCTATTTTATCAGGTTATTCAAACAAAGGACACGATGGATTTTTAGGCAACTCAGTATTGGGTGAATGGTGCAATATTGGTGCAGACACAAACAATTCAAACTTAAAAAATAATTATAGCGAAGTTCGCTTGTGGAATTATGAAACTGAAAATTTTGCAAAAACCGGATTGCAATTTTGCGGTTTAATTATGGGTGACCATTCCAAGTGCGGAATTAATACGATGTTTAATACAGGAACTGTTATAGGTGTCAGTGCTAATATTTACGGAAGTAATTTTCCCAGAAATTTCATCCCTTCTTTCAGTTGGGGCGGCGCCGCAGGTTTTTCAACATATCAATTAGATAAAGTGAATGAAACTGCTGTGTTGGTGATGAAAAGGAGAGAAGTTGATTATGATGAGAAGGAACAACGAATTTTAGCCCACATTTTTGAAATAACCAAGAAATACAGAAATTTTTAGGCCTTTTTTATAACAAGCCAGTTGGTTATCCTTTTATTTGCTCTTTTTTGAATTGCTCAAATTTATTTTCTGTTTTTTTAGGCCAGCTGTTGTTGCTTAAATTCACATCGGCAGTTTGTTCATCGGGATCTAACGTGATTTTTGAGATTGCTTTGCTTGACGGAAAAACTTTAGTGACTTCAGCATCGCTATTTCGCCATATTTCGGCAGGATATTGTTTGCGTTCTTTTGTTCCGTCTTCATATTCAAATTCAACTACAATTGGCATCACCAAATCTCCAGGTTTTTCAAAAACCAATTCGTAAAAATATTTAGGCGCTTTCAATGCCGTTTTTTCTTCCGAAGAAAAATTCGTATTGATATAATCGCTCAACAAATTGTAATCCTCCGGTTTTTTCGATTTTAAATCACTTTTAAATTCAGGGCTGTCTTCAGAAATTAAATACAAAGCCGGCGGCAATTTATCAAGGTCAATTCCTCTGCGTTTTGCCATATTTTGGGCGCGTTCGGTTGGCTTGTCTGTCACATAATATTTTTTCACTTCTTTGATGCCAATATCATTGGCGCCGGTTGAATAAAACCAGCCTCTCCAAAACCAGTCTAAATCCATCGCTGACGCATCTTCCATCGTCCTGAAAAAATCTGCAGGCGTTGGGTGTTTAAATTTCCAGCGTTGGGCGTAGGTTTTAAAAGCATGGTCAAACATTTCCGGACCCATAATTACTTGTCGCAGCATATACAATCCTGCCGCAGGTTTTGCATAGGCATTGTTTGAAAATTCATCAAGGTGATCGCCTTGCGTAATAATAGGCGTTAATTTAGACTGATCTCCCTGCATATAACCCACAATATTTTTTGGCAGGCCTCTGCTGAGCGGGTATCCTTTTTCATAATCCATTTGTGCCAGCATTTGCACAAAAGAATTCAAACCTTCATCCATCCAAGTCCATTGGCGCTCATCGGAATTCACAATCATAGGGAAAAAATTATGCCCAACTTCGTGAATAATTACGCCCAGCATTCTGTATTTGGTAAAATCAGAATAAGTGCCATCAGGATTCGGGCGACCGCGATTGAAACTAATTTGCGGATATTCCATTCCCATATCTTCCGCATGAACTGAAATGGCTTGGTGATAAGGATAATCGAAAGTAAACCTTGAATATGTTTTTAACGTGCTTGCAACCGCTCTGGTTGAATGTTGTTCCCATAAAGGGTTTCCTTCTTTAGGATAATAAGAATACGCCATTACGGTTCTTCCGTTGATGTCAACAGCCATTCCGTCCCAAATATATTTTCTGGAAGAAGCAAAAGCAAAATCCCGCACATTTTCGGCATAAAAACGTGAAGTTTTTGTTTCTTTTGACCTTCCTTTTTCTGTTTCTTCAGCTTCTTTTTGCGTAACAATAATTACCGGGTTGTCAAATGATTTTTTTGCCTGTTCCAGTCTGTTCAATTGTAATTTGGAAAGGACTTCTTCGGGGTTTTTAAGCACGCCTGTTGATGCTAAAATATGATCTTTTGGCGTGGTAATATTTACCTCAAAATTTCCAAATTCAAGCGCAAACTCGCTGCTTCCCCAAAATTGCAGGTTTTGCCAGCCTTCCACATTATTATATACGGCCAGTCTTGGATAAAATTGCGCAATAATATAGTCGTTATTGCCATCGGGAAAATGCTCAAAACCTGATCTTCCGCCTTGCTCAAGGTGATTGTTAATGTTATGCCACCATTTTATCTTAAAGGAATATTTTCCTCCGGAAACCAAAGGTTTGTCTAAATCCAAACGCATCATAGTTTGGTTGATAAGGTAAGAAGCATCGCTGCCATCAAGATTTTTTACAAAGTCAATTTTGAAGCCGCCATCAAATGGCGCTTGTATAAAATTTTTAGAAAACTCTTTTGGTGTGTACAATTCACTTGTTTTAGTTTCTCGTACGTCAGGTGATTTCGAATCGGGTGCCATCATATTTTGATCTAACTGAATCCATAAATAAGTTAAATCATCTTTGGAATTGTTGTGATAGGTAATGGTTTCTTCGCCGTAAATTCGGTTTTTTTCCTCATCCAAAAGAATATCCATTTTATAATCTACCTGTTGCTGGGTATATTCATGTCCCGGTGCGCCCGTAGCTTTGTGTTCATTGTTTGGTGTTGGCAATTCCTCATCTATTTGTTTGAACTTACTGAGGTTATAATGCGCTTTTTGTGGCTGTGTTTCTTGGGCTGAAGCAGGAATAACCACTGTCAGAAAAAAGATAGTTATTAGGAGTATTTTTTTCATGAAATTAATTGTTTTTGATGCAGTGTCAAATTAAAAAGCCGCCCAAGCGAGCGGCTCATTTCACTAAGATTTAATTTGATCCTTTTTAAATTTTTCGAATTTATTTTCTGTTTTTTTAGGCCAGCTGTTGTTGCTTAAATTCACATCAGCTGTTTGCTCATCAGGATCAATCGTTATTTTTGTGATTGCCTTGTTTGACGGAAAAACTTTGGTGACTTCCGTGTCACTATTTCTCCAAATTTCGGCAGGATATTGTTTGCGTTCTTTTGTTCCGTCTTCAAATTCAAATTCAACAATAATTGGCATCACCAAATCTCCCGGTTTTTCAAAAACCAGTTCATAAAAATATTTAGGCGCTTTTAATGCCATTTTTTCTTCCGCAGAAAAATTTGTAGTGATATAATCACTCAACAAATTGTAATCTTCCGGTTTTTTAGATTTTAAATCATTTTTAAATTCGGGGCTGTCTTCAGAAACCAAATAAAGCGCAGGCGGCAATTTATCAAGGGTGATTCCATAGCGTTTTGCCATATTTTCGGCACGTTCGGTTGGCTTGTCTGTCACATAATATTTTTTAATTTCTTTGATGCCAATATCATTTGCGCCCGTTGTATAAAACCAGCCTCTCCAAAACCAGTCTAAATCCACCGCTGAAGCATCTTCCATCGTCCTGAAAAAATCGGCTGGCGTTGGGTGCTTAAATTTCCAGCGTTCGGCATAAGTTTTAAAAGCATGGTTAAATAATTCATGCCCCATAACGGTTTCCCTCAAAATAAACAACCCGGCTGCAGGTTTTCCGTAAGCATTTGAACCAAAGTCGGTTAAATCTTCACCTTGCGACATAATTGGCTCTAAACCGCTTTGGTCGCCCGACATATATCTGACAATATTTTTTGGGTGATCAGTTAAAGGAAAAAGTATAGGATCGTATTTGTATTCTGCATAAATTTCCACAAATGAATTGATGCCTTCATCCATCCAGGTCCACATGCGCTCGTCAGAATTCACAATCATCGGGAAAAAATTATGACCTACTTCGTGCGTGATTACGCCAATCATTCCCTTTTTTGTTCGATCTGAATATTTTCCGTCCTTGTCAGGTCTTCCGCCATTCCAGCAAATCATTGGATATTCCATTCCCTGACGTTCTGCATTGATAGAGGTTGCCTGCGGATAAGGATAATCAAAAGTGAATTCGGAATATACTTTTAAGGTATTTGCAACGGCTCTTGTTGAATGCTCTTCCCAAAGCGGATTTCCTTCATTGGGATATAAAGAATAAGCCATCACGGTTTTTCCGTTAAGATTGACTGCCATCGCGTCCCATATTAATTTTCTTGAGGAAGCAAATGCAAAATCCCGTACGTTTTCTGCATAAAATTTCCAGGTTTTTGTTTCTTTTGATCGTCCTTTTTCAGCAGCCAACGCTTCTTCTGGCGTTACAATAAAAACCGGATTTTCAAAGGCGTTTTTTGAATCTTCATATCTTTTATGTTGGGCAGAAGTAAAAACATCTTTCGGATTTTGGAGTACGCCAGTCGCATTCAAAATATGGTCTTTTGGCGTGGTTATGGCAACTTCATAATTTCCAAATTCCAAAGCAAATTCGCTTCGACCCAAAAATTGCAGGTTTTGCCATCCTTCCACATTATTGTACACTGCCAAACGCGGAAAAAATTGCGCAATCACATATAAATTATTTCCGTCGGGGAAAGGTTCATAGCCCGAACGTCCGCGATCAGCGATATAATCGTTGACGTTGTACCACCATTTTATTTTAAAGACATATTTTTCGCCTGAAGCCAATGGTTTTGATAAATTGATGCGCATCATTGTTTTGTTAATCAGGTAACTTACTTCTTTTCCGTTCACATCTTTTATAAATTCAATGTTAAATCCACCCTGAAAAGGTTTTCCCATAAAGGTTTTTGCAAATTTGGAAGGCGAATACATCACATCAGGTCCGCCACCACTAATTTCAGGCGTATTAGAATCTGGAGCACGCATATTTTGATCTAATTGCAGCCATAAATATTCTAAATTATCTTTGGAATTGTTATGATAAGTCACCGTTTCTTCACCAAAAATCTTTTGATTCTCATCGTCTAAAACAATGTTCATCTTATAATCAACCTGTTGCTGCGTATATTCATGGCCCGATGCGCCTGAAGCTTTGTGCTCGTTGTTTGGCGTAGGCAATTCTTCATTCAATTGCTTGAATTTGCTGGTATTGTAATGTGCTTTTTGAGGCGTTGTTTTTTCCTCAACTTCTTGGGCGAAAATTGCTGTGGAGAAAATAGTCAAAAGGGCTGCAACTATTAATTTTTTCATTTTAAAGGTTTTGGTTTTTTAGTTGGCACAATTTAATTATTTTTTAATAATACTTTGCAATTACCATTAAAGTTTTAATAAACTTTTATAGTTTGATTTGTTTAGATAAAAAGTTTTATTGAAATCTTTAACTTTTATTTTTACAATATTTTTCTGATTGTCAAACTCTTGGATTAAAATGTTATTGGTGACTTCAATAGATTTAAGTTCTTTGATATTGTTTATTTCTAAGTAAAATCTTACAATATCGCCGTCATATTCTTTGCCAATAAATTTATAAGGCTGAATTTTGCCATTAATCGTGAATAATAAGTGCTCATTCAGGTATTTTTTATAATAGTCGTCTATATTTCCGACTTCTGTTTTACTTCCCAAATTTAATTGTTTTCCGCTATTTTTATTGAGCGTGAATTCAAGATCTTCAATAAAAACGCCCAAAGTAATTTGGATTGACTGCTTTTCTTTGATGAATTCAATTTCGCACAGACTCACATAATACTTGTGCATGGCAAAAGCAAACAAGGGAAGCACCAATAAAATGATGATTATTTTTTTAAATTTCATAAAGGATTAAATATGATGGCTAATTAACAAAATGTATTCCAAAAAATAGTGATTTTAGTTACATAAACTTATTAATTTTTGATGGCGTTGTATGCTGCGCTTTCTTCCCGCAAAATTTGAATAACCTCCAATAAATTGTTTTTGTAATATTGTGCAATAATATCTCTGTCTTCACAGTAGGCCAAAAAATGATCAATTTTTTCTTCAGGAATATGCAGTTTGTCTGTAAAATAAGCCAAACCAAACTGTTTTACTATTTTTGAAGGGAATTGTTTTTTGCGGGCAATTTCTCGTTTTAATCTTTGTTCCGCTTCATAGCCGGCATCGGGAATTGAAACACTTCCGGGAATAGGCGGAAAAAACCCAACATAGGGCGCTTTTTCTACACCGTGCAAATCGGGCGGCAAAGCCTTTTTTAAATCACCCGGTTTTAGAAAAAACGAATGTTTTGGCAAGGTGTCTAACGGAACTTTATTTAGATCATAACGCAAACTTCCTGTTAAACCTTCTATAAAAACTTCTGCCAATTCATTTACCTTCGGAATTAATTCAACCACAATTTTTTTATATTTAAGGAAGTTACCGGTCATTCTAATTTCTTTTCTTTCATATTCAATAGAGGAAAACAGCAAGGTGTCATTTAAGGAAACCATCATTTCAAATTCACCGTTATCATTGCTTACGGTTCCCAATTTGGTATTTTGGTTAACGATATGCACATTGCCAACAGCATTGTTGGAACTGATTATTTTTCCTGAAATACGGGCATATTTCTCTTGGGAAAAGCAGTTTGCAGCAATAAAAACGAGCAAAAATAAGCAGCTTGGTTTTCTTATCATCATAACAAAGTACGTTCATGAATCTGCATAAAAGATAGTGGGCAATTATAAACTTTTGTTAAGATTGAAAATGAGTATATTTGAGGAAACTTTGTTGAAGATGAAAAAATTATTGATCGCAAGCAGTTCGTCGGTTCACGGAAAAGGATATCTGGAATATATTTTACCCGAATTGGCCGAATTTTTTAATGGCGTAAATGAAATTCTGTTTATTCCTTATGCCAGGCCTGGAGGAATTACGCACGATGAATATACTGAAGCTGCAAAAAAAGGCTTTGATAAAATTAATATTCGCATAAAAGGAATACACGAATTTAACAATCCGATTGATGCCGTTAATCAGGCAAAAGGAATTTTTGTTGGCGGGGGAAACACTTTTTTGTTGGTGAAACAACTGTATGATATGAAATTAATTTCTACAATAAAAAATGTGGTTGAAAACGGAACACCTTACTTAGGAACCAGTGCAGGAAGTGTAATTAGCGGATTAACGATGCAAAACACCAACGATATGCCCATCATTTACCCGCCGAGTTTTGATACGTTTGGCTTTGTTAATTTCAATTTAAATTGTCATTATTTAGATCCGGATCCAAGTTCTACCCATATGGGCGAAACAAGGGAAACTCGCATAAATGAATACCATACGCTTAATAAAACGGCAGTTTTGGGACTTCGGGAAGGCAGTTGGCTTCATATAAAAGAGGGGAAAATAATTTTAAAAGGAACTTTAAATGCGCGTTTGTTTCAGCAAAACAAGCAAGCACTTGAATTGCCGCCAGAAACCGATTTAAGTTTTTTAACGTAAACTGAGCGCTGTCGCAATTAGTTGCGCATCAGGCGATTTTTTAACTTTTTGGGAAAGTTGTTTGTAAGCATTGCTTATTTTGGCAGTATCAACTGTTGATGCTTTCAATTGGTCGCTTAAAACCATGGCGGAAACATAGGAATCGCTGTTGGTTTTAACAAAATTAAAACTGAAATCGGTGAATTCTTTTTCAATTATTTTTAACTCATTTCCTATTTCGTCCAGTTTTTTGACATCATTTTCAAGACGTGCTTTTTGAAATTTAGGAAATAAATAATCAATTTTTTTAAAAATATTTTTTGAGGCCAATTTGTATTCGTCCAGTTTTGCATTTAATTCAGAACCTTTAATAACGGTCTCATTTAGTTTATCGGGATCAATAAAGATTTCAAAATTTGTATTTTCAATAATAAAGATGACTGCTGCAGATGAATTTTCAAAAGTTAAGGCAAAACGTTCTGGATAGTCAACAGCGCCGGTAAAAACAAAGCTGTTATTTTTAATTTTAACCGAATCGGTTGGCTGCAGTTCATTTTTAATTATTTTACTCAAATAAACCTTGTCCGATATTGCCGTTTTTAAGGATCCATTTAAAACAAATCCCTTGCTTTTTGAATCATTTTCAGTTTTTAACTGACCTGAAGGATTGTTGCAACTAAAAATGATAAGACTGTATAAGCAAGCGACGAGTATCTTTTTCAATGCAATTTGAGTTTAAAATTTAATAATTCACATACTCAACAATCTCGAGTCCGTAACCTGTCATACCAATCCGTTTTTTTACAGCCGGTGCATTCGATAAGATACGCAGTTTGCTAATTTTTAAATCGTGCAAAATTTGGGCTCCTATGCCAAAATCTTTATCGTCAGGTTGAATTTGAGGCACTTTATGTTCTGTATTTTTTTGGGCTTCCCTTAATAAAGCCAAACGATTTATAAGGTCGAATGACTGATTTTCCTGACTGATAAACACCGCAGCGCCTTTTCCTTCATCATTAATCATTTTAAAGATTTTAGAAAATTTATCGTCGGGTTTTGCAGTTAACAATCGAAGAATGTCATTATTGATTAAGGATGAATTTACGCGCACCAATATAGGTTCATCTACTTCCCAAGTTCCTTTGGTCAAAGCAATATGAACTTGGTTGTTTGTGGTTTGTTTATAGGCTTTCAATTGAAATTCTCCGAAACGTGTTTGCAGCGTGAAATTTTCAATTTTATAGATTAATGAATCATATTTCATGCGGTAAGCCACCAAATCTTCAATAGAAATTATTTTTAATTTGAATTTTTTGGCAACTTCCATTAATTGCGGCAATCGTGCCATTGTTCCATCTTCATTTAAAATCTCCACCAAGATTCCTGTTGGCTGAAATCCTGCCAAGCGCGCTAAATCGATAGAAGCTTCTGTATGGCCTGTTCTGCGCAAAACGCCGCCTTCTTTAGCTCTTAATGGGAAAATATGTCCCGGTCTTCCAAAATCTTCAGGCTTTGAATCTTTTGAGGTCAATGCTTTTATTGTTTTTGCCCTGTCGTGAACAGAAATTCCGGTTGAACATCCGCTTCCGATTAAATCAATGGAAACCGTAAATTGGGTATTGTGTAACACCGTATTTTTGTTTACCATAAGCGGCAATCCGAGCTCTTCTGCCCGTCTTTCGGTTAAGGGTGCACAAATTAAACCTCTTCCGTACTGGGCCATAAAATTAACCATTTCTGGCGTGACACATTCTGCAGCGGCAATAAAATCACCTTCATTTTCTCTGTCCTGATCGTCAACAACAATAATAATTTTACCGTTTTTGATATCTTCTATGGCTTCTTGTATGGTGTTAAGTTTAATGGTGCTTGTTGAAGTTTTCATTATTATTTAATTGATATTTTTTCTTTGATTTGTGATTCTGTTGAATATTTTTTGAGCTTTGTTAAAAATAGCGTCAATATTAAAAATACCCATTCCTTTTGTTGCCCTTCTGGTAAGTAAAATACCAAAAGGCAATAGTATTAATGTTGAAAGCCAACTTCCCAAGAGTGCTGAAATGGCACTTTCTTCGGATAGGTTTCTGCCCAGTTGTGATATGAAAAAGTAGATTACAAAAATGGTGATTGCCATAATCATAGGCAATCCAAATCCGCCCTTTCTAATGATGGATCCTAAAGGCGCCCCTATAAAAAACAAAACCAAACAAGCCAAAGAAAATGAGATTCTGTAACTAAATTCAAAATCGTAAAGGTTCAGGATCTTTCTTTGGTCCTTAAACGATTTAATCTGATATTTATTTCTGTCAATAGTTCTGTTTAGCAGTTGAATGGATTCATTTACCACCGTACTTTTGTTTCTCAAATTGAAATTTTCGAGTATTTCAGGTTTTAATTTTCTGTTGGCTATTGAATCAGGGTATTTGTGTAATTTTTTGGCATTAACGGCATCATAAAAAATATTTGCCCGTGTTTGGGTATAGTTGTCGTATTCAATTTTATTCTTTTTCGAAATTGAATCCAATTGAACAATACTTAACATTCCATGATGTTCTTTAACCACTTCGTCGTCCATGGAATTGTCATCACTAAAAGATGAGATGTCAATGTTTATGGTATAGGTTTTAAATGTGGCTTTGGACGCCGGCATTTTAGCCCTTTCACTTGGCATCATCCCATTAATAACATGCTCTTCATAGTAATTCCCATTTTCGAGGGTAAGGGTCAAATATTTACTTCCTTCTTCGGTAGAAATAGTCCCTTTTTCGGCCGTGATCACTTTTATTTTCCCTTTACCGGCATTTAAATCGGCTATTTGAACATTTTTTAACAGGTTTTCTTCTTCACCGTATTTTTCGTCAAATTTTATGCTGAACCCAGGAATTTCAGTATTAAACGCTCCAGGAACCAGCGCCAAAGCCGGTTTTTTCTTTTTCATATTCAGATACAAATTCTTTTGCTTTAAGGTTGCCCAAGGATAAATATTGTTTAAGAATACAAAGTTAAGGCCACTTAATAAAATGACTAAAATTACCAACGGCCGAATAACTCTTTTTAAAGAAATGCCTGCGGATTTGATTGCGGCAAATTCATAATTTTCGGCCAAAGTGCCCAAAGCCATGATTGAAGACAATAAAATACCGATTGGCAATGCGGTGGGAGTAAGGATAAGCGCTAAATATCCCAAAAATTTCAGAATAAAAAATATATCGATGCCTTTTCCAGCAATTTCATCAAATGCCAGCCATAAGGCCTGCATAACAAGGACAAACAGCACCACAAAAAATGTGGCTAAAAAAGGTTGTAAAAAACTTTTTAAAATGTATTTGTCAAATATTTTCAACGCTATTATTTTGGTTCAGAGATGGTATATTTCTTTTGATCTCTGTATTTTGATCTGTCAAAGATAAAAAGGTTTTCTGATATAGGTTGATTTGTTTTGAAAGTTCTTATATTTAATGTTGTTGTTGTCCCGTTTTCTCCCGTTTCAATGATGTTGTAGATATGTTTTGTGTTTGCGTCAATCCCAACCAAAATGCTTTTTATTTCAGAATTGCTGTCGATTGGCGTTAATTTCACATATTGTATTTTAACACCTTTAACTGTTTTTAAAGCATCCATTTTAAAGGTATATCCAGTTTTGTAAAAGGAAAACATTTTAGAAGGCGTAAGGGTTTCTTCCTTTTTCTTCGATGGATTTTGAATAATGACTTCTTCATCTTCGTGAATAATCAAATACACTTTTTTTCCGTCAAAAATTTGTTCTGTTCCCATATAATTAAGATTGTACAAATTACCTTTTAAAGTAACGGCACCTCTGGTTTCTTGGTGAACATTGGCTTCCTTATTGTCTAAACTATGATTAAATTCAATGTAAATATTTTTATAACCTCCAATTTTTTGGGCAACTTCGTCCAATAAAGCTTTTGCTTTAGCCGATTCCTGACCAAATGAGGTGATGGTAATTAGTAAAAATGCTGTTAAAAATGCTATTTTTTTCATGTTATTATATTGTTCTAATGACAATTATATGATTAATTATTCAATTCGTTGTCCAACAATTTGTTCAGTGCCATTTCATCAGGAATTAATACTTGTCTTGCTTTACTGCCTTCAAACGGACCAACAATTCCGGCGGCTTCCAGCTGATCAATCAATCTTCCCGCTCTGTTATATCCCAATTTTAGTTTTCGTTGCAATAACGATGCCGATCCTTGTTGTGCATGAACAATGACCAAAGCGGCATCCCTGAATAAATTGTCTCTTTCGCTGATGTCTATATCAAGGTTTGTGCCAATTTCATCCCCACTGTATTCAGGTAACATGTAAGCATTTGCGTAAGCGCGCTGTGAACCGATAAATTCAGTTATTTTTTCAACTTCAGGCGTATCAACAAACGCACATTGCAATCGTATCAAATTATTTCCATCGGCATACAACATATCTCCCTTACCAATTAACTGATCTGCTCCCGAACTGTCTAAAATGGTTCTGGAATCTATTTTTGAAGTCACCCTAAAGGCTGCCCTAGCGGGGAAATTCGCTTTAATAATCCCGGTAATAACGTTTACTGAAGGGCGTTGTGTAGCAACAATTAAATGAATTCCAATGGCACGGGCCAATTGTGCCAAACGCGCTATCGGTGTTTCAATTTCTTTGCCGGCAGTCATAATTAAATCGGCAAATTCATCGATAATTAATACAATATATGGTAAATATTTATGTCCATCATTCGGATTTAACTTTCGCAATTTAAATTTCGCATTGTATTCTTTTATGTTGCGAACCATTGCCAGTTTCAATAAATCATAGCGCATATCCATTTCAATGCACAAAGAATTCAGCGTATTGATAACTTTGGTGGTATCAGTAATGATGGCGTCATCAGTATCAGGCAATTTCGCCAAATAGTGTCGCTCAATTTTATTAAATAAGGTAAGTTCCACTTTTTTAGGATCGACCAACACAAATTTTACTTCGGCCGGGTGTTTTTTGTACAACAACGAAGTTAAAACGGCATTTAAACCAACCGATTTACCCTGTCCGGTAGCACCTGCCATTAATAAATGAGGCATTTTCGCAAGGTCAACCACAAATGTTTCATTTGAAATTGTTTTCCCCAGCGCAATTGGCAATTCCATTTCTGAATTCTGGAATTTTGTTGAAGAAATTACCGATTTCATGGAAACCATGGTCGGTTTTTTATTGGGAACTTCAATTCCGATGGTACCTTTTCCCGGAATTGGCGCGATAATACGGATTCCTAAAGCGGACAGCGATAAGGCGATATCATCTTCTAAATTTTTAATTTTTGAAATTCGAATACCGGCTTCGGGCACAATTTCATATAAAGTAACCGTTGGGCCAACCGTCGCTTTTATGCGGTCGATGCCAATTTTATAGTTGTTTAAAGTTTCAACAATCCTGTTTTTGTTGGCTTCCAATTCTTCTTGGTCAACGGAGATACTCTCATTATAATCTCTCAGTAAATTTAAGGTTGGGAATTTATAATTTCCCAGTTCTAAGGTTGGATCAAACTCGCCGAAATCTTTCACCAATTGGTTTGAAAGGTTTTCGTCAACACGGTTTTCTTCAACAATTTTTTCCACAGCAATGGCAACATCCGATTCCGGTTTAAGTTCAGGAACAAAATCCGAATCATCTTCAAGATCATATTTGTCCTCTAAATAATTAGCGGGAACGGTTGGAATTGGGGTTAAATTTTTGAGCGATAATTCAAGAGGTGATTTGAATTCATCCTCATTTTTATCTTCTTTTTTATCTTCAACATTACTATTTGTCAGGTCTGGTGCCGGGATTGGCTCAACATCAATTTGCGCTTTATCTTTATTTTTAACCAGGTTACTTTTAACCAATTCAGGCGTGAGTTTAAATCGGATGACCATATAGGAAACCAATAAAAAAATCAATGAAAGAAGCAAACCGGTTTTTCCCAAAAATTGTTGGAGGTAATTGTTCAATTCGAAACCCACAACGCCTCCAAAAATCGGATTATTGGGCAAGAAAAAACCCAATGTTATTGAAAGCCAAAGCATTCCCAATATTCCCCAAAACCAATATTTTCTGATGCGTTTTAAACCGCCCTTAAAAAAGATTAATAGGCCGGTAAAAAATAAAAGTAAGGGCAAATAAACGGCGGCAACGCCAAATCCATCATTAATTAAAAAGTGGCTCATGCTTGCGCCAATTTTCCCCAAAAGATTTTTTACGGGAACTTCTTTGTCGGAAAAATTCGAAAGCTGGCTTTGATCTTCTTCCCCGGTAAATAAATAGGAGCTAAAAGAAGCCACCAAAAAAAGTGCAAAAAGCATCAAAAACAACCCTAAAATTGTTTGTGTCAGCCGATTTTCAAAAAATGATTTTATTCCTTGAAAACGAGGCTTTCTGGGTGTTTTAACGGTAGATTTAGTAGTTTTGGCCATTCAATTAATTATCCCACAAAAATATAAAATTAAAGTGATTGTGGTTAAATTACACTATAAATTTGGGTACATAAATAATTAAACCAATAATTACGGCAATTATTGCCGCAAAAAAAACGGCCCCGGCTGAAATATCTTTAATACGGCCAATTTGTTTATGATATTCAGGATGAATAAAATCCGCCATTTTTTCAATGGCAGTATTTAATGATTCTGCTACCAAAATGAATCCGAATGCCATGATTTGGAAGAGCCATTCGGTAGCAGAAATTTGCATTAAAAACCCAATAACGGCCATAATAATGGCAATTGAGATTTGGGCAATGATACTGTATTCAGAAGTAATTAAAATCCAAAAACCTTTAGCTGCGTATTTGATTGACTTTATTCGGTTTAGAAAAAAATTACCTTTATGCTGCATATTTAAAGTGCTTTTAAAGCGGCTTCGTAATCCGGTTCATCAACAATTTCAGCAACTTGTTGCGCATAAGTAACAATACCTTCTTCATTAATGATTACAATGGCTCTGGAATGTAAATCGGCCATAGGCCCATCTATAATTGTCACACCGTATTTTTTACCAAATTTTCCTTTGGCAAAATCGGACAAGGTAATCACGTTTTCTATGCCTTCAGCACCGCAAAAACGCGCTTGTGCAAAAGGTAAATCGCGCGAAATGCAAAGTACTTTGGTGTTTTCAAGTTCGCTTGCTTCTTTGTTAAATCTTCTTACGGAAGCAGCGCAAGTGCCTGTATCTAAACTGGGAAAAATATTTAGAATTAGTTTTGATCCTTTAAAATCGGCTAATTTCACTTTTGATAAATCGGTTTTTATTAAGGTAAATTTTGGGGCTTTTTTGCCAACTTTAGGTAATTTTCCGATGGTATTGATGGGATTGCCTTTTAATGTTATTTTTGTCATAATGCTTATTTTTAAATGAAGTGTAAAGTTAGTTTAAAAAACTAAATGTTAAAAGTTAAAAGTTCACTAATAATGTTGGGAAGGTTGTGTTCTGTCAATTAGTTCAAAATGTTGAAGACAACTTCTAAATTGCATTCAAAAAAATTTGTAAACCACAAATCTTAATTCGTAATTCAAGCTGCGTTAGCGATTGAAGTGGCATACTTTTTTGAAGTGAAACGAAAAAAAAGATATAACGGAAAGCGCGACCTGAAAGGGAACGCCAAATAAAGTTAAAAGTTAGATGTTAAAAGTTTAAATATGTCCTAATAATGTTTAATTCAAAAATCTAAAATCACGAATCTTAAATCGAATATTTTTGCTGATTAATTTCTTTATCTTCGCAGCTAAAAATTATTTTAATTGAAGATTAAAAACTATACTTCTGAGTTTAGCAATAGCCTAAAACTTGCCACGCCTATTATGATGGGATCATTGGGCCATTTATTGGTTGGGTTAATTGACGATATTATGGTGGGAAGATTGGGCCCGGTTGAATTGGCGGCATCCTCACTTGGGAACAGTTTGGTTTTTATAGCGCTTTCCATAGGACTTGGGTTTTCATTTGCCATAACGCCTTTAATTGCCGAATCTGACGGAGAAGGTGATGCAGAAAAAGGAAGGGGAATTTTTCACCATGGCTTGATTTTATCGTCTATTTTGGGCATAGTTATGTTTATTATGCTGTTGTTGTTGAAACCATTATTGTATCATTTAGACCAACCGGAAGAAGTGGTGGTTTTGGCAATTCCGTATTATGAAATTGTGGCGTTGTCTATGATTCCTCTGATGATTTTTCAGGGATTTAAACAGTTTGCCGACGGTTTGGCTGAAACAAAATACTCCATGTATGCCACCATAATTACCAATATTGTGAACGTGGCAATAAATTTTATGCTGATTTACGGTTTTTGGATTTTTCCAAGACTGGAGTTGGTTGGCGCTGCTTTGGGAACCCTTATTTCAAGAATTGTGATGGTGGTTTTCATTTACCTTGTGATGAAGAAAAAGAAAAAATTTGCGGTTTATATGAACCGATTAAAATTTGGGGAACTTAAAAGCAGCATATTTTTTAAAATTTCAAAATTGGGTTTTCCAACAGCCTTGCAAATGCTTTTTGAAGTTGGATTGTTTACGGCATCCGTTTTACTGGCTGGCACTTTGGGCGCATTTCCGCAGGCAGCAAACCAAATTGCCATAAAAATGTCTTCAACAACATTTATGATTGCTGTGGGAATTGGCGCTGCGGCAACCATAAGAGTGGGAAATTTAAAAGGATTGGGAAATTATTTGGAATTGCGGCGCATTGCCTTTTCAAACTTTTTATTAATTTTGATCATAATGTCGGTATTTTCGGTCGGATTTATTCTTTTGAAAGACATTTTGCCTTGGATGTTTACCGATAATTTAGAAGTTATAGGAATCGCATCAAGTCTTTTGATTATCGCTGGGATATTTCAGCTTTCAGATGGTTTTCAAGCGGTGATATTGGGCGCTTTGCGCGGATTGCAAGATGTGAATGTTCCATCTATTTTGACATTTGTCGCTTACTGGATTATTGGATTTCCGGTATGCATTTATTTTGGCAGCATTGCAGATATGGGTACCATTGGTATATGGATTGGTTTGTTAACCGCCTTAACAAGTTCGGCAATTATGCTATTTTTAAGATTTAACTATTTATCAAAAAAATTAATACGAGAAAAACATGAACTTACCTAAATTTTTATTGGGAGACAATACCGATTATTTGGACGCTATTTTTGTCGTTCATACCGAGTTTCCTAGATTTGTGATCAACTTGGTTGATGATGAAATTGAATGGTTTGAGGATTTGGAAGGCGATGACGCCAATGAACTTGCCGAAATTGTTTCGGGTTTAATTGAAGAAGCCACTGCATTTTACGACCGGGAAATGGAGCGTTACGAAAGTGAGTAAACTTAGGGTTATTTGTTATTTGTTAAATGTTATTTGTTTGAAATTTAACGTTCAACATCTAAAATTATAATGGTGTAACTATTTGGTTTTGCTTGTTTTTTTGGCAGATTCCACCAATTCCAGTTTGCTCAACAGCGTTTTGGTGGTAAAAAATCCGTAATTTATAAATGCATTGTTTTTTTCTATTTTTTCAATGGTTCCGGTAGCATTTGAACCAATAATTTTCACTTTGTCTTTAATTTTATAAACGTAATCCGATTTTTGTTTGGCTGTTTTTACGGCTTCATTTTGTTGATTTTCGCGAACTTTTATCACTTCAACCAACACTTCCATTTCGGTGGTTTTTAGTTTTTCTGCCACCTGCTGAATTTTAACTTTAACTTTTTGTTTTTCTGTTTTTGTGACAGGTTTTATCGGATTTTTCTTTATAAATTTCCCTTTCTCGTTGGCAAGCCACTTGTTAAATTCGGCGGTAAGTTCTTTTTTATTGTTTGTTTGGAAATATTTATTGACCAATTCATTAATTTTTCTTCCGTAAGAAAGCATTTTCTGGTTGCTGTCGTACAGTTCCTGAAAGTTTTCTAATTTCTCCTGAATTTTTTGTTGTTTTTCTGTTAAACTATCCGATTTTTCAATGGCTTTCGACTTTTCTATTTCAAGTGTTTCAGAAGTTTTTTGCAGTATATTTCGCTCTTGCTGCAATTTAGAAATGGTTTTGTCTAACCTTACTTTTTCAACTTTAACCCGTTTTTTTGCTTTGTTGATCAGGCTAAACGGAATGCCGTTTTTTTGTGCAACTTCAAAAGTAAAAGAACTTCCGGCCTGCCCAATAAACAATTTAAAAAGTGGCCGCAGTGTTTTTTCATCAAATTGCATATTGGCATTCACCACATTTTCCAATTCGCTTGCCAAAACTTTTAAATTGGCATAATGCGTTGTGATAATCCCAAATGCTTTTTTTTCGTAAAATTCCTCCAAAAATATTTCTGCCAGTGCGCCGCCCAATTCGGGATCGCTTCCTGTTCCGAATTCATCGATTAAAAACAAGGTGCGATCATTGCATTTTCGCAGAAAGTCGCGCATATTTTTTAATCGGTAACTGTAAGTGCTTAACTGATTTTCAATGGATTGGTTGTCGCCAATATCGGTCAGGATATTTTCAAAAAAACAAGTTTCCGAGCGAAAATGAACAGGAATCAACAAGCCGCTTTGCAGCATCACTTGCAGCAAACCAATGGTTTTTAGCGTAATGCTTTTTCCGCCGGCATTTGGACCGGAAATGACAATTATTTGCTGCTTGCTGTTTAGTTCAAGTGTTTGGGGAAATGTTTCCAGATTTTTCTCCTTATTTTTCAACAATAAAATAGGGTGAAAGGCATCTTTTAAAAAAACGCTTTTTTCTGACGTAATTTTAGGCAAACAAGCGTGAACGGTTTTTGCGTATTTTGCTTTTGCGCCAATTACGTCGAGTTTAATGAGGTATTTTTGATATTCATTTAAATCGGGCGCAAATATTCGGGTTGAATCGGTCAATTCTTTTAGGATTCTTACAATTTCCTGATGCTCGTCGTAGGCCAAGTTTTGTAATTCGCGGCTAAATTGAAGCGTAGCTTCCGGGGCAATAAACACAATGCTTCCTGTTTTTGAAGTTCCCGTCAAACTGCCTTTCACTTTTTTTCGATGCATCGCCTGAACCGCCAAAACACGTTGATTGTCGATAACCGATTCGCGTATTTCATCCAAATAACCCGCACTGTTGCAATGGTTTAAGGCTTTGTTGAAACTTGTGCCAATTTTAGAACGAATGGAATTTATTTCGCCTCGAAGTTGTTTTAATAAAGCGGAAGCGTTTTCTTGAACTTCCCCAAATGGCGTGATGATGGCTTTTATTTTTTCAACCAGTTCCTTTTGGATTTCAATTTCTTCAGAAAATTTATAAAGCGTAGGATACGCCATTTTAAATTTGTTGAAAAACTTCAGCAATTCAAATATGGTGGTTGCGTTGTTCACTATTTTTAAAAAAGAAGCAGGTTCCAAGAAACTGTTTTCAATTTTTAAAAGATGAATTTCTTTCTGAATATCATCAAAATAATGATTGGGAATTCGGTTTTCATTTTCAAGTGACGAAAAATATTCATTCACCTGAAGCAATTCAGGAAGCAGTATTTCTATCGATTTTAAAGGCCTTATTTGCAAGGAGGCATTCTTTCCCAAATCAGAAATACAATAGCTGCTTACTTTTTTTAAAACGGTAAAAAATTCTAAATCTGTTAATGTTTTTTCTGAAATACTATTCATAAAATAGGTTACTTTTGAAAAGTTAGACAAAAGTATAAATTAAAGACAAACAGACGTAATGAATTTAAAAATTACCGACAGTTGGAGAAATCTATTGAAAACGGAGTTTGAAAAGCCTTATTTTGAGCAACTTATAAGTTATGTAAAAGAAGAATATGCAATAAATAAGTGCTATCCTGGACCAGATCAAATTTTTGAAGCGTTTAATTTGTGTTCTTTTGAGGATTTAAAAGTCGTAATTATTGGCCAAGATCCTTATCATGGAGAAGGGCAGGCGCACGGATTGTGTTTTTCGGTGAATGACGGCATTGCACATCCGCCTTCATTAAAAAATATTTTCAAGGAGATTGAGTCTGATTTGTCCATTCCCTATCCCAAAAGCGGAAATTTGGGGCGTTGGGCAAAACAAGGCGTACTGTTATTAAATGCCACTTTAACAGTAAAATCACAAAATGCGGGCTCCCATCAAAATAAAGGATGGGAACAATTTACGGATGCGGTAATTTCAATTATTTCAGAAAAAAAAGAGCACGTAGTTTTTTTATTATGGGGCGGTTATGCCAAAAAGAAAGGCAAAAAAATAGATCAGAAAAAGCATTTTTTATTAACCTGCGGACATCCTTCTCCTTTAAGCGCCAACCGAGGCTATTGGTTTGGAAATAAACATTTCAGCAAAACAAATAACTATTTGAAAAACAATGAATTGCTTATAATAAAATGGTGATTAATATCATATTGTATTTGTGTAATAATAGTTACTTTTACAAAAAATTAAATCAAATAAAATGAAAAATAAAATGAAATATTTTGCGGTACTTTTTAGTATTCTATTAATGGTTAGTTGCAAAGACAAACAAGACTATTCAAAAATTAACAGTGAAACAACAGCGGCAAAATCTGATGTTCATAAAATTGTTGTGAAGGAAGCTGTGGACGGCGGTAACTACGCCTATTTAAATGTTGAAGAAAATGGGGAAACCTATTGGATGGCAATAGCAAATATGCCGGTAACTGTTGGGGAAACCTATTATTATGAAGATGGGATGGTGATGAAGGATTTTGAAAGCAAACAATTGAATAAAACATTCGATGAAATTGTTTTTGTGAATGGTGTAAGGACAACAGAGGTTGCCGTTGAAGTTAAGCAAGAGGATCCGCATGCAAGTTCGGCTCCTGCGCCTGTAACTGATGTAAAAATCGAAAAACCGAAAAACGGAACGTCATTGTCAGAATTATTTTCAGCCAAAAAATCTTTTTCCGGAAAGTCTATTATTGTGAAAGGGCAAGTAGTGAAAGTCAATAATGGCATCATGGATAAAAATTGGGTTCATATTGTTGACGGAACGCAGTTTGAAAATAAAAATGATTTAACCATTACAACTACCGAAACAGTTAATATTGGTGATGTGGTAACTTTTAAAGGCGTTATTGTTTTAGACAAAGATTTTGGACAAGGTTATAATTATGATGTTTTACTTGAAGAAGGAAAATTGATTAAATAACAATTGCCTCATATTATTAACCCAGCGTTAATATAACGGAAATATTTTGTATATTTGTTCTATGGAAAGAGAAGATTTTAGAACAATAGCGGAACCCACTAGATATGCC
>LNAP01000406.1_pt1 | contig 48593 bp, 35 predicted proteins | sample 602601 | NCBI WGS metagenome assembly LNAP01 (sample SAMN02440304, study PRJNA202911) | soil metagenome | biome: Subtropical and temperate rainforests or woodlands; isolation source: soil samples (1 kg each in a 20% v/v slurry with milli Q water) were... ...
CCGATACGGAGAGATGGCCGAGCGGTTTAAGGCACCGGTCTTGAAAACCGGCGAAGGGTCAAACCTTCCGTGGGTTCGAATCCCACTCTCTCCGCCAATGTTCATCTAAGTTGTTGATTTTATTTAACTTATTTCGAACATGCAGGTCTGCCAGCGGGACACAGATCGGGACACATCTCCCGAATGCGCATCCCTCATCACCTGATCCGCACCGCCTCAGGCACCTATGCCTTTCGTCAGCGCGTGCCCAGCGATTTGCAAGTCGTCATCGGCCGTAAGCTCATCAAGCAGACGCTTCGAACCTCAAATATGGCATCTGCCAGGCTTCGCGCGATTGTCTTGGCATCAGGCTATGCTCACGCCTACGACCTGCTGAGGGACCAGCGAGTGGACCGCCTTAGTAAAAAAGACTTGGACGCCCTCGTTGACCGCCTAAGCAGCGGTGCGGATCGGCGCGATCTGACGCTTCATCGAACGCAGGCTGCGGACGGCACCATCACGGAACGCTGGCAGATCGACAGCGAAGATGATGTCCGTCTGTTCCGCCAAGCGCAGAGCTTCGCGACCGCGGCAGAGGTGGCGGCCATCGGCATGCTCGACCCCGAGCCGCAGCCCGTCCGAAGCACTCGGCCTCAGGTCAGCGAGACGATCTCATTGGAAAAGGCGCGCGACGCGTGGTTGGCGAGCATCAAGCCTCGGACCCTGCCTAAAACCTACACGATTAAGACAGCCGCAGTGGAGTCGCTCGTCGCATTCCTGGGGCCTAAGTCAAAGCTCCACACCGTCGCAAGGCCCGACCTCGCGCGCTGGTATCAACATCTTCGTGACGGTGGGGCCTCCACGCCGACGCTGACGAACAAGCAGAGTTATGTCGGTGGGAAAGCGGGCTTCTTCGACTGGGCCATCGCGTCCGGTTACTACCCGACGGGTGACAATCCCGCGACAGGCCATGTGAGCTATTCGCTGCGTGAGAAGCGTGCCAGACGCAAGCTTGGCTTCAAGGCGTACGACCGTGATCAGATCCAAACGATCTTCTCGCCGAGCAACTTCGAGAAGCTCTCTGAGAATGCTCGATGGGCGTCGCTCCTTGGCCTCTACACAGGCGCACGAGCGTCGGAAGTGGGGCAGCTCTTGATTGCAGACATCGTGTTGGAAGGAAAGCTCCCTTGCATTCGAATTTCTGACGAGGGCGAGAACCAAAAAGTCAAAACCGAGGTCAGCCTTCGGACCGTTCCTCTGCATCCGGATCTGCTCGCGCTAGGCTTCATGGACTGGGTAGCAACTCGCAAAGCGGTAGGTCACAAACGCTTGTTCCCCCAAGCGAAGGGCGATGCGCTCAATGGTCAGGGCAACTGGATCACGAAGGCTTTTAGCCGGCATCTGGCGACAATCGGCAAGGACTGGCCGAAAGCAAAGCGCGGCTTCCATTCGTTGCGAAAGACCTTCATCCAAGAACTTCAAACACTAGGTGTGGCATCCGAGCTGCGCGCTCAGATCGTGGGTCATGAGTTGGACGATGAGCACCATGCCACATACAGCCGCGCGTTCACGGCTAAAGAAAAGCTCACCGGAATCGGCAAGCATTCGCCGGGACTAGCGTCGTTGAACTACGAGTTGCGTCTGCGAACGCCAGGCAGGGCATAGTGCCGAACTGCGGGCGTTCTGCGCTCCGAGCAGGGCCGGGATACTATTTGGACAGCAAGGCAATTTTGCAGGGTTTTCGTGTCTTCATAGAGTGGGTGAGCGAGCTCTATGCAGGGATTGAACGATCAAATCGAACCGCCAAGCGCTGACCCAGGCGGAGGCCGAGCACTACCTCATGACCGCGACTCACCACGATCGTGCGCGACCGCTTCTGGCCGAAAGCGGAAGTCGTTGGGGGTAGTCGACTAAGGATGGTCTGAACAATCTTCGTTGAGCGCAGCATTTCTAGCACCGCAGTTATCCGAAGTTGTTAGACGCAAAGGATTGCCGTGTTCTACCGTTCCCAAAGTGCCCTGCGGGCACCATGGGGCGGATCTACGACTATGCCGCAATCAACTGCCGGCGGCACCATCCACAACTGGATGCATCGCGCGACAGGAGATCGAAGGCCCGAGCGAATCACGTGACGCTGGGCCATCGGTGGCCACTGATCCAGAGACTACAAGACCATCCCATCATGACGCACATACCGGAAGGTGCCCTGCATCTGGTCGCTTGCGCCGGTCATCCGCCAGGGCATGAATGTCTCTCCAGATTCTTCCGGCGTCACCGTCGACGCCTTGCCGCTTCGCGACACCGCAATCGCTTGAATCAGCAGTGCTGCCTCCGCGCTGCCTCCAGCCACAAGTGCGCTGCTGAATGCGTTGGTCGTCTGCTGTGCTCGTTGGGCCATGGCATCGATGTCCCACACCGTCCCATCGAAGAACACGATCTCCTCGATGGCATGCAGGCCCGGAGCGTTGGTTCCGGTTTCGAATTGCCTGCCGACCTGGATGGTGTCGCCCGGATGATGTTTGAGGGACAACACCATCGTGGAGTCGTAGCTGCTGACGCGCGAAACCGCGATATCTTCAGGTGCGATGCCCTCGGCAAACACCAGGCGGTCGATGCCCGTCCGTTCTTCGGGGAAGGTCCCGGGTTCATAGCCGAAGTCGTCAATGATGTCCGCGCCGTCGCCAAGGCTGTAGAGGTAGGTGTCGCTGCCGTCGCCGCCGCCGAGAATGTCGTTTCCGGTGCCTCCGCTCAATACATCATCGCCTGCGCCGCCGGTCAGCTGGTCATCGCCAGCACCGCCGTACAGGGCATCATTGCCGATGTTGCCGTGGAACTCGTCGATGCCGAGGCCGCCGTGCATGACATCGTCGCCTGCAAAGCCCCAGGCCATGCTGACGTTGTCGGACGCACTGATGATCGTGTCGCCTGCCTCGGTACCCAGTTGGATGTCGATGGGGAGCTCCTGAGGCCACGCCGTTGCAGAGGCAAAGGCCTGACGGACCTGGTCGGCCTCCCACCGGGTTCCGTTGGCGAACTCGATGGCACGCACGCCGTCACTGAGCTCCACGCGCCCGGGATGCCACAGATCCAGTGCCGCCGTGATCGAGACCTGGTCGGCCGTGCCCTTGATTCCGATGACGACATCCATCGTACCGAAGGTACCCGGCAGCAGGCCAAACTCAAGATCCGCAGGATCGATTCCCTCGCCGAACCTGAGCACGTCCACATTCGGCGCATCAGCGTAACCAGTCGCGGTAATGCTGTCCTTCCCGTATCCGCGCCCGAACACATAGATGTCGTTGCCGTAGCCGCCCATGAGGTAGTCATTGCCGCTCCCGCCATCCATCAACGCCGGGGTGGGGTCACCCGAGGCATTGAACGACCGCAGCATGTCATCGCCGGCCCCGCCATACAGTTCGGACCAGTTGCTGTTGCCGAACAACTCGTCGTTGCCGTCGCCGCCGAACAGGAGATCAACCTCGCCGCCGCTTGCGTAGAGGACATCATCACCCTCATCGCCGTGCAGCGTGTTCGATCCGCCTTGACCGTACAGCGTGTCGTTGCCGGTGCCGCCGAAGAGCGTGTCGTTGCCGCCCCTTCCCTCGATTGTGTCGCCGCCGCCTGCGCCGTACAGGATGTCGTCGCGATCGGTGCCAATGATGGTATCGGCGTCTTCACTGGGTCGCCTGGCCATTTCGCTGACTACGAGCGCATTCCAGGTGACGCCGTTGGCGAACCTGATTTCCACCCCTGAGGTGGCCGGATCACCGGCGAAGTAGTCAAGGATCGTCAGTTCATCGTCGGTGCCGGGCAGGGATATCGACAGCGAACTGTTGCTGCGGCGGACGGCCACATGGGACGGATCAATGCCGTCCAGCATCTCTATGATACTGTCATTGTCGCCATCCATCACCGAGTCGCGCCCGTCACCGCGGCCGAACTGGTACACGTCACGTCCGCGGCCACCGTAGAGCCAGTCCTGTCCCTTGCCGCCATGGAGCCGGTCGTCCCCGTCCTCGCCGTCAAGCCGGTCGTGTCCGTCGCCGCCTTCGAGAATGTCGGCGCCGTTTCCGCCGTACAGATAGTCGTTGCCATCGCCGCCATCGAGGAAATCGTCGCCACTGTACGAGGCGCCGTACTCATCGCCGTAGAGCGTGTCATCGCCGGCGCCACCTCTCAGATAGTCGCTGCCGCCCTGTCCGTAGATCCGATCATCCCCGTCCCCCCCGTCCAGGTAATCGTTGCCATTGATATTGGCCTTGCTGGATGGGTTGACGGTCTCCACGTCACGCAGCTCGCCGTCGATCTGATCGCCGAAGATCAGGTCATCGCCTTCTTCGCCGAACACCATGTCGTTGTCAAAGCCGCCGCTGATCACGTCAGCGCCCGTTCCGCCCTGGATCAGGTCGTCGCCTTCGCCCCCCAGGATGATGTCCGACCCCGCGCCGCCGTCAATGATGTCGCCCTGGTCTGGATAGAGCTGAGCATCGGGATAGAAGAAGGCACCAGAATGCAGAGGGCCGTAGAATCCGTAGACCGCCAGGGACTGGTAGTAGTCGCGTGCGTCCTGGCGCCCGCCATTTGCCGCAAGCGCGACCCATCCGGGCCCGTGGCCGACAACGGAGGGGTTGGTGAGCCAGCTGCTGTCGGTGAATCCCCCGAACCGGCCCGTGACCGAATGCTCGAAGATGATGTCGTCGCCGTCGCCCCCGGAGATGCGATCGCTGCCGGGTCCACCGCTAATGAGATCCTTGCCCGCCCCACCTTCCACGACATCGTCGCCGAAGCCGGCATACAGGGCATCGTTACCCGCAGTTCCAACATGCGCGCCGTTGATGACAGCACCAGGGTACGGGACGACGCCACCATCCCACGTGCCGGGCGGCAGGGCCGTTGGTGGTTGCGGCGCAGTGCCGTATCCCTCCAGGGTGATTCCCAGGCTGCCGTTGGCCCAGTTGCGGACCCGCACACTACTGCCATTGCTGGCGTCGCGGACTGTCAGGTCCACGCCCGCTCCCTGCGCGGCGGGTTGAACCATGAACCGGAAACGCGCGTCCGTCGTCTGCCAGACCTCGCTGGAAAGGCGCGCGACGGTGCCTAGGGTGATGCCGTCGATGACGATGGTGCCTGCCCCATCGGAATCGTAGACGGTGTCATGTTGACTGCGGTCGGCGCTGGAGAAGGCGTAAGTGTCGTAGCCGTTGCCGCCCTGCAGATCGTCGTTGCCGGCGCCGCCCACAAGCAGGTCCGCGCCATCCATGCCCAACAGGACGTCGTCGTTTTCCCCGCCGCGCAGTTCGTCAGCCCCCAGCCCGCCTTCGAGGTGGTCGTCGCCCTGGCCGCCGTCGAGGACGTCATTGCCGCCCATTCCGAACAGGCTGTCGTCGCCGTCCCCACCGAGCAGGGCGTCCCCGCCCAGGCCGCCGAACAGGAATTTCCTCAGCGCGACCAGGCCCAGATCCAGTCCGTTCACGGTGAGCTGGACAGGCCGGGTGCCGTGGTCGACGAAGAGCGCGTCACCCACCACCGGAAGCGGAAGGCCCGGATCGATTTCCAGCACCCCGTCGGTGTCCCGGCTGGAGCGGTAGGTATTGAGGTAGGCAAGGAAATGGGACCGCGCCACCAGCCAGGCGTCGGTGATTTCGCCGGTGCCGGCCGCAGGGGCGTACATTTCCAGGGTTGCCGCGATCTGCGCCTGTGGCTCGACAAGGAAGACCGACAGCGATTGCAGCGCGTTGCGGTAGCGGATGTCGGTCCTTGCGGCCCCCCGGATCTCATCCACGGTCAGGTCTTCGATCAGGGCCATGGGTAACGACTGCGCCATGCTTGATCCCAACGAGCCAAAGAAGGCATGTGCCGTGGTCAACAGGTTCGCCTCGTCGGCGACATCGGTGGGGCGGCCGAGCCAGGCGCTCATCAGCATGTTCAATGCTTCGGCCGACCCATACCGGCCCATCGCGGCAAGCGGCTTCTCTACCGCGGTACCCTGGAACAGGCGCGACAGTTTGGGTCCCCACGCATAATCGCCCGCCTGCACCAGGTTGGAACTGATGTCTTCGGCCAGTTCCGACCAGTGCGTGCCCGGCAGACCCAGGAAGATCTTGCCGGCATCCCAGATCTCTCCGGGATGCAGGGCGGACTTCCATGAGGCGACGTCCTTGATCGCCTGGACGAAGGAATCGTAGGCGAATAGGATGTTCTTCCAGTCATCGACCGTATCGGCGGACGTCGGCGAACCGGCGCTGTAAAGGCGGCCGGATTGATTCGAGCCCATTGGCGCGAACAGTAGGCTGCCCACCCATGCCGCATTGGCGGTAAGCGCGGTGTCGCCCTGCAACGAGGCGAAAACCACGCCTCCCACTTCTGTTGCGTCGCGCTCGGCAATGTCTTCCAGGGTCAGTGAGGCACCCTCTGGAAGCAGATCGGTCAGGACCCGGATCGCGACTGCGTTGGATGCATCCTGCATCAGCTGATCGGTCATTGCGACATTGCGGAGCGCCGCCTGACGGCCGGTGTACGCGCGGATCAGCGTTGCATAGGGTCCGATGCCGCTGTTGGCCTGGGTCGCCCCGAGGAACCAGGATCGCACCGCCTGCGCGCCGGGCACATCAATCAGCCACTCGGCGACCTTGGCGTACACATCGCTGAACTGGACGGTCCCGGCCCGCGGTCCCTCCAGCAGTCGTGCGCGGATAAAATCCCGTTGCTCCTGCGAAAAGTCGAAGCTCATCGATCATTCCTTTGAAATTGTCATCGTGCGAACCAGCGCGTCGAGATCGCGCCACCTTTTGAGATTGTCCCGTGAGTAAAAGTGATACCTGACTAAGTATGGTTCCGCTTTCCACTCGACGTAGTTGATGGTTGGGGTCCAGTCCTCGGCCGGAGAACCTTCTATATAGAATGCCGAACCGTCCGGATTTACATATGGCGTACCCAGTGGCGTGAACAGCTGGGACTTCAAGCTGCCCTGACCGGCGCGTATGCGCCTGAATTCCCGGAGGTGCAGGTCGGGGTGTTCCACCTGCTCGGTCCACGGCTGTGCGAGGGCGATAGTACTGCCCAGTTCCGCGTTCCCTGAAAGGCATTTCACCAGAACCACTAAGGGGTCGTGAGTGGGGCTGCCGCGGATTTTGTCCAATGCGACTTCGATCACCAGAACATCCTTGCTGCCTCGCAGAGTCGTGATCGCGGGGTTGGTCTTCAGTGTGGCGCCGCACATCCTGACGGTGCCATCGCGCTCACGCGCGGCCGTCCCGGCAGGGGGGGGCGTCGTCTGGCTACATCCCACGCCTGCGACGGCCAGCAGTGCGCTGATGATCGGTGCCGCCCTAAGCGTGATGACCATTACGACAAATCCCTTTGCGAGTTCACCGCAGTGGAGTCTACTTCGCGCGTTTGGCGCAGGATAGGGGCCAAAGGCGGGGGTAAAGGGCGGCTAAGAGCACCATGGGGGGCGGTGATGTGATTAACGTGCGGCGTAGGGCGCCCGGAGATGCTCTCGCTGAAATAGGCTAGAGAGGCTGAAGCAGTTGGCGGGGGTGTCAAGTCCTGCAAAGCTGTGGGGCCTCAAACTCAAAGACGTCTAGGGCAAACCGATGAGTGGAACGCCACAGCTGGAGCGAGGTGTTCCCTGCAGTCCATAGCATGGGGCGCATTGCTAGGTCATACTTGGTGCGGAGCCGGACTGACGTTGGGTCATGACGGGGGCTCAGTTATGACGTTGATTAGCAATCAAGACAGTCTGGAAGAGGGGTTTACTCGGTCAGCCCTAGAGATCATTGCCCACCCTCGAACTAGGTCGGCCATTGTTGCGCGGTCCGATCATCAGACTGTCCGCAATCTCTTGGATGAGGCTCCGAGCACGACGCGCTTTACACAGTCAATGGCCGAGTTCTACCTGGTCATTCCGCGCCGACAATTTGAAGTGCTAAAGCGAACCTATTTCAACCCGTTTGCCCAGAGTGTTGGTCGGCCCAAGATGATCAGCAAGGGCGAGCTCTTGACTTGGTTCGGGCACATCAACAAATTTTTGCACGCCATGACAGGCAAGCTGGAAGGCCGGCTTGGCAGAACAGCAAGCGGAACGCCCTTTATTGTGATGCGCGACAAGCACAAGAAGATCAATCGCATTGTCTCGCATGCAGGGATCACAACCCTTGATCTTGACGCGATAGAAGAAGCCTTTGCCCGCGGCGCTAGGATCTCGTCGCTCGGCGTCGATCAAGCATTAATGCTGCCTTGGGCTAATCTTGCCGAGAAGCGTCTATGGCGACAAGCCTATCGAATCCATGTCGACCGAGTTCACGCAGAGACGGTGGCGCTCCTGGATAGGCAGGAGCTTGATGAGGGAACGGCCATATCGCCTGAATCGACGGTCAGCTAGTCGGTACGGGCTCGTACTCGATGGTCCAAGCAACGCACTGTAACTTTTGCTCCGAAGCCGGGCAGGGGTGCTCGGCAAGGAGAAGCCACGTGAAGTACGAAGTTGAGTTCAATGGTCTGGCGCAGTGCGCGCACTATTGGGAAGTCGAAGCTGAAAGCCCGGAAGATGCCCTGAGATTGGCCAAGGAGGCGTTCTTGTCAGATGCGTCGTTTGCTATCGAGGAGTGGGTCAATGGGCCCACGATCGAGAGCTTGACCGAGGATGGCGTGCTCATCGCAAGCAACTACGAGTTGGACATTGCGAACGTGGAAGACTATGAGTGACAGCGGGGGATTTTCCACGCAACGGGCTCAAGAGTCAGATTGAAGACCAGGCCTTCCCTGCTTCGCAGCTCCTGTGAATACCTGGCCCGGTAGCTTGCAACTCTCGGGCTACCAACTCCAACTCGGCGCGCACGTTGACAGTTAAGAACGTTAAGTTAACGTGGATGAATGAATCAAGCTTCGAACTCCGGTAGATCAGCGACCCCGTCTGATCCTGAGGAAAGCCAGGACGAGGAAGAACCCCGTCGTCTGTTGATTGCGGTGTTGAGAGGCGACTGTTCTGCTGTAAGGCTTGCGCTGGCATCCCTGTCCGATGCAAGGAGTGCGCAGCACGCGTTGAGAGTAGCCGCAGGTTTAGGTCAAACCGATATTGCTTCGATGATCATTCGAAGTGTTCTTTCCGATGATGCCGATGCTCTGGACGGGGCGTTGGCGGCGGCGATCAAATGCGCTCAATCTGCGACCGTCCGCCAATTGCTTTTCGAGGCATCACGGTTCGCTCAGCCACCTGCCTTGGTGAAATCGCCTTATGCCGCTGGAAGTGTCGGCGCTGTCGAGTTCATCGATGAGATCATGTTGGCGTACCGTCCGCCCAACAAGTCGCTTGTCGCCGCTTTTCGTCTCGCGCTGGTCGAGAAGAGGTGGACGGCTGCCGTGCATATCCTCGATGGGGGCGACACGAGTCTATTTGATCGGTGGATGACGGAGACCGATCGGAGTTGCATGGATGCGTACCGCGCACTTCGGCAGTCGGATGCTGTCCGGGATGAGTTGGATCCGTGCACTAAACCTCTGGCAGTGAGGTACAAGCTGCCACAGCGGAGAATTTGAGAAGGTCCCTAGAGACGTGTGACCAGAGGCTGTTGGACTGTAGTTTGGAGGATCGGGTGATCTTTCGCGCGTGTTACCTAGCTCTTAGGGGCAGGGCAAAGTCGAGCTCACCCTGCACGTACCGTTCTAATAGGACAAGTAGGGGCGGAGGCACCTTTCCGCCGTCGCGCGCAACTTGGTCGATCACCGACTGCACGATACATCGGCGTGCTTGGGATTCACTCGCTGTCACATGCAGATTGCAGGGAATAAAGGGGGAGTCGAGGGGGCTAGATCTATTCATGGCCTGAACATAGCGGACGGCGACTATCTGTCAAATCGTCGCGTTCGCTGTTCCCGCAAGGTCGTGCTTTCCTGCGAAATGCGTAAACCTCCCCTGGCAAGAAATGTAGAGCTCGATACTGGCGGATGCGTTAGAGGGCTGGTGCTGCAAAGGCTCGGCCGGGGTGGGTTCTGCCAGCCGTTCAAGGATGTGGGTCGATCCGATCAACGCTGTGGCGGCGGTCGTTTCAGAACTATTGACAACAGCGCTCGCCGCGCTCAATCTCCGCCACGGGGATATGCGCGCTCACTGTGAAGCCGCGCTACAGGGATGACATGTCACAAGGAAATGCGGCGCTGTCGGTCGTGGGTGATGGGGTGGTCGAGGGTGAGGAGAGTGGCCTGGCGTTACGCGGCCTAGTCCTGCTCGCTCAGTTTCATGGAATCGCAGCAGAAGCCGAGCAGTTGGCACACGAATGCGCCTCCGATAATGCGCGTGTCGATGACACCGCGCTTGTGTTGCTCGCACGCCGGTTGGGCCTGAAGGCCAAGATAACCAAGCTTTCCGTGGATCGGCTGGCAATGGCAAACCTGCCTGCATTATTGTTTGGCGCGGACGACGACGCGTTCATCTTGGCGCGTGTCAACGGTGGCCAGGTCTTAATTCACGACCTGCGCACCAAGCGACCGCAGACCATAACGTTTGAGCAGCTAACGGAGCGTTACGCTGGCCGAATCTTGCAGGTGGCATCTCGTGCGTCCGTGTTGGGTGATCTGGCGCGTTTTGATTTCAGTTGGTTCATCCCGGCCGTAGTCAAATACCGGAAGTTACTGCTGGAGGTCTTCATCGTCTCCTTCTTCATCCAGCTGCTAGCGCTGGTCACGCCACTGTTCTATCAAGTGGTGATGGACAAGGTGCTCGTGCATCGCGGGCTGACTACGCTGGACGTAATCGCCATCGGTCTAGTCTCGATCGCCGTGTTCGATGTAGTGCTTAGCGGCCTGCGCACTTACGTATTCGCGCACACGACCAGCAAGATCGACGTGGAGCTCGGCGCGCGGCTGTTCCGGCACATGCTGGCTTTGCCACTGGCGTATTTCGAGTCGCGCAGGGTGGGCGACACCATCGCGCGCGTCCGCGAGCTAGAGAGCATTCGTAACTTTCTGACGGGGCAGGCGCTGACCTCGGTGCTGGACCTTTTCTTTACCGTTGTGTTTCTTGCGGTGATGTTCTACTACAGCGGTTGGCTGACCCTGATCGTCGTGGTGTCGCTGCCGCTGTATGCGCTCATTTCGGCAGGCATTACACCGGTGCTACGAAAGCGCCTCAACGAGAAGTTCGCCCGTGGCGCAGACAACCAGTCGTTCCTGGTCGAAACCGTCAGCGGCATCAGCACCGTCAAAGCTATGGCAGTTGACCCACGCGTAACCCGAACTTGGGACAACCAGTTGGCTGGCTATGTGAGTGCCGGCTTTGGGGTAACCAAAGTGGCAACCGTTGGCCAACAGGGCGTGCAGCTGGTGCAGAAGCTCGTCGCCGTGGCGATACTTTTCTGGGGCGCGAAGATGGTCATCGATGGCAAGCTGAGCCTGGGCCAGTTGATCGCGTTCAACATGCTGTCTGGCCAGGTGTCCGCCCCCATTATTCGGCTAGCGCAGCTGTGGCAGGACTTCCAGCAGGTGGGCATTTCCGTTGAGCGCTTGGGCGATATCCTCAATACCCGGACCGAGCTACCGGGCAGCCGCCTCGCACTTCCGCCGATCAAGGGCCGCGTTACGTTTGAGCGGGTGGCGTTCCGCTACCGCCCCGACGCGCCCGAGGTGCTATCGGGTATTGATCTCGATATCCGAGCGGGGGAGGTCATCGGAATCGTGGGGCGTTCCGGCTCTGGCAAAAGCACCCTGACCAAGCTGGTGCAACGCCTATACACCCCAGAACGCGGCCGCGTGCTGGTTGATGGGCAGGACCTAGCATTGGCCGATCCGGCGTGGCTGCGCCGCCAACTCGGTGTTGTGCTGCAGGAGAACTTTCTCTTCAACCGCAGCGTGCGGGAGAACATCGCGTTAAGTGACCCGGGCATGCCTTTGGAGAGGGTGATCCAGGCTGCCACACTGGCCGGCGCGCATGAGTTCATCGCAGCGCTGCCCGAGGGCTATGACACTAAGGTGGGCGAACATGGAACTGGGCTGTCAGGCGGCCAGCGTCAGCGCATCGCGATCGCGCGGGCTTTGATCACCGACCCGAGGATCCTCATCCTGGATGAAGCCACCAGTGCGCTCGATTACGAGTCCGAACATGCGGTGATGAGCAATATGCGTTCGATCTGCAGAGGCCGGACAGTTTTGATCATCGCCCACCGCCTGTCCACTGTCCGCCACGCCAATCGGATCGTGGTGGTGGAGAAGGGACAGATCGTTGAGAGCGGAACGCACGACGAGTTGGTGGCGCGTCCCGGCGGGCACTACGCCCACTTGTATCGGTTGCAGCAGGGTATTGCATGAAGCACATCCGCGATGGCGTTGGTGACTTCCTCAAGCGTTACCGCACGGTGTTGGGTGCTGCGTGGAAGGCGAGGCGAGAAATGGACCCGCCGCCGCGCGGCGACGACGAGCGTGCCTTCTTGCCCGCCCATCTGGAACTGATCGAAACGCCGACATCGCCGACGGCGCGGTGGACCATGCGAATCATCATCGGCATGTTCATTCTGGCTGTGACTTGGGCGACCCTCGGGAAGTTGGATATCGTAGCGGTGGCGCCGGGCAAGACTGTGGTGGATTCGCGGACCAAGGTGGTGCAGTCCAGCGAAACAGCCGTCGTGCGGCGCATTATGGTTCGCGATGGTCAGCAGGTGGAGGCGGGCGATCTGTTGATCGAACTGGACGCCACGGCCACCAGTGCGGATTTCGCTAAGGCCGGCGAAGCATTGATCAATGCACGCATGACTGCGATGCGTCAAAGGGCGCTAGCCGAAGCCATCAGCAGGGGCCAGCCGTTGCGCTTCGAGGCCGCTCCTGGGGTGCCGGAGGAGCGCGTCGGCGCCGAGCAGGCGTTGGCCAGCAGCCAGTACGAGGCGTTGCAAGCGCGTCGGCAGAACTTGCAGGCGCTGATCTCCCAGCGCCGGGCAGAGCTGGAAACCACCCAGGCGAGCATCCGCCCGCTGGACGAGTCGGCGCGGATCTCCCGAACTCGTGCAGAAGACTACGCCAAGCTGGTGGAAGGCAAGTACGTGGGCCGCCACGACTACCTGCTTCGCGAGCAGGAACGCATCGCGGCCGAGCGAGATTTGGCTACCCAGCGCAACCGTGTGCAGGAGATTCGTTCGGCGCTGTTGGCGGCCGACGAAGAACTGCGTGTGCTGGTTACTGATTTTCGCCAGCGGACCTTGGACGAACTACGCTCGGCCGAGGAGCAGATCGGGCAGATGACCCCGGAGGTCTCCAAGGCCGGTCAGCGGGACCGACTGATGACGCTGCGCGCGCCGGTGGCCGGGACCGTGCAGCAGCTGGCGGTGCATACCGTGGGTGGCGTGGTTACCCCGGCCCAGCCACTGTTGGTGGTGGTGCCGAGCGAGGAAGCGCTGGAGATCGAAGCCACCGTGCTCAACAAGGACATCGGCTTCGTGCGTCCCGGTCAACCGGTGACGGTTAAGGTGGACAGCTTCCCCTACACCCGCTACGGCTACCTGACCGGGAAGGTGGTCAGCGTTTCGCACGATGCCGCGCAGGACGAGAAGCTGGGTCTGGTGTTCCCCGCGCGGGTCAAGTTGGAGCGCGCCACGTTGCACATCGACGGGGTGCAGGTCCGGCTCAGTGCAGGCATGAGCCTGAGTGCCGAGATCAAGACCGGCAAGCGGAGGGTCATCGATTACCTGCTAAGTCCTTTGCAGCAGCACACCACTGAATCCCTCCGCGAGCGGTAGCCTCACCTGACAGGTAAGTGATGGAACAACTGGAGGATCACCTTCCAATGGACACTCCCATGCGCCTATTCCGAACTCTGATGACACTTCTGCTGCTGGTCACGGCCGCCTGCCAAGGACCTCACGAGCAACCGCCTATGCATGAAGCCTTGCGCCCATACATGAGCCAGCCCGGCGTCGAGCCGGCAGGGGGCAACGCTCTAGCCGTCTATCTGTCCGCCGACGACGGCCGCGTTCTAGTCGGCGGAGCACGGGCTGGCTTTCCTACGACGTCACGCATTCGACTGTTGCTCCGAGCAGGGCGCATTCCGGACGCCTATACACGAGACGAGACAGACGCTCGTGTAACAGATGAAGGCGATGGATTTGTCCGCTATTTCCCACCAGGGGATGCCTTTGCGCTGGGCATCGTCCGTTTTGCTGGTCCCGAGGGGCGGCGGGTTCACGCCAGGCAAAGTAGCGGCGAAACGCCGGGCGAGGGAAACTATTTGGCAGAAATACAGCTGGATGGAATCTACTTAGAGTATCTCTACACGGCCCGCAACCATTCCGATCATCTGCGAGCAGCCGAAATCGCTTCGAGATGGTTTGTGAAAGTTAGTGATAAGCAAAGCCCTTAAGCGCTACGCAGAGAGGGGGCGCGGCTGGTACATGAATGGTCAGACGCAGTGCCATGAAACGCGATGGGTGGCTTTCACCGTGGACCTGGAGGCGACACCTCGCCATCTGACTGACTTAGTTGGGCTGCCGGTATTCGGTTCCGGCCGAGTGGCGCCGGAGGCGACCACTCCCTTAGTTAAGCAACACCGTTAACGCAACCACGCTCGTTGCGGCTCCTCCATAAACCCTTTCACGACCGCACCATCAAGGAAGATCATGTCTGGAATACTCAATCTCGATTCATCCCAGCGCACCACGTTGCAGAATTACAGCAACGCGGGCAATCACGTTGATGCTTATCGATATCTTCGGGATCTGGCACAGAATCAGGCACGAAGCTCGGATGCAGCGACCGCTGCCGAGCTCAACCAGATGGCGAAGTGGTTCAACGCCGCCGGTAAGATCAACGCCAACGACGGCAGCATTGTAAGTGACCTTGTCCGTGGCGCTACCATGTGGCAAGGAAATGTCAACGGCCTCAACGCGAACGAAGCCTGGTTTCAAGCCGGCTCCAACCAGCTGGCACAGACTGTCGTGAACGATGTCCTCGCCGGCAATGTGAATACACTCAACGATATCATCGGCGCCGACGTCATGACCGCGGTTGAGAACATGCAGCTTGGCGAGGCCGATCGTTGGGCAGGCACGCTTGGAGACCAGTTCGATCCGCCCCTAGGTCTGGGCGAGGACTTCGTCCAAGTCCAGAGTGAAGATGGTTCGGTTACCGGCTACGCACAGGACCTAGCAGCAGCCATCCTGTCCAATATCAACGGTGCCCTGCGCGCGTCCGGGCTCGAGGCCCCGTTAAGCGATGCAATGGGCTGGGTGATGGACCACGGTTTCGGCAAGCTCCTTGACATGCTCAACGAGGATATGGGTTGGGCTATGGACAATGGCCTCGGACGCTTCATCGACCGGTTCGAAGACTTGGCGCGGCGTATTCGCGGCGACAACACCTATCGCATTGAGCGCTACGATCCCCTTGCTCTCGACCTGGACGGCGATGGACAGGTAAAGACTGTCGCGGAGGGCGGCTGGGCCGGAGCACTGTTTGACCACGACGGCGATGGCATTCGCACCGCCAGTGGCTGGGTGGATGCCCGCGACGGCCTGCTGGTGCGCGATCTTGATGGCAACGGTCGAATTGACTCCGGCCGTGAGCTGTTTGGCGACCAGACCCGGCTGGCAAACGGGCAGCGTGCGACCAATGGGTTCCAGGCTTTGGCTGCGCTGGACGACAACGGTGACGGCCGGGTCGATATCAACGACGCGGCATTTTCCACACTGTCTGTTTGGCGCGACACCAACGGCAATGGCATCACCGATGCGGGTGAACTGCTAACTCTGCAGGAGCTGGGCATTACGTTCTTGGGGACCGCCATTAGCGGCAGCAGTGGTGATGTCGAAGGCGGGGCGCTGCTTGGGTCGTCGACCTTCGGGCGCCGCGATGCCAACGGAACTGAGCAGACGCACCTCCTCCAGGACTTCAACTTCGACAACGACAGCCTGCGTTCTGATTACATCGAAGATGTCTCGGTACCCGAGGAGATTCGCGGCCTGGTCAACAGCCGTGGCATAGGGAACCTGCGCTCGCTGCATCAGGCTGCGGCGCTCTCGCCGGCGTTGCAGGCATTGCTGGTCAGCTTCTCTTCGGGAGAGACGCGGCAGATGCAGAGAGACCTGCTGGACGATCTGATCCTAGAATGGGCTAGGACCAGCCCTTACTTCTCGTCGCAGGCAATCCGCGTCAACGCCGGGGGTGGGGTGGAAGACCCAAATTCCTCCAACGTGGTGCGCCTGACGCCTAATCAGGTTCTGGTGTGGCCCGATCCGACTTGGCTTGATGACGTGCAGACGATGAAGATGCGCGTGGTTGAGGCGATTATGGGATACCAGCCAATTACCGACGTATGGTGGGGTACGCAGACGGTGCAGCAGTATGTGCAGGTCTACGATTCGATCTTCGAGGCGTTCTATGCAACGCTCAGCAGCAAATCGCGGCTGAAGGGCTACACCGATTTGATCGCTCCGACATGGGACGTGCAGGCTGGACAGGTCAGCTTTTCGTTCTCAGCACTGGAGTCGAAGCTCGATCAGCGCTTTACAGGTAGTCCAGTCGACGCGATTATCGATTTAAGTGAGTTGCTGCGTGCCCAGGGACGTTTCTTACTGAGTAATGGTTGGGGTACGGGCGAGACAATGTTGCGCGGCTGGCTAATGCAGGCCGAATCCCAGCCTGACTTGGCGGCCGCTTTGGCAGCAGCAGGTTTGCAGCTAAGTAGCGTAGCCACTGACGGTTCTGTGGGAGGGAGTCTCGGCAACGGCGACGGCATCCTTGTCGGCCGTGACCAAGCCGCCGGCGTGCGCGAGCAGCTTCGTGGCGGCACAGGTGATGACCTCATTCTAGGCGGCGCCGGGGACGATCTACTGGACGCAGGCCAAGGCGGCGACACCCTGTTCGCAGGCGCGGGCAATGACACCCTGCTGGGCGGCGCCGGTGGCGACCAGTTGTCCGGCGGCGACGGTGAAGACAACCTCGACGGCGGTGAGGGCGATGACACGCTGTACGGTAATTCCGGTAATGACAGTCTGAACGGTGGCGTCGGCATTGACCGACTGGAGGGCGGGCAGGGCACGGACGCACTGTACGGTGGCGCTGGAAATGATGTTCTGGATGGCGGAGCAGGCGATGACTACTTGCAGGGCGGCGAGGGTAGCGACCGCTACCTGTTCGGCCGGGGCAGCGGTCACGATCGTATCAACAACCACGATATGTCCGCTGGCCGCGTCGATACGCTGGAGATCGGGGCCGGCATCCTGCCTTCCGACCTGAAGGTGTGGCGCAGCGGCGACTACCTCTGCATCGAAATTATCAGCACGGGCGACCGAGTCGATGTCCAGGACTACTTCCGTGCCGATGGACAGAGCGACTATCGGTTGGATCGCATTCGTTTTTCCAATGGGATGCAATGGAGCATTGCTGACGTCAAGGCACTGGTTCTGATCCCAGTTCCGGGGGTGGACGATCTTTACGGCTATGACAGCGATGACGTCATCCATGGTGGAGAGAGCAACGAGTGGCTGAGTGGGCGCGGTGGCGATGACACCCTAACCGGAGGCGGCGGCTCGGATACGCTGAATGGTGATGATGGCAATGACCAGCTCGCCGGAGGCGAGGGCGACGATCGTCTCAATGGTGGCGATGGCCAGGATCGCCTGGTGGGAGACGCCGGCAACGACACCATGGATGGCGGCGCGGGCGACGACCAGCTTTGGGGCGGGAGCGGCAACGACCACCTGCGCGGGGGGCAGGGCAATGACGTTTACTGGTTCGCCGCCGGATTTGGCCAGGATGTGATTGATAATCATGACGACACCGGCGGGCGCCTGGATGCCATTGCATTTGAGGCAGGCATAGGCCCAGCAGACATCATGGCCAGTCGTGTCGGCGACGATCTCGTGCTCGTGCGTGCGGGCAGCACCGATCGGTTGACGATTTCGCGCTACTTCCAGAACGATGGCAACGGCCCTTCCCGCATAGATGAGATCCGCTTCTCTGATGGCACGTTGTGGACAGTATCGACGGTCCGGCAGCGCGTACAGGTTGCCACCGTTGGCGACGACCACCTCCAAGGCTATGAAGGCGACGACGTCCTCTCAGGCGAAGCCGGCAATGACACGCTGTCCGGCGGATTGGGCAACGACCAGTTGGACGGCGGTCAAGGCGATGACCTGTTGCAGGGCGGTGAGGGGGCCGACGTGCTTGACGGCGGCCAGGGCAGCGACACGTTGGATGGCGGCGAGGGCAGTGACCAGTTGTTTGGTGGCGCTGAGATGGACGCGCTTTACGGTGGCACGGGCGACGATCTGCTGGACGGCGGCGATGGACGCGACTGGCTGTCCGGCGAACAGGGTAATGACGAGCTGTACGGCGGTGCCGGCGACGACGAACTGATCGGCGGCGACGGCGACGACATTGTGCAGGGCGACACCGGCAATGATCGACTGGCCGGTGGCAGCGGAAATGACCACTACCGCTTCGCGACCGGCGACGGCCAAGACATTGTTCTCGACACGGATGGATCGAGTACCTTGCACCTTGTCGACCGGTCGTTGGAATCCGCCGTGCTACGCCGTGATAATGCTGACTTGGTACTTTCCTTCCTTGACGGAAGTGGTGACCAGATCCGCCTTGAGGGCTACTTTGACGGCGCCACCGGGTTGGCCATGATGGGGCTTTCGCTCGCGGCAGGCGGCGTGACACGTCTGCTTGACTCTGCCGCGCTTGACCTCGCCGTGCTTGAGGCCACGTCGTTGGCCGACGTCATCCACGGAAACGCGGCTGACAACAGCGTGCACGCAGGGGTAGGCGACGACACCGTGTATGGCTATGCAGGTAACGACGATCTGCGCGGCGAGGCTGGAAACGACCTTCTGTTCGGCGGCCAAGGTGCCGACCTCCTCGATGGTGGTGACGGCGAAGACTGGTTGGACGGCGGTGAGGGCGTGGATGAGGCGCGCGGCGGTAATGGTGACGACACCTACGTGGTTGACAGCAATGACGACAAGGTCATCGAGCTGGCTTCCTCCGGTACCGACCACGTGCTGAGCAGCGCTAGTTTTACCTTATCGGCCGAATTGGAGACATTGACCCTTACGGGTGCGGCTGACATCGACGGAACCGGCAACGATCTTGCCAATGTCCTGACAGGCAACGATGGCATCAACCGCCTCGACGGTGGCACCGGCAATGATCAGCTGTTGGGGGGCTTTGGCGACGACCATCTGCTCGGTGGCAGTGGGGATGACGAGCTGGATGGCCAGGCCGGCGTTGACCGCATGGAGGGCGGTAACGGCGACGACGTCTACTTCGTGGACAGCATGCTTGACAGCATTCTCGAGCACACAGGCCAAGGATTTGACACGGTTTACGCCGGCAGCAATTACGCTCTATCAGCTAATGTCGAGCGTCTGATTCTGTTGGAGGGTAGTGGTGCGCTCGAAGGCGTTGGTAGCGCCGACAACAATGAGCTGGTTGGCAACAGCAGTAGCAACCGGCTGGACGGCGGGGCCGGTGCAGATCGTATGCTGGGTGGCCTTGGTGACGACACCTACGTGGTCGATCAGGCGGGCGATGTCGTGGTCGAGCTGGCTGACGAAGGACGCGACACGGTCGAATCGAGTATCGACTACATCTTGGCCGCCACATTGGAGGATCTGGTCCTGAGCGGCACTGGAAACATCAACGGCACCGGCAATGACGGTGACAACCAGCTAGTGGGTAATGCCGGAAACAACCGCCTGGACGGCGGTGCTGGTGGCGACCAAATGTACGGCGGCCTGGGGGATGACTACTTCATCAACGACAGTAGCGCCGATTGGATCCACGAGTACGCTGGCGAAGGTGTCGACACCGTCGAACGACGCTACGAGACCAATTTGGTGCTTGCTGACGAGGTTGAGAACCTGATCCTGGCCGTCGGTATCCAGACCGGGAACGGCAATGGGTTGGACAACACGATCACGGGCAACGCAGCGGCCAATACACTGGGCGGCTGGGATGGTGACGATCTTCTGTATGGCCTGGATGGAAACGACTCCCTCTTCGGAGGTACAGGCACCGACCAACTGTACGGTGGGGCTGGAAACGACTATCTCGATGGTGGAGAAGGGGTAGACCGCCTTGAAGGCGGAATGGGTGATGACGTCTATATCACCGATGACAGCGGTGATGTCGTAGTGGAGGCGCTCGGAGCCGGCAAGGACCAAGTGCAGACCACAGCATCGTATGTCTTGTCGGAGAATATTGAGAACCTGTTCCTGACTGGTGCTGGGGTCATCAACGGCACTGGCAATGCACTGGATAACTACCTAGCCGGCAATGCGCAAGACAATGTCATCAACGGCATGGGTGGGAGCGATACCATTGTGGGTGGCGCCGGCAATGACACGCTGATTGGCGGTACCGGCGACGATAAGTACGTATTCGACACCACCAGCGGCTTTGATCGTGTGGACAACACCGGAGGCGGCTTCGATGGTGTCTTCTTCAACAGCGGTATTACCCGTGAACGGATCTCGTTCAGCCGGGACGGCAATGATCTCCTGATCATCCTTGACAACGCGGCGACGCCTAGCGTTCGCGTGACCAATCACTTCCTCGGTGGCGATGCGGCGATCGACTACGTGCAGCCCGATGGCGGCGCCTACCTCACCACGGCGCAGATCAACCAGATCGTGGCTGGCGGCGGTACCGGCTTCGACCAGGTCATTCAGGGCACAGCCGCAGGCGAGCAGTTGGTAGGCGGCACGGGCAAGGATCTGCTGGAGGGCTTCGGCGGCAATGACACGCTGTTCGGCATGGCCGGTGATGACACCCTGCGTGGCGGTGACGGAAACGATTCGTTGGCTGGGGGTAATGGTAGTGCGGCAGGCTCCGGCAATGACCGGCTCGAAGGCGGCGCCGGCAACGACTCACTCCGCGGCCAGGATGGCAGCAATGTGCTGATCGGGGGCAGTGGTGACGACCAGTACATCTACGGCGGTGGTGTCGACGTAATCGACAACACCGGCGGCGGAACCGAGTGGTTGTTCTTCCAGAACGGCATCACTGCGGCCCAGCTGGGGTTCGCCCGAGATGGCGACAACCTGGTCATCACCGTCAACGGTAACAGCAACCAGCGCGTTATCGTGACCGGCCACTTCCTGGGCGGCGACATGTCGCTGGACTACCTGCAACCCGCAAGCGGCTCAGCGCTCAACACTGCGGCAATCAATGCGCTGGTGAGTAACAACGGGGGCGGCGGCAACGACGGCGGAACCCCTGGCGCCGGCAACGACAGCGACTATCCCTCCAAGATCAACGGCACCGCAAGTGCTGAGCAGTTGGTGGGGACGAGCGGACGAGACCTGATTAAGGGGCTGGCCGGGGACGACACGCTCTTTGGGATGGGAGGCGACGACAAGCTTGAGGGTGGAGAGGGCAACGACTACTTGTCCGGTGGCAACGGCAGCTTCAGTGGATCGGGTAAGGACATCCTCATCGGGGGTGCTGGTGACGACCAGCTGGTGGGTGAAGATGGAAATGATCAGCTGTTTGGCGGCGTCGGCAACGATACCTACTTCTATGCGGAGGGATCAGGAGCGGACATAGTCGACAATACGGGTGGCGGCACCGATTGGTTGTACTTCGATGCCATCAGTCGTACCCGTCTGTCCTACCATCGCGACGGGGACGACCTGATCGTCCGCGTTGATGGCAGTGCGACCCAGCAGATGCGCGTGCTGCGTCACTTCCAGGGCGGCGAGTTCGCAATTGCCTTCGTGCAACCCGGTGATGGTGGTAACGCCATCTCTGCAAGCAGTATCGCCAGCCAGCTCACTCCGTTGTCTTCCGCGAATTCAGTGGCCGCATCTCAGACCGAACGAGTTGAGAATGGGGTGGGGGTTGGGCAGGCCTCAGGAAGTGCTGAGCTGAATCTCCTGATCGGTGCAATGAGCACGTTCCAGGCGGCGTCTACCGGTATGACGGACGTCCACAGTGCTGTGGGGGAAATCGCCGGCTCGTCGTTCTGGGGGACTACCGAGCTGCCCCGAGGGGAGCGCTTGGCCACGCACGTTCTCTAAGACTAAATACAGAGATACGCGGCGTCTGGGGGCGGCTTACTGGTCGCCCCCAGATCGCTCGCAGCTTCGTACGGCCGGCCAAGCAACTTCGGTGAGGGTGGGGCGCTTTCCCGCACCGCCACTGAGATTCGTGATCTGCCGTACCTACACCTCAGTCATCAAAAGCATCTGCCCAAGTTGGGCAGGATAGCTACGGGGGCTAAAATATTAGTCCGGACATCTGCCAAGGAAGACGTGATGGAAGAAGAGATCAAGAAAACCGATGAGAAAAAGCGCGGCAAGACTTTGCTTGAGCTGTTCTTGGCTAACAAGTTAGACGCCCTGTTGTTGTTTCTGTCCGTTGCGGTAGCGGTAATTACCGCCTACGTCGGGTCCCGGCCAGTCGATATGGGCCGCGATCCAGGCGCACGGATGAATGCTATTTTCTTGGGTCTGCTTGTCATCTCTTGGTTAGTGGGGCTGTGCAAGGGCATACAAGTAAGGGCTTGGGGTACATTACTCTCTGCTGTGGGCTTGGCCCTCTTGCTCATCGATATGGCTGGGCAGCCCGGTGGCGCTTGGCAAGGGATTAGAGATGCGTTCCGGCTGTAGTTTGTAATGGTCATATATTGGAAACTATGATTACACTGGCGTACATCAAGATGATCGCGATCGCGAGCACTAAGCGAAACGCTACGTAGCGTTCTTTTTTATGTGGCGGCTCAATCATTTCTTTGTTCCGATCTCAGCAATGATCTAGTGATAACCGCGTCTCTTCGCATGTCAAGGGTGAATCGGAATATCTCGCGCACAGGTAACTTTGTCTTTGAGTACGGGCGCCCACTTGTCGAGGGCGCGGCCCCTGATCAGCGTGATGTGCGCGACCCGCAGGCCCTTGGCGTCGATCCCTATGAACTTGCTCCGAATCGCAATGACAGTTCTGCTGCTGGTCATGGCCGCCTCCCAAGCACCTCACGAGCAATCGCCCTATGCATGAAGCCTTGCGCCCACACATGCACCAGCCGAGTGCCGAGCTGGCAGGGGGCAATGCCCTAGCCGTCTATCTGTCGGCCGACGACGGCCGCGTTTTGGTTGGCGAGGCACGAGCTGGCGCTGCTGCGACGTCGCGCATTCGGCTGTTGGTCGGAGCGGGGCGCGTTCCTGACGCCTGTACACGAGACGAGAATGGCGCTCGTGTAACAGATGAGAGCGATGGATTTTTCCGCTATTTCCCACCAAGTGATGCTTTTGCCCTGGCCCTGAGGGACGGCGGGTTCACGCCAGACAAAGCAGCGGTGAAACGCGAGGCGAAGGGAACTATCTGGCAGAAATACAGCTTGACGGTATGTACTTGGATTATCTATACACCGCCCGCAACAATTCCGATCATGTCAGGGCAGCCGAAATCGCTTCGCAATGTTTTACGAGGGCTAGTGAAAGCTAGTCAGCCTGTCCTATGCTGCAATGTGGGACGAGTAGCTTTTCCTCGTGTTTCCGGTTCGGGTGACGCTGGACAGGTCCCTGCTGCAGTTCGACGGTGCTCGACGTACGGATGAGCTCTGCCATGGACCTCAGCACGGAGATCAACACCGGCAATCGGCGGCTGATTGGCCACCTGCTAAGTCCGCTGCAGCAACACACCGCACAATCGCTGCGCGAGCGCGGAGCTCCCGGCACTTGCGCTTCTTATTCTCCGTGTCGACAGGTCTGATCGAGATGCACCCGTTAAGTCTGGCGCCTCCTTGACGGCTAATGAAGTAGAGGTGCTGAAAGACGCAAAGCGCTGACCGAGGTCGGTCCGCTGTCATAACGAGCCTGTGCCAGAAACGCAACCATCTGGATTCGATGCGAGCAGGCGTCCTCTGATGCCTGATTCCACTAATGCCTGATTCTGCTAAGCCTACAGATTCGTCAACTTCGGCCTTTGCCAACCTTCACTGCTCAGTTGCTGTTCCCACTTTGCCCGCTGTTCGGCTTCAGGTGAGGGCGAATTGTTAAGGCCGCTGACTGACGGGAATCCAGGCACGTGGCCTTCCTTAACCAAGCGACGAGTCCATCTGAGGCCAAGCCAAAGGAAATTGGTGAACAGCCGCGGGTTCTGGGCACGGCGGGCGGACACAAAGGGAAGGGTGTTCAAATAAAGAATCGCAATTGTGGAGCCGTATGATCGCCACAGCAGGTCTTCTAGGTAGACTCCGCTTTTAACACCGATTGCTGCACCTTCCCAAAGGTTGATGGCAGTGGCGATAGCAGTGAATGCATCCTCACCATTCTCAGTTAATTTCCCCTGGCGGCCAAGCTCTGCAAGTTCCCTAGGCTGGCGGCTGACGAATGCTTTTTGCGCCAACACCAGAGTCGCTCGATGTTTCTCCTTGAAATCCTTATCAAAATCGAGCGTGTGTTTTGCTTTTGTCAGGTGTCTCTGAGAATGAAGGCTCGTCAATGCGACCGCGGTGCCGATAGCTGCAACAACAGCGGTTGGATTTCTGAGTAGGTAGCAAACAAAAGCATTTGTGTCTTCCATGACAGCATCCTAGAAGCTTAAACTAGGTGCATAAAAAAGCAGCCACAGGGCTGCTTTTTTATGGTAAATATCAATGAAGAACCGAAATAAATCAGGTATATCCGAAATCGTTTTCGCGCTTTTTCATGGATGTCTCCTGTCTAACCTTTATCTCAATTTCTACACTAGTCCGAGTGGTTTGTCAAGGGTCTTAGGGGGTGCCGCCGCTGAGTGTAGCTTTTAGCTCAAGGAGCAGGTGACTCGCAGGCGCCCAAACCTGCCATTGGTCGGAAAATGCGATATATGTGAAACCGCCAAGGACTTTTCTAGGGGAGGGCGAAGATGAAGATCTCTGCAGAGCAGCTTGAGGGTTTTGCCTCCACGACCATAGCCAAGGGGCTGCTCCCAGAGCTCGTCCGCCGGCTCATTCGGGCCAGTGCGGTGCGCGTGGAGGACGTCCTGTTCCCGTCGGGTGAATCGACGTTCAGACCAGGTGCGGACGGATTGCTGAGAGCTGTTGGCAGCGCACCCTATGTTCCATGCGGGGTGTCTCTTTGGGAGGTCTCGACAGAGAGGGGCCCTCATCTGAAGGCGCGTCGGGATATCAAAAAAAGAAGCCGCGCCGATTCGCAATCCAGCTACCTGGGAACAGCGCGCTCGGAAATCACCTATGTAGCGGTGAGCATGCGACGGTGGCATGGCGAACGAACCCTAAGTCGCGACAGCTTTGAGCAAGAACAGCGGCAGCTAGGAGTATGGAAGGATGTGAAGATCTTCGATGCCGATCATCTGGAGGACTGGCTGGATCGATGCCCTTCCGTCCGGGCATGGCTGGCTCCGCGGATGCGTCTGGCATCGGCCGATATGCTGAGCATTGAAGACGTTTGGGAGGACTACCGAAATGGGGTCTCCCGACCAATGAGCAAAGAACTTCTGCTGCTCAGTCGTCAGGAAAGGGTCGAACAACTCATCCAGGCGGCGGTCCAGAACGAATCAGTGCGCGTAAAGGCTGACTCGCCCAAAGAGGCTGTGGCGTTTGTGGCCGCTGCGATTCTATCGCTCCCCGTCGAAGATCCACGTCGTGAAGCTCTCCTTGCTAAGGCTGTGGTCATTACGCGGCCGGAATCGCATGCATTTCTCAGGGATGCCCATGAGAAGCTTCTGATCGTTGTATCCGAGCTTGCGACCGATATCGCAAGCAGGTTGGCCGCCCAGGGACACACGGTTGTTGCTGCCTTCGGCAACTCGCACTCGGCGCGCGGAGGAAACAGCCCTCTTTTAGACTTACGTCTTCCGAGGCGGCATGAGTTCATCGGAGCCCTCCAAGCGATGGGGATGGACGAAACAGAGGCCAGAAGAACCACCGCCTCATGCCATTGCAGCATCACTGTTTTTCACCGAATTGGCGATACATATCACTCACGGAACCCCGACTGGGCGAGTCCCGCGCAACTGAGGAAGCTGTTAGGCCCCATGCTGTGTGGCGCTTGGATCCATCAGAGCGATGCTGACATGGAGGTTGTCGCCGAGGTGGCGGGAGTTTCTGCTGAAGAGATGGAAGCCAATGTCGTCGAGGTGTTGCATCTCGATGACGCCCCAATTCGCAGGGAGGGGGATCTGACCGTTCTTAGTGCACCAGCGGATTTATGGCAATTGGGTATCGAGAAGAGAATTGTGACCGTGCAGTCGCTCGAGCGTTTCAAGCTTGCGGCGACCAAGGTGCTTGGAGAGGTTGATCCGTCATTGGAGCTTCCAATAGATCGGCGGGCCTACGCCGACTTGGAGGGGAAGAAGCGTCGATACTCTGGCGCCTTGAGGCGCGGCATCGCAGAGATTCTCCGACTCATCGCGATCAATGACAAGGCGCTGATTTCCGCAGGCAACGGTTATTCAGCGCAGCAGTTCGTTGACGGCATCATCAGCGGTCTGCCGGGGCTAGCCACCGACCATCGCCTGTTCGCGAGTCTGGACTCATTGTTGCCAGATTTGGCTGAGGCCTCGCCGGACCCTTTCTTGAACGCCCTTGAGGCACTGAGCGCGGGCGATGGGAAGCTTCTGTCTCCGATCTTTGAGGGCAGCGATGAGGCATTCTTTGGAAAAACCTACTACCTCGGCGTGCTTCGTGGATTAGAGGTGCTGGCCTGGGATCCGGCTCGTTTGCATCGAGTGGCCGGGCTTCTCGTTAGGCTAGCGCAAATCGATCCCGGCGGACGCCTGAGCAATCGCCCAATCACCTCGCTCACCTATATCTTTCTACCTTGGAAGCCGCATACAAACGCTTTCCAAGAACTCAGGCACCAAGTGCTTCATCGGATCTGTTCTGATAGTCCCGATGTGGCTTGGACCCTCCTCAGCAGCCTTTTGCCTGAGGCGCGCTCGATCTCGTTCGGAACCGCCGAGCCCCAGTGGCGAGAGATGGAGGCCTCGCATAGGCCTATGCCGACGCAGCACTCAGCAGCGCTTGACTGGAATCTAGCGATTGAATTGGCTGCCCCTTTGGCACGAGGCAGCGCGGATCGGTGGATCAAGTTGATCACGGCTGCTTCCTACCTGCCTGATCCCGCCCGGCTGGACGTTCTCCTTCAGCAAATCGTTGTTGATCGGAGCGCTCTCCACGCCTCAGGTGCGGATGTCCTCCTATGGGAGGGGCTTAACGAGCTGGTCAGTAAGCATCGCGCATTTGCGAGCGCGAACTGGGCGATGCCGTCAGCGGCGGTGGATAAGATAGCGCGGTTGGCTGAGGGCTTCGTGCCGCATGACCCCGTCTCTGCTCATCGAGCGCTCTTCAACGCCTACGCGGATGAGGCAGAGTTTGCTGGAGAAAAGTTCGAGCTGCGTCGCGAGCGGTTGGAGTCGAAAAGAGACGCAGTGATTGAGCGGCTCGCGAAGGACGGAGTAGAGGAACTCGTTAACTTAGCCAAGCAGGTCAAGAACGCGGGGCTGATGGTTGCCCCACTGCTGCGAGTGTGTGGCGAGGACCAGTTGCGTGCGTTCGTATTAAGGAGCTCGCTAGCGCAAGAGCCGCTTCCCTGGCTGGCTGGGCGAGTTGTCGCCAGTGGAGTTGGTAAGTATGGCTTCAAATGGGGCGTAAGCCTTATTTCTCAGCTCCAATTGATAGGGCTGGGGGAGATGCAGGTGGGGGCGATGTTGGCGGAGTGGGGGGACTCCAGAGATTTGCTCGACTTCGTTGCCTCGACCTCGCAGGCGACGCAGGTGGCGTATTGGGGTGGTCGGAATGTTTACATTCACGGTGATGACGAGAGGCTTGTCTCTGAAATCATCGTTGGCTTGACGGAAAATGGCCGAAGCATTGAACTCATCCAGTCAGTCGGTTCAAGGAGATCAGAGATTGGTGCAGAACTGCTCCTTACGGTAGTGACAAGGGCTTTCGAGGAAGTGGTGCGCGAGCCACAGAAGATCGGCATGCTTGATCGAAGCGCTTTGCGCGATGTGTTCGACTGCTTGCGTCAGAGGCGAGACGTTGATCGTGACACATTGATGTCGCTGGAGTACCGCTGGTTCCCAGCATTGCACTCCTACGGTGAGGATCAGGCTTACGCATTACATGAATATATGGGGGAGCGGCCGGAGTTCTTCGTCGAGGTTCTGAGCCATCTTTATAGGTCAGACGCCGAACTTTCTTCAGAGGACGATAGTGCAAGCGAGGCTGACGAGCGAGAGGGTAAGGAAGACAACGACCCTGGCATCCGCGAACGGGCCAATATCGCCTACAAGATCCTGGATTCTTGGCGAACTTTGCCTGGGGCGTCCGGTGATAGTTCGATTGATGAAGAAGCAATGATTGCATGGGTGAAGACGGCGTGGCGGCTAGCTCAGGAAGTGGGCCGCCTTGGAGTTGCTGAGCGAGAGGTGGGTAGGCTGCTTGCATACAGCCCGGTGGATAGAGGCGACGGACTCTGGCCCCACCTTAGTGTGCGCAATCTGATCGAAGAGGTTCGAAGCAGCGAGATGGAAAGTGCTTTGGTGATCGAGCTCTTTAACAAGCGTGGGGTTCACACCCGCTCTAGAGACGGAGGGGGTGATCAAGAGCGAGAGCTTGCGAGGGATGCATCAGATTTGGCGACAAAATTGCAAGGAAGCTGGCCCCGAACTGCTCAGGTTCTTCGTGAGCGAGCCGCGGACTGGATCCGTCATGCAGGATTAGAGGACAAATGGGCTGCTGAGCAGAGGATCAGCCTGTGACGATGGTTCTGCGCGCTCCACTCTTGGCAATCCTCGGTAACGCCTTGCCTGCTGCAAAGTAAGGAAGTAGCTGGACTGCGATGAGGCAGGGTCGATCTAGAGCCGAGCAGAATGTCCATCAGAATCCTGCTTATGCTCAATGTAGCTCTGCGGATTAGTCGCGTTGTTCACCTTGGCTGGTGCTGCGCAGGGTCAGTGAAGTTAGGGAACACGCATTCCTTCGTGGGAAGAACTTGGTTGATGCCAAGGGGCGTGGTAGGGGTGGTCAAGTCAAAAATCTTCTCAAACGCTAGGCGGTGGGCATCGCTCGATGTGCGGCCAGCCTTACGGTCTCGGTAGAAGCGCATGATCAAGCCCGCGATGATGTCGGCGACTTGAACCCCGGCACTTAGCTTCGAGCTGGAAAATTCAAGTTGGGCGCGTTCCACAAAGCGGTAGTCAGCGTAGGGGATGAAAGGTAGCTTTTTCAGTTCTCCGACTCGCTCGGCCTGTTTGAGACTATCCAGCAGAGTGCGCGCATACTGCTGCTGCTCGTCGTGAACAAGCGTGACGTCTGCGAGTTTTCTTGTAAGCACTAAATTGATTCGGGCGTAGAGGTTGGCAAGGGATGTCTGGTTCGGGAGCATCCACACTGGCTGCCTGCGCTTTGCGAGATCCGGTGAGGGTAAGAAATCCAGATGTGCCTGCGGGTTGACGTCTCGCGCAATTTTGTAGCGTATTCCCGCGTCAATGACGACTTCCTTTAGAAAGCGCTCTGTATTAGACAGGCTGGCATCAGCCTTAGATATGAGCGGCTTGAGTAGGCGTCCGAAGAACGTCATAAGCGAATGGTCAGTAGGGCTTGTGCAAGCTTCGATAAAGCCTTCTAACGCCTCATCGGAAGCCAGCTCGGAAAGCGCGTCTGCCGCTTGATTGCTGAGTAGGTACGCGCCATACGGCCCTAGGCCTTCATAGTCATGGCGAGCCAGCGTTGCGATCACCATATGCGTACAAAGGTAAAAGCGCTTGTCGACGACTTCGACAAGGATGGGTGCCTTGTTCATGCAGAGCCAGTCGATCAGCTCACTTACGAAAGCTTCATGATGCAAATGCTCAGAAGACTTGAGTTCACCATTTCCGATCCCGTGTCGCTTCCGGAGCGCCATAAGTTCGCGCTCTAGGTCGCCCTGATCTGCAATGCCAACACTAGCTAGGACGAAGTAGGGTTGTCCAGCAAAGTCCAGGTCAGTCCCGGAATTGACTACGTCGCCAGTGTGGCCACTTTCATCGATGTAGAAGCGCATCTGGCGTCCTCGCTAATGGTGTCGCATTGTAATCGTATGCGATAGGAATGGTCTGCGCGTGTCACTAGTCGGGGTTACGGATACATCCTCGTTTCCTTGCCCAATCGTTCCTTGAACTGACCCTTCAGATAGATAGGCAGCGGCGCCGAAGGCTGGTATTGAGCCAGCGCTTCAACCTGGATCTTCCTGATACTGCTGGCCGACTTGTGCACATAATTGTCCTGGAGCACCGGTGCCTTCTTGTTGAGCGAGTGGCCTGTAATCAAGGCGATGTGCTCAACCGGTACTCCTTTGGCATCGAGCTCAGTGGCCAGTGTATGGCGGAATGCATGCGATCCGATGCCTTTGGCAAAGCCGACTCCTTTTAGGTAGGTGCCAAACTGATTGACGAAGCCCTGGCTGTAGCGTCCAGTGACCTTGCCGGTCTTTTTGGAAACGCTGGCGGATAGGTGTGGGAAGAGGCGCGGGTGTCCGCAAGCTTTGATGTCAGCCAAGAAGTCCATGAAGCCTGCTTGGATCAGGCTGGCGTGGATCGGCACCTTACGCATAGCGCTCTTGCCCTTGATACTTTGGCGGCTCCGACGCCCAGTGCTTTGGGCGAGATCCTCATCCACGGTCCTTTGCACAGAGAAGCACCACACGCCTTGGTCTTGAACGATATCAGCCACCTTGAGCTGGGCGATCTCATTGATGCGCGCCCCTGTATACAACGCAATGAGCGGACACCACCAGCGGTGGGGATATTTCTTAGCCCATGGGAGGAATGTCTCGGGGTTGAAGATCTTCTGGACCTCCTCAATGGAAAGCAGTCGCTCGGGCTCATCTTGATCGATCAGTAGCTCTTCTCGTGCTGGCTTGAACGCATCCATTGGTGAGTGGGGAATGGCGCGGGCTTTGACTAAGGTGTTGAAGAAGGAGGCTAGGAAGCGGCGATGGAGTTCAAGGGTGGAGTTAGCCGGCTGCGGTCGTCCTTGGCTCTGGCCCTGGGCGATCAGTAGTTCAGGAGTTAAGCCCCTACAGGCAGGGTTTGTCATGAAGTCATGAGGCGCCCAGCGCAGCAGATCCCACATCTGATAGATGTGCGTGTGATCGATCCGAGAGGCAGAAGTGTTGCCGGTCACTCTTTGCAAAATGGCAAGCGTTCGCTGATAGGCATCGATGGTGGTGGTGCGAAGGTTTTGGCGTTCCTTGTCCTTGAGGAAGTCGTCGACCTCTTCTGAAAGAAGTCTGGCGGGGGTGGCTAAGGGCAGGGGCTCCGGATAGCGGGTGCCGTTTCGCCGTAATCGGCGGATCTTCTCACTGTGGTCGTAGGTTGCTTGAACCAGATCCTGCAGATGAAGCGCGCCTGCGCGATCTTGAATCACCAAGTCACCAAATTCAACGTTGCCGATACGTATGCTGCGGATATAGAGCTGACCCGTAGGCTTCTGTAAGTAGAGATCAAGTTGAGAATGTTGAAAGTGCATCTACGATCCAATTGCAGGAGGTAGATCTTTGATAAGGTGGCTCAGATTTCTGTCAATCCAAAATCATGGGAATAATTTCGAGTTCGAGAACGACTTAGGCAATGCAAAAATGTGTGTCGAAAGTGCCGAGAGTTATGTGGTGAGTTTTATTCTATTATTTCGGAGAACATTATATGTGACGGGGCTTCCGTCCGCGTCTGATCGGTCGAAACCATATATGCGCATGTAGTGTTTAAAAGTAATAAATTGGAGTAAAAGGAGATGTTTCTCTCATTTATAACTGAACGGAAGATAAATGAAGGGTCGGCTGCCTTAAGTAATTCTTCTTAAGAAGACAGTTAGGCAATCCCAAAGAGGGCACTAGAGCTCCGTGCTTAGGGAAACCGAGCGTTCGCTAGCTTTACGACATAACTGCTTCCAAAACTGACCTCGGACGCGTGCGCTAGGCCGGACTCGGACAAAGGGCGTTCTAACGATGGGGCAAGGGAGTTCTATCCCTACATCAGGTGGACGAGGGGCGGTTCGATACCCTGGTTGATAATCTGCCCGTGCCAGCGATAGTATCGGCATTGCACATGAGTGCAATCAAGGGATGTAGGACATGGCAGTCTTTGTTGTGACTTGGAACTTGAACCGAGAGCGGACGAATTACGATCAGGCGCGTCGTGCATTCGTGACGCACCTCGAACGGCACACAAATCGAGCCGACTCGGGACTCGAGTCGGTAAGATGGATATCGACTTCGTGGACTGCAGAGCAGCTTTACAGCGATCTCGCTCAGAAGCTCGACAAAAATGACCGAATTTTTATTTCAAAAGTGCGTTCGGGTGATTACACAGGATTTTTAGACCAGGCCACCATCGATTGGCTTCTGCCTAAGGTTTGAGCACTGGCATGGCTGCTTGGGTTCGCCAACACCCGGCCAACGCTAAGTCACCTGCTTGACACTTGCACGTGCTGCGGTAGGTTCGGCTGATGGTCCCTCAGTGCAAAGAAAAGGCGAGCGCGGCATCAGAGTTGAGTCAGGTCGCCTCGGAGTTTAGTTCCAATTATCCCCAACGCTCACCTGTGGGCGTCGCCTGCATGGCGCGGGAGAGTTGGTCGCTTGCAGCACCAGAGGCCTCTAGGCCTTGGAGCGATCCGCGCTACGGTGGCTTTGATATTGAGCCATCCCGCAGCGGTCTGTTGCTTCAACAGGCGTGTCGACGGGGCGAATTGGATGCCGTCATTGCGATGCGCCCTACGGCTTCGCTAGTTGAGGCGTCTTTACACGCTCTTCCGATTGCCGCAAATGCCGGGCACATTGAGGTTGTGCGCGAGCTTCTCAGTTGGCCACTGCCTGACAAAGAGGCCATCCTCATTCGTGTCATCGCGTCCATCGCGGAATCTGGCCAAGCCGAGATGGTGCGTTATCTGGTGCAAACAGCGTTGGAATACGGATATTGCCGTCCGGCCCAACTTAGAACTTTGTTTCAGGCTGTGACGAGCGTTGGGGACTTGGCGCTTTTCTACGAGCTTGCTGATCGAGTTGGGTCCGGCGTCGATTGGCTGTTCATCATGTTTGTCGCCGCAGAACGCAAGCATTGGACCTGCGCCGCGCTTGCTTGGGAACGCTGCGAAGATAGAGATCTAGAGGGAATAATCTCAGACAAGCAGACGAGTCAACTGTACGAAGAGCTTGGGCGGCAACAGGCAGCTCGAGACGCCCAAGAGTTGCAGGCGGCTTCGGGGTTCAATGGCATTGGCGCTGGGCAGTTGCGGGTTCGCCGAATTTGAATTAGTTCAAATCCGATATTTCGGGTGGCTCTGCTGGAGGGTGCTAAGCGCTGCGGCAATGTTAGTGGCATCTTTAAGAGAAATTCGGCGATCCAGGAACCCCTCAAAGAGCGTTGAGATATCCTTAATGCTCAGGCCCGCTCGCTGCGCAGCACCGAGGATGTTGAGCCACGCTGACGGTTTTTCTAACCGGTCGATTGACCATTTTAGGAGTCCGAGCTTGAACTCCATCTCCTCATCAAGCTCAGCATCTAGATCAGCCAGACGCTTGAGTGCGTCAAGCCTTTCCTGCTGTTGAGAGTGGCCTCTAATCATCCAATGGATCATAACGGCCGCATGAAAAGACGTGCACTTCCACTCTTCTAGAACTTCCGCAAAATCGCGCCAGCTATCACTCAATCTGGTTCCCAGAAAGGCCTCAACTTCGCTCACGTAGCTCATAGGTCCATCCTTGTTGGGTTCGAAGGAGTGTAGCCTACCAATTTTCCTGGTTTAGCTATGTGAGATGCCTCTCTTAGTTGACAAGCTGTCCGCTTCGGATAGGTTGGCTGCGGAGCCGCCATGCACAATATCCTCATCGATCCCCCGCGAATCGCCTATTTGAAGATCCATCACCAGGAACTTCGCACCTTTCATGATCGGCCAAAATACTGGCCTGCGCTGCGGGATGCGCTCCTTACAAGAGATGAGCCCAAAGCGATGCCGCTACTCGATAACTGGTATCTGAGCTCTTGCGCCCAGGAGACCTTATGGATGGCAGCAACCCTGCGCCTTGAGAACGTTTTTGCCTATGTTGCCAAGGATCATTACCCCGCCATGTGGGGATCGCTACATCTTTGTATGGCGTGTCTTGCGGGTGACGAGTATGCCGTTGGGCTCCTCGCGCCCTTCACTAAGGGGAGTGGGTGGGATGATCCACTGATTTGTGCGGCGCGAAGTGGCAACGCCGCTCTGGTTCAGTCAATCTTGCCACAATGCGACGCTCACGCTCATGCAAGCCAAGCTCTTGTGGAAGCGTGTGGCGTGGGTTCACTCGAAGTGGTGCAGCTCCTACTTCCGCACTCGTCGCAGATTGCTGCGGCGGCTAGGGCACTCCCACTTGCTGCGGCGCGTGGAGAGGTCGGCATCGTTGCTGAGATATTGGCCTCGCCGCTGCCCGACCGGCAGACGGCGTGCTATCGCGCCTGGGAGTATGCCGTGAAGTATCGGCAGACCGCCTGCATCGAAATGCTCAACGAGGATGCGAGAGCATTGCCGCACACTGGGCTAGCCGCGTTACGGCCAAGCACATAAGCCGAAAGAGGGTGAGCGCGGCTGCTCTTAGCCTCGGGTAGGCCGGCTCATCGCTTCAGCTTTGGCTCGCTTCTTTTCGCCCTGCAAGTGCATGTCCATGAACTCGATCGCGATGGGACTCAGTCCATCTAGCTCAGCAGTATGGCGCTTGAGCAGGTCGAGCAGCCGCGCTCCTCGGTCGACGTAGATCTTTACATCGAAGAGGGGTTCGCAGTTATCACGATAGATGGCGATTGCCTCGCAGTATTGGCCGAGGAGAATTGCAAAATCATTCAGAGCCGACCGCGTATGCGGTCCTAAAGAACCCTCCGGCATGGTTCCACTATTGAGAATTCCGCGAAGCGTTAGCTCGCTTCCATCGTTGCCTTTGACTTTGCAGTCGAGCAGTTCGCCTAGATCACTGTAGATCGCGTCAAGCCAGCGTAGATGTTCCCCCGCCAGCTTTGCTGACGCGTCTTGCCTAATGGCCTCGGTCTGGTTCCTAAGGGTCGCAACAACGGCCAGAAGTGCCAAAAAGCTAAGTAAGGGGCCCGACGTGCTACCAAAGAAGGCACCAAACTTATCAATACTCACAGGTCCGGAGCCTGACAGATATAAGAGGGTGGGCACGAGGAGACATAGCACTCCCAAGATGGCGAAGCTGATGATGGTTACCATGTCGGGCTTTCCTGGTTCAAGTGATCCCTCGTGCTGCGCGACGGGAGACCGCCAGCGCTCGCTAAGTTGAAAGATGTGCTTATCTCGCTTGCATATCAGAGAACTGGATCACCGGCTTCCAGTCCCAATAATGATGGCGTCGGATATGAAAGAAGTTGGCCCGTTGCAGACTTGCTTTGAACCGATGAGCTTAGGAGCCAATCTGCGCTTGAATTGACGTGGCGGACTTGACCTGCCTTGGCCATGGGGTGCGGTGAGGGGATTTGCTTTTATCACCCAGCAAATGGGCGTGGGTAATTTCTGCAGGACACCCTTTGAGGCAATCCGTAAGGAAGCGGAAGCGCTGTTGATGGTGCTCTAAGGAGGTGTCAATGGTCCAAGTGCTATGGGAGGAAAGATCATGAAGCACCCTGCCTAGGGTGATTGATACGTAAAATTGAGCATTCTGAAGAAGTCTCCAGTTAAGATGGCTCTGCTCGCCGCGATGTACGAGTAGGTTGCGGGCGCGGTAGATCCGATAAATTTGCCAAGTTACGCGAAGTTTAGACTGATTTAGGCGTTTCGCAACGATCTCAGGATCATGAAGCTCTTGCCACGTCTCATTTAAGCGATTTAGAAGAGCTGGACTATGAGTTCCTACTAGAGCGAACAAGCCCAATATTTGAGTGTTGTCCTCAGGCCCGCACAATGCCGCTAGGACATCGTCCACTGAAAAGCTATTTTCCGTAGACAAAGGGAACAGGGCATTGTCCAGGGGGGCCTTAATGAACTTTCTCAGGGCATGAATTTCAAGCGCAAGATAGGTCGCAATTCTGTCGATACGACGCCAGCTGACTAAGGGGGATATTTTCTGAGCTACGTGTTCCCCGATGGCTGTTGAGCCTGTTGGTCCGCTAAGAGTTTCTAGTGCTGTCCATAGGTCGATAATTGCAGCACGTGGATCCTCTGCGCCGATCGCCATCCGATGGCACTCCAGCGCGCTAGACAGGCGCCCCTCTAGTCTTGTGCCCAACTGAGCGACCCGATCGCGTGTGAGGGTGCGATGTTTGCTTCTTGGCAAAAGTCCAAAGTGGACGCCTGGCGCGACATGCACAACTCTGGCGGATTGTCCCTCAGCCTTTACGAGTATCTGATCATGAACGCGCAACGCGTGGGAGTTGCGGTACAGGTTGTGAACATCCATCAGTGTTGAGAGGCGTCCAGAGGCCATCCGTGCAGCCAAGGTCGCCGATTTCGCCTTCCTGGTCACCACGACGTGCACTTCTTCGGCGTAAGTCCTCATCCATGGGTAGGCTTCTGTCCGAAAGCCCTTTAGATCAGCTCGCTGACGGATTTTTAGTGAAGCTGATGCTGCCGTAGATGCAATGTCACCTAGCTCGCCCGAGACAGCGAGAAAGCATGTCCACTCCTGTTCTTCCGCCAGCAGTGGAGCCGTTAGCCGATCAACGACTTCCTCTGGGGACAACGTCAGCAATTCTTCGCCGATGGCGGCGAGTGACTCATCTTTACAGGCTCGATATTGGACCTGCGTGGCCAGCGTTGATAGGCGTGCCATGAGTGCATGCCGGCCCTTGGGCAGTGTGCTGGCCAGGCGTTTGGCATCATCGGTAAAGCGCTTGGCGGCATCGCCAAACTCACCAATGGCGATTTCCAATGTGTGACAAAGCCGCGTTGGATCTTCAGCCTTTTTGCAGCAGCTTAGAACTTGATCCAAGGCATATCTCAATCTTCGATCGGCCTGGAGGATTCGTTCCTCCTGCTCCATAAGTAGCTCTAGCTCAGCAGCTAAAAGATCTAGGTAGGCTTGCCATCTCCTGTCGCGTAGCGCCATCAAAGCTACATGCAGCGCATCTTCTAGCAACAGCGGAAGATCCAATGTTCTGCATTGGAAGGAATCAGGAGAGGTGGGGAGCAATAGCTCGTGCCATGCTTGAACAACAAACAGGCTTTCGCGGTTGGTTGAGGGATCAACCAGCGTGGCGGGAAATTTAGGCGTCCACATACGAAAAAAGGGCCTTAGCCTCTCAAGCCCTGCTTAAAGCGGGTTTGATCGGCGAGCCCTATATCTCGTTGTCCGAAGACATAACTAATCATGCAGAACTTCTTCCCTGTTGTCAAGCGATGCCATGCCCAGGCTTGGATGTGCCTGGCAAATTGATATCCATAGAGGCAAAATAACACGTTTACATCTGCTCTAGTCCAACCCACTTTCGACGGGTGGCTTGACTAACTAGGATCGAATACTTAAGTTTAGTTTTATCTGCTGCCGCCTTTGCTTTTTCATATGCGTCGCTAATTGTAAGTTCGCCTACCAAGTTATACTCGGCATCTGGAAGCTCGTAAACGATTCCATCATCGCTTGTTATATTCTTGGTAAATCCCTGCGTCGCCATGAGTTTGTGCAGGCCCACATAGTCTTCCCAATCAGCATCCTTCAATACAATCCGTGTCGTGAACATTGCCACTAGTCTCTCCTAGCTAAAGTTGTAAAAATCCATTTTTGGGGCGCCATAGTAACGTAGCTCATTCATGTGTTGTCCTCAACCCCCCAAAGCGCAAATTTTGGGCAACGCTGAGGCTCGATCTGCGTGACCTCGGGGCGACATGGTTACGCCTCAGATCGGCTGGCGGTGCTCTGCTGCGAGTTCAGACTGATTTAAGATTGATAGGCAGCGAGACTCCACCGATGAGTGTAGGTCTTCACGAGCCATGGATTGACTCTCAGAGGTCTAAATGTGCGGGTGTGCCTGTTGCGTGCAGTCTGCGGTGGATACTTCGGGTGGCTGTGCGCTCTCGGGGAAGCGCCAATCCGGAATGGACTAGTCTCCCGCAGACGGTGATAATAATCGTCATTATTGCGATCTTGACTGTGGTCGCGATGAATGGTGCGAGCTTTTTAGTGGCCTGATCATGAGCGATGCTTGGGGTGTTGAATGGCTGATGGAAAAGATAACCCCATGGAATTCCGCCAGCGGGAGGTGCAGCGGCTCCTGGGTCGGTGCCTTCTTCGCATTCAGCAGTACGAGCGGTTGATCAAAGCCATCGTGGCGCACCATGAGATCTCTGGACCCGTATCGTCCCTGGACGCCATCCGGTCCGCTCGTATTGCTGACGCGTCAACAAAGAGCCTGGGGCTCTTGGTCGGGAAACTTGTAGGGTCCTATTTGCTCCATGGCTCTGGTCGCGATACCGACTTGGCTGACCCTGATTCTGGCGAGGTCGCAACGGTTCGAATGCAGCTCCGGCTTGAAATGGGCGCTGAAGACTTTGAGCGGACCCAAGCGGATCTCAAAGATCTGGTAAAGCTCCGAAACGACTTGGTCCATCACTTCATTGATCAGCACGACATTTGGACTGTGCCGGGCTGTGCGCGCGCCGAGCAAGCGTTGCTCACCGCCTACTCTCGTATTGATCATCATTTCGAACAGTTGCGCAGCTGGGCTGAGCACATGGAGCAAGCGCGTCAGCTTGCTGCCGAGTTCGTCCAGTCTGAGGTCTTCCGCGACCTGGTGATCAACGGTATTGCCCCCGATGGCTCAGTCGACTGGCCCAGTTCAGGCATCGTTCGACTGCTTAGAGAGGCGATGTCTGAGTTGTCCGTGGATGGTTGGACATCCATCGCCAGCGCTGAGCGCTTTATTCAGGCGCGAGATCCCGAACAGTTGCCAGTGAAGTACGGATGCCGGACCTTGAAGCAGGTCGTGCATCAATCTCGATTGTTTGAGCTTCAATATAGGGAGCGAGGTAGCAGACTAGAGGCGCACTTTAAAGATCGTGCGCGCAGATCGTCTTGATCAGGTCCGTCGAATCGCATTGGCGTTTATCGACTGGCGAATAGTCCACGGTTGCCGATTACTTTTTGAGCTTCAACTGCCGGGCATTGGGCCTCTCGAGAATGAGACGAGGCTTTATGGGGTCTTTCACTTGATGGATTGGAGGACCAAGCCCGGGCCATGCGCCGTAACGAGCTCTACTCGTAGACTCTTCCGGCCGACGATCACGGCTAGCAGGGGGCGCTTGTCTTTGCGATCGTTCGCTAAACGTCGCCACTCAGAACGATCCAGCGAGGAAGGCGTAGGGTGATCTTCGGGATGCGTATGCCACTCCCCAAGATAGCGAACGGTGCCGTGACTTGCCTTCCATCGGGCCAGAGCTATGCCAGCATGTCCAAGAGGCGTTCGTTCAAACAGATATCGAAAGCGCCTGTCCCATTTCGTCGGTGCCGTTGCTTCATCGATCAGCAAGTGGACGCCATGGACAGTCCCTAGCAACAGCCCACCTGCTTCGCAGTCTGTGTCGCGGTGCTGGATGTGGTTGTTGAACACATCAAGCGTGGATGGAGAGAAGCACAGCAGCATCTTGTGGTCAGGGCTGGCCCAAGAACTCATGAACGGCATATTGGGCACTCTGCATCCGGTTGAAGGTCACAATCTGCGGCGGCAGCAGTTCGGGTCGTATCCAGAACTCTGGTGCGCAGCGTGGGCGACGATTTTCCATTGACCCAGTCGAGCACCAAGTCCATGGCCAGGCTGGCCGCCTGCACGGAAACAGAGGCGGGGAAGGGCACATAGAGGCCCTCGCAGCCGTGTCCTGCCAGAACCAAGGGCACGTCCCCGACCACTGAACGAAGTTCACCCCGCCGATTGCCGTGCCACAGGCATCGATAACAGCCTGCGCTGACGTCTTCCGTCCGGATCATTGCTCGGACGGCAGTCCCCGGGCCCTCAATCCATGCAGAGATCATGGGAACGGTGCGAGGTGTCGTATCGCAGAGCCAGTGGCCCAGTGACTCCTCGCCAGTTGCGTCGATCAATAGGTCAAAATCATTGAGCACAGCCTGCCGAGCATCTGTTTGGATGGCCTCAACTTCAATCCCAGGAGCGAGGCGTTGCAGTTCATCGACCATGGCAACAGCCTTGTTTTTCAGCAGATGTGAAAAACCCAGGCGATGTCGGCCCAAATTTTGAGGGAGCAACTTGTCAAAGTCGACCAGCGTCAACTTGCCGCCAACTGTGCCAGCGCCCGCCTTGCAGAGCATCTCCGCCAGATAGCCGCCGATTGTGCCGCATCCAATCAGTCCGACGCGCTTTCCAGCGAGGGTCTGCATGCCAGGAATATTGCGCTGAGCCAGGTACTGATCATCGATGCGCATTGCCGTCAGGAGCAGCACTTTGAGGCCAAAGGTGGTGTCTCGTCTGTCCGCGAGCTTAACCTTCGCTTTGCTGCGGTCATAGATGACAGCAAAGCCGTAGGTCATGAGCGGTGAGTCGATGAAGATGAGGATGCAGATCCGCTTCTCTCGTTCGCCCTGCTGGATGCGTTCATGAATCTTGCGACGGCAACTCCGATCGAGCTGACTTTGCCACTCCAAGATGTCATTGACGGTCTTAGGGGGCCACGACCGGGGATTGGGGCGTGGCATTGCGGTCGTCTTGATTCGATACGTAGGTGGTGGGCTTCTAGTCACCTTCAAACCAAGAAGGTCGATCTTCTTTGTGGTGCGCCCAACGCTATCGGTGATGAACCAATGCAAGCCGTCGTCGCCTTCTGCGATCAAGCAATGTTGGCGCCCGGAGGTTTCCCGGGGGACGTCGAACAGGCAGTAAGGTCCATTCCAATAGGCGAAAAATTCCTCCACAAGATCCTCGACCAGCTCGCCTTTTGTGATTTGGCAAAGCACACGGTCGGCCTGGTCCAAGCACGCAATCGTTTGGCCCACTGGGTCGAAAAGGTCGAGGACGATGGAGCCTGGGGCGAGGTAGCAAAGATCTCCGTAGGCGCCAATGTGGGGCACCGCAGCCGGGAAGTGTTTCGGAATGTCCAGCAAGCGAACGCGAGGAATTGCAAAGAAGTCAGGATCCAACGCAACTTCGCAGCGGATTCCGTGCTCCGATGCGTCCCGGGCGAGCTCACCGGTCAAAGTGAACCGCCCGTCCGCATCCTTACCTGAGTAATGGAAACCTCTTTCCTTGAGGGCTTCGATCACTTCGCTGGCGCGCGCCCGCTTCATCCAGCCTTCGTCCTGCCAACAAGCTCACTCGGGCCTGCCGAGGGGGCGGTAGCTAAGATGGTCGCCTTAACGCTGCTGACCTTGACGCGGTCAGGCTCGTCGGGGAAGCGCGATCCGAATTCGTTGCGCAGCCACGAGCATGCTTGTGCGGCGTTAGACGCGTCGATCGAGCCCCGCAGAGAAACTTCCAAGGCTTCAAACGCCTTGGCGGCGTCTTCAACCTCCTGCTTGCCGAGGCGATCAGTGAAAGACTCGGACGACTCAACGGGGTTGCAAACGCCGTCGCGAAGTCGATCGGGCAGGGCGGAGACCACATCTAGAAGTGCAAGGTCATCTCGACGCTCTCGCTTCTCAAACAACGGCGCCGCCGCTGCCATGAGAAGGATGGACGAGGGGCCTTTCGTCGGCCATTGCCAGTCTCGGAACGCTTTCAAGTAGCGAACCACGCGCTGGAATTGTTCGCCCTTTTCCTCGACCTCGTTCAGGAACCAAGCCTTGATAGGCCGCGGGTCAGATGCAACCCAATCGTCAACACCATGCGCAAGGAGAACCTTGTCTTTGGGCAATGCCGACCAAGCATCTCGTTCAGCCTTAATGGCAGCCTCAGCAATCGAATCAAGCGCGTAATGCTCCATCGTTGCTCTGGCGAGGGAGGTGAACTCCTCGTCAGGAATGGCGTAGAGCGGAACATCGATATGGGCGTGCTCGGCGATGACCATGCGAAGGCACGTCGGCTTCTCCGTGAGCTCCCAACCCATACGCTCCGCGAGCGGTGCAAGGGCTTCCTTCGCGGCATTGAAGAACACGCGTGCCGCAATGCTTGGCCTTTTGGTCTCCGATACAAAGCTCAGCGGAAGGTAGCAGCCGTCATCCAAGTCCGCCTGCTGAGGCGGCTGCGCCGGTGCATTGATCGTCTTGTAGGCCCAGGAGCCTTGGGTGAAGAAGCGCGGTTCCGGCACGTCTTTGGTGTAGCCGCGTTCGCGAAGCACGCGGGGGATGCCGGCGCGGAGGCAGTTCCGAATCTCAACACGGGCGTCGGAAATTACAGAGCGCTGAGCTGGGGTGAGATCAAGCGCCTCTCGAAAGCACGAGTTGCCATCAACAGTGGTGTGGAACAGTGAGCTCAGGTCTAGCATGATGCCTCCGGCGCATTCTTGTTGGGGCCGTGATAGAAGATGGGGCTCGGAGCATGGTGGTTGCGGAAGGGTAGGAAATTGGCATCTCCCAATGCCCTTTGGGCCGCATGAACGCCGCGATCGCGCAGCGTGTTAGTTGCACCGATAGACACGCGATCAAGGGCCTTAACGTCTCGGCTTTGGTCGGGAGTTGCCTGGTCGTCGATTTGGTAATACTGCTTGCCCAATGATTGCTTGAGCATGTAGTCGACGGATGATTCTTGGGCAGAGATCACAAGGTCGAATAATCCTCCACCCCATCGGCCGAAGCCTCGATCCAGGTCCGCCCCGCCGCGAACGGTGGCGCCAATCGTCATAGTTCCAATGGACAGCACGCGGATGATCGCCTGTGGGTCAGGCGCCAGGAACGTCCTGATCTCATGCAGCCCAAACAGACCAGGTGCGTTGCCGACCAACCCACCGTCTGCAAAGACGCCTCGACCGTTGCGGGACAGTGGGAAGTAGACAGGGGCTGCTGCGGTCGCTAGGGCTACGTCCACTACTGACATGTGGTGGTCGAGCTCAAAGGAAGGGTGATGGGGCGTCTTGAAGAACTGACCGCGGCCGGTGGAGTAGTTCACCGCAGGAATGAGGACACGATGTTTAAGGTCGCCGACCAACGTGTCGCCAAATCGGTCTTGAAGCACGCCCTTGAGCCCGGCCGAATCGTGCTTCGCCTTCAACCAGAACCCGAGCAGCCGGCGACGTAGACTGCGGCAGCCAAAGATCTTGCTTCCGTGGTCCTCAAAGAGCCCTTTAAGCTCAGCAGCGGGGATATCCGCTGCCAAGCCCAGCGCCAGCATCCCTCCTGCCGACGTGCCGCAGATCAGGTCAAAGTGCGAGGCAATCGGCCTGCCCATCACCTTTTCAAGCTCTGCCAGTACCGTGGCGGTGTAGAGGCCGCGATACCCGCCCCCAGAGAGGGCGAGCACATGGTAGGTGGGAGGGGCGCTGACCATTGCCGTTAGCCCTCCGGCGGGTAGGAGTCGGGGCCGTGGCTGTCCTTGTCCCGGATCTGGCCGTTCGGGCGGTGGATCACCAGCTCTGACTCCTGGTTGCGTGCAATCTCGCGCGCAGCGTCGATGGCCTGCTGCTGAGTGTCATGCAGTGAGGTAGCGCGCTGATTGCCAGCGCCTTTGACGGCCCAACCGTCCTGGTGGGGAACAACATGTTGGTTCTTGCCTGTCATTTCACAGCTCCTTGATCAGGTTAAACAGCACTGTTGGTGCATCTAGTCGCAGTTGCCTCGGGAAAAGCGATGGCGCACAATCTGTTGCTCCTCCAGACAACACCCTGGGCGTGAGTCACTCAAGCCCGAAAGGGTGTAAGTGTTGTCTGGATGGGCAACAACGTAGCAGGGTCAAAACCGGGATGCAAGTCTCATTTGTGAATTTCCTCGCGGGGCGCGGGGACGGTGGAAAGCGCCCCTTGCTGACCAGGAGTAAGTAATGCCGCAAACAGGCTTAGGCCTTGCCTTAAAAACCCTACGCGAGCGAACGACCATGTCTTTGCGCGAATTGGGCCAGCTTTCGTCAATCGATCACGCGTATGTCTATCGCTTGGAGACAGGCGAGAAGACAAGCCCGTCCCCCGATCTTGTCGACAAGCTGTTGAATGTGCTCAAGCCAGGGGAAAGGGACGAGGAAATGGTGTCGTGGCTCGTTGATCATCCTGAAGCGGATCCAAAGCTTGTTGAGTTTGTGTTACAAGACCCGACAATCAGTGTGGAAGTGTTCTCAGCAGCAGCGGGCATGAGGCACCGGGGCACAGCTAGGCCAGATCCGGCTCTGCTCATATCCAGAGTTCAAAAAGCGTTTCAGGATGACGACGAGGACGAGTAGCCATGGACGAGGTTGCTGTTAGGCAGAAGGCGAGATCCTTCATTGCTCGAATTGATCTGACGACGATTCGCGATGATCTGTCTCCTTACCTAGCGGCAGCCAACGCCAAGCTGCGAACGGAAGAGCTTGGCGTTGGCGAGTCCGGCTTTACGATCACAAAGGCTAGCGGTCGAAGCATCGTGACCGTCAACGGCCAGGAGACAAGGGAGCGGCAACGCTTCACGATCTGCCACGAGATTGCTCACATCGTGCTTGGATTGCCTTCATCGCATGAAGAGGTGCCCGCTTGGTCTTATGCCAAGCGGCACATCAACGAGATTGCATGTGACACGTTCGCATCCGAACTCTTGATGCCATATCAGCTCTGGCTTCCGCGCGTCCCCGAAGAAGAGCCATCGATTGAAGTTGTTCAAGAGATGGCTGGGCACTTTGGCACGTCATTCCCAGCCGCAGCGTCTCGCTACGCGAGCCTCAGTGAGCGGCCCTGCGCATTTGTGACGATGGAGCGCGGAGGCATCAGATATGCCGCACGATCGACGTTGTTGAGGCAGGTTGGAGCGTGGGTTTCGCCCAGATCGACCATCCCGTCAGGTTCGGTAGCCCATCGGCTTCGGGCAGCGGGAAAGAGCGGGGCAGAGTCGGACGATGTCGCTCAGGACATCTGGTTTGACAACTGGGAGAGAGGGTTGCAACTGACAGAGATCAGTCGCCATTTCGCGGGCTCGGACACCACGACCTCACTCCTATGGTTCGACGCTGAAGAACTTCCGACTAGAGAGGTTGATCGTTTTGGTGCACGCGTCGATGAGGAAGAGGGGCTCTCTGAGCTCACCGGTGAGCTGTCATGGTCCAAGCTAGACCGTCGCCGCTGATCAGATTGCAATAAAGAGAAACCAGAACTACTCACGACAATCCTATAGGCTTAACAATGACACTCCACGCCAGTGGACTCAATTGTTGAGTTGGAGCGCAGCTATCGCGCCCTAGTCGGCGCAAATAAACTCTTCGCTTTAGTTCAAGATTGTTTAGTGAATGGATCCACTTAATTTCAACGGAAATGCAATGTCTGATGTCTTTCATAAGTGTGTCCTGACGATTCGTCGTCACTTAACGAGGCTCACAGCCTGGTCGATCGCAAGGCACATCAAGCTGATCCGGAGATTTGCCTATAGCCAGGGTAAAAGAGAAGGTCTGACGGCGGGCAGGCTGGCTGGGAAAGAGGAAGGATTCAACGAAGGTCGGCTTGTCTACGAAGTGGTCGAGGCTCTTCCCTTAGAGCCAAAATCCGTTGATCAGGGCCTATATGGACCGGGGCGATTAGGTGACGCGGCAACAGCGGCCCGGATGCGGCAGGACGTTGCAGCCAAGGTGAGGGCAGGCCTCATCAAAGCTCCGACTGATGAGCAATGGGAGATGATTCTCACGGATCATCCCGCAACCTGCGTGTCAGCTGGCGCTGGGTCTGGGAAGTCAACAACGTTGGTCCTGCGTGTCATTTACATGCTGGAATATCTTAAAATATCTGATCAAGAGCTTACCGTGATCTCCTTCACGGTGAACTCGTGTGCGGAGCTGCGTAAGAAGTTGGTCGAAACCCTCGGCCTCTGGCGTACAGGGATTAGTAGCGCCGATTGGCAGCAATGGGCCAAAGATAGGGTTCGAACATTTCACTCGCTGCTTTACCACATGGCAAAGAGTGAGCTGCCGGGTAGATCCTTCTTCGAGCTATTGGAGAAGACCGAATCGGACGGACTATCCGAGAATGATGCTGGTGGCGACATCGATAATCCGGCAAGCGGCATGAGGCTCGGCGAGGCCCAGGTCGCAGTACTCGCGGAGGCCTACCGCAGCTTGTTTCGGTCGGATGAGCCCTTTCGCAATGCCGTGATCGAGATCCTGAAGGTTGAGCTTTGCTCTACCGCAACGAAGTCTGGTGAGAAGATCAACGGCGGGTTGGTCTATTACTCAGGTCTTAGGGATCTCGAAGTGGTGAAGAAGTGTAGCGATTCTTGGCGGATCAGCGGCTGGCCGTTTGATGGCGTGGTGGACGAGCCGGTTGAACTTGCGACGGTTGCAGGGCGCAAATTCTATGCCAACGGGTACCACCGGGATACGCTGTTGCCAGTTGTATTGGGCTTCGCTCCTAGCCTTACCCAAGCACAGAAAGATGCGCAGGTGGGGGAGGGTAAAGGCGCTATCGGCTTCGCAATAGCTCTTGCTAGTCGGAATCGAATTATCGCCCATTACGCTGAGCGTGAGTACATCTACATCAGGGATGAGCCTGGCTTGGCGGCTTATCGGGGCTGGGCAGAGTACGCAGCAGGTTCGGCGAAGATCTCACCAAACTCTAATGTGCCGATGTTCAAGGTCAAGCTCCAAGGCGAAAAGAAGTCTTTGATGATCTACGAGGCTCTCTTTGCGCAAGGATCATTTATTGAGACGCTTGGGTGGGAGGTGACCGACTTGCTTGGCAAGCTGCCCGCCCGCCAACATATAGATACCACCGCGAACTTCTATCATGCTCTAGGGCGGTTCTGGCCGCACCTCAATAGTCACTTGGAGAAGAGCAGAGTTCATACGTTTAATCGTGCGTTTTTAGCGCTTACCCGCACATCTGGGAGGGGAGGGAGGTCCCCACAAAGCCCGTCTGCGATGCGATATCTTCTCGTGGACGAGTTCCAAGACATTTCGCCCCTCATCGTCGGTTGGCTGAAGGAGGCTCAAAGAAGCCTGCTTGTAAAGGATCAGGTCAAGGGCGTTAGTATCATGGCCATTGGTGATGACTGGCAATCAATCTATGGTTGGCGTGGAAGCGCGCCACAGCTCTTCATCGACTTCAACAAACACTTCCCGGTTCATGGTGATTTGGGTTCAACAAAACAACTGCTGTTCAAAACGAACTTCCGCTCGGTGGACTTGATTGTTTCAGACGCAGCACGCTTGTTGGGGCGGGTGGAGAAGAAGGTTAAGAAAGATAGCGTGGCAGTATTGCAGGCCCAGCCCGGAGATCACGGCGTAAAGCTCACTACCTACGGGGATCCTAAGAAATCGATGAGAGCAGAGGAGTCTGCGAAGAGGCTCTTGCCTTTTATCAAGGCTGAATACAATGCAGCTGCTTTGGCGAAGGGAGCTAAGCCTGAGTTGCTTATTGTCATGACCCGGCGAGGAAATCTCCGAAATGTCCTGGCAAAGGAGTTGCCCGCAAAGAAGTTTGTTGGACTGAAGGTTTGCACTTACCACCAAGCCAAGGGCTTAGAAGCCGACACTGCGATCCTCATTGAAGACTGTGTGGTGGAAGAGTCGCATACCTTGCGGAACATGTTGTATGCAGCAAGTGGGATGTATGACGGCTACACCTATGACGCAGCTTCAAGAGATGAGGCAATGCGCTTGGCGTACGTCGGCGTAACACGAGGTCGGCGAAAGGTCTTTTGGAAGGTTCCAGCGCTTGTGCCCGATGGAGCTGCGGCAACGTTTAGCCTGAGCTAGTCCTTTCTAATCGATCAAAACTCTGGCGCTGAGCGGCTTCGTCTATGCCCCAAAGGAAGTTCAAAGTGACGCAGGGATGCAGTTCGAGCACGTGTTCCAGCCACCGCCTTGTCTCTGCTAGATCTATAGATGTGTCCAGGGGCACGCCTTCATGCCAATTCTCTTGAAGCCTCTTTACAGCAGCGCGTATCGTGTATCTGATGTATTTACGGTAGATCCATTTATGCGATTTCAGGGTGGGGCGCTGAAGGCCAATTTTGTGGGGATACATGCTGTGAAGCCAGCGGGCGAGGTGATGCTGCCGCGCGGGAGATGACCAGAATGCCTCGGCTGCCGCTAAGGTGTGCCCGGGGTTTCGCGCGAACACGATACTGAGGGCTATAAGGCTGCCTTGCTCCGAAAGAGATAGGGATCGATCATTTGTCCATTGACGTTGATGCTGCCTGATGCGAAGAGCAGTGAAGGAGGCGAGATTGAACATGACTTTGCTTGATGAGTTTGACTGAAGCTAAGCCAACGCATCTTGCTGTCAATAGATAGTCAGCATCACGTCCCGTCTTGCAGTTAGAGAGTGCGTTGACGGTGTGTCAATCGAGCGCAATGTCGATTGCGGTGCTTTGCCTTTTCTCCGTCCACTCATCAGTCCTGGTCAGATTGTCGCAGTTGATCGGTCACGCAAATGAATCCCTCCTAGGCGACGAAAGCACTTAAAAATAAGGCTGTCCGAGTGCTTGCGCTTCCTAAATCTTGAGCCATAACCAATGGGCTAAGACAGAGGAAGCCTCATGACAATCGAACACACACGCATCAAAACTTACAGCCGGGCCAAGGGCCATTCTGAATCGCCCAGGGTTCCGTAGACACCTCGCAGCCATAAACTATGGCTTAGGCGGAGGTGGTTATGAGCACGAAGCGGTACACCGATGAGTTCAAGA